>Ga0209645_1001162_pt1 | contig 13320 bp, 25 predicted proteins | sample ETNvirenome_6_30_FD_184070 | JGI IMG/M metagenome (GOLD analysis project Ga0209645, IMG submission 184070) | Marine viral communities from the Pacific Ocean - ETNP_6_30 (SPAdes) (version 2) | ecosystem: Environmental > Aquatic > Marine > Oceanic | place: Pacific Ocean | collected 2013-06-19
TTCTTCGCTTTCACCATAGATCCATAAATCAAGATCTACAGCATATCTTTTTAAATCTGCCATATTATCTATATAATCCTTGAATATCGTTAATACCTACCGTTTTTCTTACTTTATCATTACCGTTAGCAATCATAGTAATACCTCCAGTTTCGATAATATACTTATCCATACCTTCGTACCTAATTAGCTTAGCTAATGTTTCTTTTACTTTACCAGAAGGAGTTAATCCTTCCATATAGAATACATCGTTTACTTTTAAATCACTTATTGTCATAACCTTTATTTTTTAATATACCTTAATTTATGAATAATATCTCGGGGAGGCAACTATTTCATAGTAAATTTAGATCCATTCCATTCTCTATAGTAAGCGTCATTATCAAATAACTCTATGTAGTTATCTTTATCTAAGTCATATAGTCTTAACCATTGAACGTACTTATCAGCAAAAGGAGTATCTAAAAGATCCTTTGTTTTCTCTGTAAAGGATAAATTATCATTAACAAATATCTGAACGTAGAAGAAATTACCAATAGGAGAAGTATTACTATTATGAGGGATCGATACAGAAATAATATCTAAATCATTATCGTTATCAATATCATAAAATACTCTATCTTGGATATCTAAATCTATTGCTACTATATTACTAGATACATCATCATGTAAAAAGTAAATAGGAATATTAATATCGATAGCTTTGCTGTAGTCAAATATTCCACTATCGTTAATAATTATTTTGTGTTCATTAACGTTCCTAAATATCAAATCATCCAATCCATCTTTATCTAAGTCTACAAAGCTAGGAACTCCAAAGTTACCATCATAGTTAAGCATTACATAAGGACGAAAGGTGAAAGTACCTGAACCATTATTAAAGAATGTTCCGTTTACTCCTCCTCCTATAACTATATCTAAATCTCCATCTCCGTCTATATCACTTGAAGCAGCTGATGAATACCATCCTAAATCAATATTAAAATCGCTGAATTTAAAGTTTTTACCGTCACTTAAAAGTAAACTAGGAACTCCTCCTCCATATCCATGCCCACCGTGAGAAGCAAAGAACAAATCAGGTATTTTATCTCCGTTGTAATCTCCTATGATGGTTTGTCTAGTACCAGACTGAAGTCCAATATTATTATCTATTAGAATATTACTCTCTATAAATTTACCTTTCTCATTGAGAAAAAATCTAGCAGGAGGCTGTCTTTCGTCTTCATCAGTACATAAAGGAGCTAGAAAGATATCTATATCTCCATCTAAATCAAAATCAGCCATAGCTGAAGTAGTATCAAAACCACAGTCAGAATAATAGTTTAACTCACTAAACTTAATAGTTAAGTCACTATAATGCCTAATAATATCAAAAGATACTTTATAATCTTTAACCTCTGCTGGTGGTTTAGGTTCGATATAAGGTTCATATCGTTCATATGTACATCCTATAGATGCTAAAATTAGAACACTAATAAGAAGTACCAATAGTAAATGATCCCAGATTGTTTTTTTCATAATTGTTTTAATAAGTTATAAATAAATACGCATAGAGCGATAGGCCATATAGTAAATTGAGTTAACCTTTCTCGATTACTCCAGTTTCCACCTATCTTATGTTTGGTAGTATACCATTCTATCCAAATTAGCCATAAAAGACCACCGCCTATGTAAAATTGAACTATTTCCAATATGCTTGAATAAAAATAATACTCATACATAACAATAGCTGAGCGACTATTTTAAGACTAAAAGGTTCCTTAAAGTAATAAGTAGTAAGAACAGCATAAGCTGACATTCCTATAGCAAATCCTACAAACCTAGCACCCCATATAGATCCTCCGTAACCAAGTACATTATACTTAGTAGCAGTCATAAATAAATACGTTAATGGAATAGCAAGGACATACCATCCCCACCACCATTCGTTTAGATTAGGGTATTTAAATTGTAAATTATGTTGATACCATGCTCCTATTTGGCCGAGCATAGTAACAATAAATCCTAATCCAATATAATACCAATTAAGAGGAGTAGATTCAGGCATAACAGGTAATTGATTCTTCTCCATCGACTGATTGAAGTTTTCTTACAATCGATCTTCCGAAAGGTCTTTTAGAAACTCTTTCGAATCTATCTCCTTCAATCATAATATGATTTCCAGGAAGTAAAATCTCATTAATCTTTGCTGAAATCTTGTTTGATTTAATATAATAACTTTTTAACATAACATAACATTTATATCTATCAATATAAGAATAATATATCGATTAGACAACTATTATTATGAATGTTTTGCTATAATTGCACCTAGAAAACTAGAAAGAATATTATTAATATTAGCTTTTTCAGAAGAAGATGCTACTCTTTTAGAAGAGTAAGGTTTATCACCAACTTCTTTTGATCTATAAGTTAATCCGGCTATGTCTGATTTGTTCATATTAATTATTTATTGTGAAATGCAAAATAAAACATTGGAGTATCTCCTACTACAACATTATCGGTTGGTTCTAATCCTAAAGTTCTAAAAGATCCAGTTGGAGAATTTAATATTATTAGCTTATTGCTTACAATATCGGAAATAGAATTATCTGTATTTACTAAGTAAACATCGTCTTCATCCATATTAGAAACTGTTCTGAACTTAATATTATCTGATCCAGAATGATAGCTTAGAATAGAAGTATTAGGTCCTATATAATAAGTTTCAGAACTTCCTGATATATCTAAACCAATCAATACTCCTTCATCATTATCATTAACAATAACATCACTAGTCACAATAGAACCAGTAAGCGTACTACCTGATGGCCAAGTACTTCCGTCTATTTTATAATCATAGTATATAGAAGGTTCATCCGTGTCGGGCATTCCTATTACGTGGAAAGATCTTAAAACATCTCCTACTTTAATATCATCAAATGATATTGGATCTCCTGATGCTGAAACAAAGTGCTCAGTATCAAATAATCCAGCTCTTCTATTTTGAGCTTTTATGATACTAGTAGAATATTCGTAATAATGTTTAATATCTAATTCTGTATTTGAAGATATACTCTGAATGTCTACTTGAGAGGTAGAAGGTATACCGAACTCAGCGTATTTAATAGCAGTACCACAATCTATCGTATCGAGGTTTGAACCATAAGCAATAGAATAGTTTCTATATGACCAAACTGCTTCATCAGAAAGAGACTCATCACTTATTTCAAATGACTGTAGGTATTTATGTTCAGAAGCAAATGCTGATGAACTGACTGTATTAACATACCCAGCCCAATCCGTAAGTTGATGAAACCTAACATCTTTTATTACTACATTTTTCCATTTTGTAACTGCATTAGGAACATTTTCAGTATAAGAAGCAGTATTAAGAGTATTATATACTACTGAACCTGAATGACCGTAGAAAGGAACAACTGCTGAACCTGATCCAGCATCTTCCATTAAAGTTAACGCATTAAAAGAATTAGCACAATATTCGGAGTCTACTATTGCTCCCCCATCGTAAGCCATTCTTAAAATAAATTTATCTTCAGCGTCAGTAACAGCAGGAGGAATAATAGCAAATAGGTCTGCAGTAGACTGACTTATAGCTACGTTTGGAAGTTGAGTTTCAACCTTACTGATTAAATTTTGGACACTGTTGTAATGTATTTCAGGTTTACTAACAATGTGAAGAGTATTGTAAGAACCTGATAAAAAATCTACTAATGGCTGCCAAGAAAATTCAACATCTAAGATATCATCGTAGACTATTGTATCGGTGTTGGCTTCTATAAACCTAATTGAGTTATCTCTAGCTTTGACGTAGTCACTAGATATAAATGTTCCTTTCATAATAAAAATGCTTTATTATAAATATCCCAATAATAATTTAACGTCTTACTTTATGTAGATTACTTCCCCATCCAGTTCGGACGTCCATAGCTGCTATGTTTTTAGCTGTTTCTGGATCTTTAATAACTTCAGTTTCAGCATAACAAGTTTTACCGGAGATAACATTTCTAACATACCATTTACCTGCAGTTGAACATTTTACGCAAGTTCTAGTATTAGGAAGAGCTTTTAACCTCAGAGGATTAATCTCGTCAAAACATTTACTGCATTTCATTACAATCTTTTTTATGTTGAAACCATCCACCACATTTACATTTAATGTAGTGAGCTGTTGCTAATAACATCGGCGAGCCGGCCATGGCAGTCCAGATGTTTGGATGCCAATGGTCGCCGCAAATGCCTAATACGTGTTTTATTACTTCTATCATACTAATGCTGTAGCTAATTTAAATAATTCTTTATTTACTTTTAAGTCTTTCTCAAACGATTTAATCTTTCTAACCTTTCTAACTTTAGCTCCAGTTAAAGCAGCATGAAAGTCTCCTTGAGTAATCTTTTCTTGTACTACGTTAAATACTCTCCAAAGATCATCTCCTTTATCAGCCTCTCTTTTAGGCTCTAAGATATCATCGATAGTTTCTTCATCGTATTCTAAAGTATCAACTCCAGCTCTAATTAACATAGCATCTAAAGCCATCTTTCTTTTTTCATCTTCCGTTAAGATTCTATTTTTCATATCGTTCATAACCTCAACTCTCTTAGGAAGATCATTAACTGCCTGCTTTACAACGTTTCTAAGCTCACCAAACGTATAACCTTTATGCTTAATACGGAACTCAGAAAACTGTTCGTCAGCAACAACTAAACCATTAGAACATACTAATCTAAATATACCTACTGAGAATCTAAACGATTGCATACCATCATGAGAATTAGTTAAAAGTATTCTCGGGTAAGCATCATCTCCATCTGCTGAAGTAATCTTAATATCTGGATTCTGAAAAGCAACCATATGCTTACTAAAAATAGTACCTTCTGCTTTTCTAGATTTTCTTTGAGCAACTTCTACTGGAAACCAGTTAAGTTTAGCTAAATCATCAACGATAGTTTCAGTATTAACGAATAAATACTTATCAGTAACGTTAGGATTAGTAGGAGCTTTAGCGAATACTAAAGGAGCCTGTGAATTAATTTGATCCTTTGTAAGGTAAGAACCTAAACCTTTTTCGAAATTCATTAGAATGTCTGCCATAACCTTTTTTTTATTATTAATATACCTTAAATATACGATTAATTATTCGGGGAGGCAACTATTGACTAAGTTATTTTTGTATTATTATAAACTTTATTACAAACACACACTCTATCGTACCCATTATCTATGTCACTAACAGAATAATTATTTTTAATTAAATACTCTATAGTATCTCTAGATGAAACATTAGTTAATTTCTTATTATAGACATTATCCGTATGTTTATCTTCATATCTTATAAATTTAGGCCTGACTAAGTTAAAATCTATACTACAGATAAGTTCTCCATCGTATCCTTCAGTATCTATCTGTAATAAATCTATATCTTTAACCTTATGCTTGATAACTAAGTCACTAAATGTCATAGCAAAGTACTGCTTTTTAGTAGCACTATACTTAAGTTTGTTATGAGCTACTGAACCAAAAGCTGGAAGAACTGAACCCATACAAGAACCAAAAGGAAATTCTTTGTCAGTTTCAGACTCTTCTGGAAACTCATAGAAGTCAACATAACCAGTTCTAGAATAAATTACTGAGTTTTCAAATAGTAAATTATCGTAACCTTTGTAATTATCTTTTAATCTTTTGAATAGGTAGTCAACAGGTTCTACAAATAAACCTTTCCAGCCTTTATTCTTAACGTTTTCTGATATAGGATCTACAGTAATACCGTCATGTGCACCAATTTGAACTACAAAAAAGTTATCGGGGTTATAGTTTTCTAGTAACTTAGCTATTTGATTCATAAGTATTTTAACTCTTTTAATTTTGTAAAAATAAGCTTTGATAGTATCTCAGTTCCTTTTAAACCTAAATGATATGGATCAGGTACTAGATTATTACTTTCTGTTTGAATATCTAATCTTTTTACCTTTATCCACTTTTCTAAATCATCAATTATAATTTTATTATAATCAAAATTTATTTTATCAAGTTTATTTTTATTAACATAATAAGGACCAGATGAAAATATATATTTAACTTTTAATTTATCGAGAAGAGAAATTAACATAAGCGTATCTAATTCCGACTTTTTAATTACTTCATCTGCATTGTAAGTTAGTTTATAATAGTCTATAATCTTTTGCTTGTTGGCTAAAAACGAATTAATAGTTTCACTTTTATCTTCCCAGAGACTGTTCATTATATAAAAAGTATCTAATCCTTTTTTGTGAGTACCTACAACATAGTCGTTAATAGGATTATAATAAAAATCTCTTCTATATATGTTATCAGTTAATTCTATAATTAAAACTGACTCTTCTATATTGAAGCTTTTATTAAAAATTAAATTGACTATCTCTCTGTATATTCTTTCAAGCCCATAGCCTCCTTTAGCAAGATTAATAATGTTCTTACTGTCAAAATTCGGACGTTTATTTAATTCGAATGCTACTGAATAATCAATTGGAATAGTTTTATAATCTTCAAATCTATTTAAAATCTTCAACCACTTTTGACCATGCTCATTTTCAGTATTATAGTTTCTGTACAATCCTCCTCCAGCAGAGAAAGAAGTACCAAAGATATAAAAATTATTAACCATTTAATTGTTTTTCAACTTCTTTTATATGCTTACATTTTTTATGTGCAATATAGCCCCAACAGTCACAAAATAACCATTTACCTTGAGTGACTGTATAAACTTTGTCAGATGAAGCTGATTTAAAAGTCCATTTGTTAGGTTCTTCAAATAGCTCCTCGAAAGGATTTACCATACTTTGATAGCTTCTAGTAGTTTCCAAGCATCTATAGCTTGATCTGATAAATCATTCTTATGATAATAAGCTAGACATTCTTCAACTGCTACTTCCCATGCAGCTTGAGGTAAAGTAATCTCATAAGCGTGATCGTGATTATCAAAAGATAGAGTAAATAGAAAAGCTGATTTTTTACTATCTTGCATAGCTTTCTCTATTCCTTCTACTATACTATCACATACTTGTCTATTCTTTTTACTGAATAAATGCTCAAAGTCTCCTGTTGATTGAAAATGAATATTAGTCATATTATTTTTTACTTTGAGATATAGCCATCATATCTTCATAGTATGGACTATTAACCATCTTTTCGTTAAACGTCTTATAAACTGACTTATTAGTACCGTACATATACAATGGACCATCATACTCATAAGTAATAAAAGGAATATTTTCTAAGTCAGTTTGACCTTGCTTAGGTTGATACTCTGGTTTAGAATATCTTCTTTTACTATCAAATGATCTAAACTCTCTAGATGTTACTCTATACCATTTACCTTTTATTTCGACTTCCAATACTGCTTCAGTAGGAAAGTCATATACTAATTTTTCTAAGTGACCTCTTTTTTCTCCCATAACCTTTATTTATCTAAATGTATGAATAATCTATCAGATATCCAACTGATAACCGTTGAATGTTTGTATATATTCAGTTAATTTTATCCCGTTTCCATCCTCAAACATTCTTCCGTTTCTTACCCATTTCTTAACGCTTCCTGGTCCTACTAAATGAGCTGCTGCTAATAATCCAGACTCAGTAACTAATACTCCGTTTACCAACTGTCCGTCATACTTTTTAATTTGTCTTTTAAGTACTTTTTTATTAGCTTTAAGTAGTTTAACTATAGCTTCTTCTTGAATATCTGGAGAGTTTAAGAATTCTTTTCTACTAATATTATATCCAAGTCCTTTTAGAGTACTATTACCAAATTGATACTTACCCATATACCCATATTGATTAACGACGTCATATCTATTACTTGATTCTCTATGACCTAAATCATCTAAAAAGGAATCAAGGTTAGGAATCTTTTCTAATACTTCTACTTCTATTTCTACTGGAATAGATACTACTTCTTTTACTTCTATTTCAGATATCTTTTCTACATTATGGTAAGCCATATAACCGAACGATGCTAACATAAAACTAAATAAAACAAAAGCAAAGCCCAGAACGAATTCTATGTTTTCTAATTTTTTCATAATAAAGTTTTTGATTAAAATAAATCTAAGAATGATGTATTGATGTTTTTATCTTTTAGTTTCTCATTTCTTTCATGAGTTTTAACTAATTTATCCGCTACTTGTCTTTCGAGCGGCTTTCTCTTTTTCCAAGTGGAAAATTTACCTTTAGGTTGTTTAGCCATCTTAAATAAATAGTTTAAAGTCTTGAGATATAATCTTCTTCATCTTCATCTGAGAATAAACCTAACTCTTTTAGATGCTCTCTATGATGCTCATCCATTTCCCAATCAGGTTCATCTGCTTTGGTTTTAACGTAATCTTCCATTGCCTCTGCTTCTTTCTCTTGTATAGGAGCTACTCCATACAGAAACGAACAATTATAGCATAGAAACTCTATATTATCTAAGTGCCAGTTTTTCTTATTACCATCTCTAAAGTTAAGAATAATAGGTACTTTAGTATCAGTTACTCTTCTTTCATTCATTCCACACTTACTACATTTCTCTTCTATAAGACCTTCGAATATAACTCTTTCTTTTATCTCTCTAGCATTGAAATGTTCTATAGGAACTCTACCTTCAAGTAGATCCATCAATGGAATTTTAGATGATGCTTTTAAAGCAAACTTAGGTATACCTTTTCCTTCTTGATTCTTATGAGCTTCTAAAAATGTTATCCCTTCGTCATTTTTATATAACTTAGCATATTTCTTATAGTGATTATAAGATACATGAAGATATCTAGCAGCAGCAAAGTTAGAACGAGTCATTTTCATTGCTCTTTCTAGATCATCTTTAGATAATATTTTAGCAGGTTTACCCATTAGTAGTCAATACCTTCTATACCTTCCATTTCTTTATTAGGATCGAACATATCAACATCGTCCTCTTTAAAATCTTCGTTAAGAACTTTATCTACTTCTTCTTTTATAGACTGAGATACAACAGATTCGTCTTTATCTAAGTCTAACATTTCAATATGAACAGACTTACCAGTAAGTTCAGCTTCCTTCTTTTTAATAGAAATATAAGTATCTTGTTCCATAACTATCAAATCATTATAGGTATGGTCTCCTGTACCTTCAACAGTAGTAACTCCTACTTTAGGTTTAACAGTTGAGCAGTTAACACATACGTGATAACCAAGCTCTTTTCTTAATACGGGTAAAACGTCCTCAGCACATGAAGGACAAGTAATCATTTGTAGTTTTTGCATATAATATAACCTTTTAATTTAACAATACATAAAGATACGAATAATAGTTCGGGGAGGCAACTATTTTTTAAAGTATTTTACGTGAATTACTGGTATTATAAATGAGCTAAGAACTAAACAAGAAAATACTAAATCTATTACTTCAGTGTTTAATTCTTGCAACCAATAAGAGCTAATTAATTTTATACCTAATGCTCCAACTACCCAAAAAGATATCTTCTCTAATACTGGATACTTATAAATTACTTTGACAAATAAAGTAGCAGCATATCTCATTGCAATAATTCCAATTGCTACTCCTCCACAGATGAGGTATAAATTATCAGTGAACGCTACAGCAGCAAATACATTATCAATACTGAAAACTATGTCAGCGAATTCGATAGCTATAACCGTGGACCAAAATGGAGATAAAAATTTAAACTTAATAGGTTTAATATTATCATTTCCATCTATATTTTTTAAAGAAGTATATGCTAAATAAATAAGATAAAGTCCTCCTAATACTTTAAGCCACATTATTTTAATAAGGTAGTAAGCAAATATTAAAGCTAAACCTCTAAATATATATGCTCCGGCAATACCATATGTTAATGCTTTAGGTTGCTGCTTTTTAGGTAAAGTTTTAACCATACTGGCTAGTACAGCAGCATTGTCTATACTTAATAGTACTTCTAAAATAACTATGTTTATAATGATAAGAATATCTAATTCCATTATCTAAATTGTTGTAAAACCGACCAAAGCTTCTCAGGAGTTTTAATATCAAACATCCTTTCTTCTTTCTTATCTATTTTTATTCTTACAAAACCATCCCATTCTCTATCAGGGGATAGGTCATATAAATAATCTTGAATTAATTTTGTTTGTTCTGAGCTAAAAGCTATCTTAAATAGGTTCTCTATAATTCTAAAAAACATATCTTCATAAGCAGTTACATCCATCCCTATCTCACTTAGCATAAAGTCTTTTCTTTCTTCTATCTTTTTTAATGTTTTGATAGTCTCTACAAATAGTTTTCTGTCCGATAGCTCAGTTGACATAGGAACTTTTTTAATTCTGTAAGATGCAGGAATAATAGAGAATAAAACTTCTCTAATCTTTTTGTTAGGTTTGATCATAAGTATTATACTTCTGGTTCTAGTTCAGGTTCTGCGTCTGGATTTTGTCCTGAAAGAGCTTTACGTATAATTTTATCAAAGTATTCTATATAAATAAAAAACCCAATTATAGATTTATCCTTTAGATTTCTATCTCTTTCTACTCTTAAATCATACTCTGCTAAACCATTTTCTAGCCTGGCTTCTAATTCAATAGCAATATCATTCTGTTCTGTAGGAGATAATGCTCCAAACTCAGTAGGAATGAACTGTACTTTAACTCCTTTCTTTTGAGGATCTTCATTAGTATCTACTTTAAGAAGGAATTTGTGACCAGCAAAGTTAATTTTAGCTGATTCAGTTACGGTTTGTATTAGGTTCTTTATGTTCATTTTATATAAATAGTTAATCAAATAGCATTTTCTTACTGCCTATTGAAGATTCTGAAATTAGTTTATGGCTAACGATAGCTCTGTTTCTACTAAACTGTTCAACAGTCCATTCTAAACCTCTATCTGTTTCGAATTCTACTTCTTCTACCTCTCCATTGAGGTGAGTAAATTCTATTACTAATAGTTTTTTCATAATTTAATTAATTTATCAGTATAAGTTTTTAATTCTTTTACAATTATAAATAGATTCCCTAATTGAAATTCTCCTACAGCCCCACTATCATCTAGTATTTTAGATAAATTTTGTATGTAACTAAAGTCTTGATCATCAAATGTTTTACCATCCACTTGAACTTCAACATCACAATCATCAAAATAGTTTACTTTTTCAGTTAAATTAAATAGAGTATTATTCTGCTCTTTTTTTACATACTCTTTTACCATCTCTTTTGGTAAGTCTACATCTATCTTATCACACCAAGGTTCTAAATTAAAAAGTAAGCTCCATTTAGCATTTCTAACTTTAATTTTAACATCATACTTATTAGGAATTATAGGTTTCATTAGAGTATCATGCATAACAAAATGACCCCATTTACGTATAAAATTTCTAGTTGATCTCATATTCTGTTCTAACCATTCAGGACTATCTTCATATATATTTTTTGCTTTATCATTAACATTTCTTCTACTTCCTCTACAAGTCATATGGTAAACAAAACCGTCCCATACTTGCTTAAACTTAACTCCATTCAATTGAAACCTATTAAAAATATCTGAATCTTCTTTCGATTGAGGAGCATATAAAGGATCATGTCCTCCTATCTCTTGAAAATCTTTTCTATAAAATGCCCATGGAGCAAATATGCCTTCAGTAACTTTAAAACTATCTCTATTTTTTTCAATCCAATCTAAAACAACTTGCTCTTTAAACTCTTCAGGCTCTACTCCACAATTTAATAATACCTTCTCAGGACCTGGAGGATGTAAAGGTGGTTCTATTCTAGTTAAAGAAACTATAACTCCTTCTTCTATCTCTCTTTCAATAGCATCTAAAGCACCAGGACAAAGGTACATATCAGCATGATAGATCATAGCAATATCTTTAGTAGCTACTTCATTAGTTAATGTATCATATAAAATAGTATGTCCTAACCTATTTGGTCCTTCATTACGGTGAGCTTTAAATAATGGATCTTTTTCCATCATCTCTAAACACCAATCCCAAGTACCATCTGTTGAAGCATCATCGGCTACACAAATTTCTACTTCATGATCACCTTGATTTTTTCTAATAGAATCGTATGACCATTTAAGATATTTTAAATTATTTCTACCCGGTTGTATTAAACTGATCTTCATTTTTTATATAGTCTTCTATGTTAATTGTAGGATTCCATCCTAATACATCTTTAGCTAACGTATCTGTATTTAAAGTTATTCTAGCTTCTCCTGGTCTAGCAGGAACATATTCATATTTAGGAGGGTTGATTATTTTAATTAGTTCATTAAGAGAGTTATTCTTTCCTCTTCCTAATTCAAATTCATATCCCCAAGCATCTGCCTCTCCTATTCTCCATAAAGCATCTACTATATCATCTACGTGAGTAAAGTCTCTTCTTTGTTCACCATCTCCTGTTACTAGTAAAGGTTGTTTATCTTCTAATGCTTTAATCCATATACCTATCACAGTACAGTAAGGTCCTTCACATAATTGATATGGACCGTAAACGTTATAAAATCTAGTAATAGTAGCTTTAAGGTTATAATGCTTTTGAAATAAGGTAATAATATCCTCCCCAACGTCTTTAGTAAATGTATAAGGATTTTTATATCTACCGCTATGCTTAGAAGATGTCCCAGCATATACTAATGGAATACTATTATCAGAAGCATATTTAGCTATTCTTAAAGTTCCAGTAGCATTAATTTCAAAACACTCAGCTGGATTCTTAAATGAAGGTTGTATTCTTGCTAATGCAGCCATATGATAGATAATATCTATGTCAGGTAAAGAATCAAAGTTAAAACTCCTTATATCAGCATTGATATATTCTGCTCCTTTAATATGATTATGTTCAAAACCAGTATAATAGTTATCTAAACTAAGTACAGTATGACCTTCTTTTAGTAGTCTGACTATAAGATTTGTGCCTATAAAGCCGGCACCACCTGTTACTAATATTTTCATAATTTAAAATTAGATTCGTGATAATGTTTCATATAATTAGCTTTAACTGATTTAGATACATTATTATAAAAGTACGAATTTTCTCTCAATAAAGCAAGCATTTTCTTAGCTGATTCTATTTTTCCTACCTCTATTGTAGTAGCTGGATGGCATAGCTCTTGAGTATCTAGTCCTGCATAACCAATGCAAGGTATACCTAAGTAGGCACAATTAAGAGCAAACGTACCAGCAGCATGAGTTCTCATTAGATGAACTCCATACTTAAATTCATTTAGTTTATGTATCCATTGCTTCCAATTCATATATGGAAGATGTTCTATTAGCTGCTCTTCACCTGGTTGTCTTCTTCCCATTGATGGAGCTACTATTTTATCAAATTGAG
>Ga0209645_1001163_pt1 | contig 13316 bp, 28 predicted proteins | sample ETNvirenome_6_30_FD_184070 | JGI IMG/M metagenome (GOLD analysis project Ga0209645, IMG submission 184070) | Marine viral communities from the Pacific Ocean - ETNP_6_30 (SPAdes) (version 2) | ecosystem: Environmental > Aquatic > Marine > Oceanic | place: Pacific Ocean | collected 2013-06-19
GCGCGTTGAAACTGTTGACAATCAATACGACATCTTTGATGTGGGTATTGAGCAAGAGGACGGCTCCATCGACTCCGTCGTGGTCGGTGGTTCCTTCTCTTATGCGAAGTCGCTTGCTCGTCAAGCTGACGAAGCTCATGAGGCTAGCAAGTCTAAGACGGCTAAGAAAGCTAAGGTCACTGTTACTGCTGAGCATGTGCAGGCCGTAGCTGACGCCGTTGCTGCTTGAGCCTCTGCCCGCTAACGCGGGCTTTTTTTCCTTTGTGCATTTCTTTATTTTTCAATGCTCAAAGGTTTCTACATCGGTTCCGGCATCGGACTTACCGCTGCTGTAGCGATGTTCTATTCCATACCTGCCTATCATGATTTCATCATGTGGCAGTTCTCGCATCCTGTCGTTTGGCTCCTGGGCCTGCCTGTTGGCATTGCCCTTGGTTACCTCAACGACTGATGCATTGGCTCACCTAACGGTGGGCCTTTTTTCTATGCCACCGATCCACGTATCAACTGGGTGTGATTGTGCCTGCCGTCTGCTGGTTTGCAGCTGCTGCTTGTCCAATCATCACTCCCATGTCAAATAGTCCTTTGCCTGCCAGGGTTACACCTGCTGCTGGCATCACATATTTTGGAACTGCATTAGCTGCCGGTACTGCGTATTGCATAGCTGTACCAAGCATCTGTTCCATCTGCCCTGCCCCGTCTCTGTAGTCAGGCTCTGCCTTACGGAATGACGGATGGGCTCCTCCGACCATGTAAGCCGCTGTTCGTACTGCCGGATTGGCTTTGTCGTACATACCTGCAATGTTTGCACTGTACGAATCATCCATACGGCGCAGCATTTCGCCGGCTTTACGCATGGTCTCCTTACCGTATGCCATAACAAGTTATCTGATACTTCTCTATTGTATAGATAGCATTTTACTTATCTATGTCATGTATATCCTTACTGCCCTACTCCTCCTTACTCCCACTATTGCCATAGCGTCCGATAACTCAGAGTACTGCGATGAGATCGCTGCAGTCATACAGGACGCAGTCCGTCATGGCGACCTTACTCACCGTGAGGCTGGTCAGATTATTGGACGTTGCTATGAAGCAACTTTCGAGTGACACAATTTGGCCGGGTTAACACCGGCTGCAGTTCTTTGTGTCCTTTCAAAACTCAAACATGTTCCAAGTTTGGAGTAAAGAGCGTGATGGCCAGTACTGGTCATTACTGCCATACAACCCTACTACCAAGCAGTACTGCGAGCAGATTATCGACTACTACGTCGAGAAATGGGGCAACCTGTATCACTACAGGATTGAACCTACTCACGTAGTGCTTAATCAGCAAGTCGCTTGGTCTTAATACCATTGCCCGCTAACGCGGGCTTTATTTCTTCGTGTTCATTGTATTCACACTTATGACTTGGAATCCCTACGTCACACAAATAGCCCGTCAGACTGGAATGTCCGAGGCTGAAGTACGTCGTACTGCCAGACGCTCTATCATTACAGATGACGAGGCTCGTGTACGTGGCTACGAATCAGCAGTGGCGTATAGAGAAGCTCTCTATGACTTCTTAAATTCGAACTGATGATATCGATGCCTAACGTACCCAATCGCTACCACAATTCCGGTAAACCGGTGAAGGTGCGATTAAAACCTCAGGCTAAACGTTCGCGCATTGCCGCACGTAAAGCCCTACTCAAAAGGCTTAAGGCCGGCTAACGCCGGTCGCAGCCGTTTTTGTCACTTATAAAAGTAGAATGATTCAATTCACTGAAACCAATCTCATCATTGCTGTCATAGGTATGGTGGGATTACTATCATCTGGTGTAGTTATCACCACCGCTTTTAAGCGTAATCGGACCCACCGTTATTGATACGGTAAGGGTGTATTCGCTAAAAGTAACTATGTTCTTTGATCCCTTCCATACGGCACCTGTGCGGTATGTAGTCATTTCGGATAGTCAGCTATCCCAACTGAAGCTACAACAGCTTGAGAACGATATCCTTGTCCTTGAATCGCAAGTAAACCGGTATGAATCCGGACTTGCTGAGGTTAAGGCCAAGTTAAAATTGAAGAAAGACCTCTATAAAGAAGCAGGTGCCCTAAATGGATCAAAAACTACTGAAGCTCTTTCGCAAAGCGGAGAGAGCGGAGTCACATAAAGAAGCACGTAAAGTGCTCAAGAAGCTCGCCAAGTACGAGCAACAACAAGCAGACACCCAGGCCGGCTAACACCGGCTTTTTTCTGGGTTGTCCTAAACGAAATAAGACATGACTAACCTGGAAATTCGTGCAGCTCACCGTATCGGTGCGGCACTACTCAAGCAGTCACGTGAGAAGATGCACGATCTTCGTAATCTTCGCAAGGAGACACGCACCATGAAGGTGACGATTGAATGATCCCTTGGTTGATTTACTCAGCTCTGACAGTTGCCTTACATCTTGAGATCACAAGCACACCGATAGTGTTGCTTCCGTTCTTGATGCCCAGGCAACTTCCTGAAGTCGTAAGAGTAGCCGGTTAACACCGGCCTTAAAACTCTTTCGTTCTTCAACGTCATTATATGAGCGTTTCATTTGATTTCACGATCGTCAGCCGCACTCAAGTGCCTGGCGTCTCTCTTGTTCAACCAATGAACGAGACTGCATACAACTACCTCGTGGACGAGGCAGAGTTGTCCACTCTTTTGGATGGCTCTGCTCCCATCGCGAACGAGTGTGTTGGTGACTTTATCTCTGACGCTGAGCATGCACATCTGTGCAGCGCTTACGTCTGATAGTCACTGCCGGTTAACACCGGCTTTTGTTTTTAATGTAATTAAAAACGTAACAACATGACTGTTGAATGGGCTGTCTACGACAATACCAATGATGATATTATTGGTGTCTGGGAAGACATGTACGTTGCACTTGATTTCCTTTGTGAAAACGAAGGAGTTCAAGATAATTGGGAGGTGTTCCCAATGCTTGAGTGCACCGTACCAGTCGTTTGAACAAGAGAATGCCGGTTAACACCGGCTGTAATTCTCAATGTTCTTTAACTGTCAATATATGACCAGTTCAATCCCCAGCGGTTTCTCCTTTGAAGACCTTGAAGCTCTTCTTGAAAACGCTGTACCTGAAAGCGATGATTGCGACTCCGATTGCGATTGCAATCTGGATGATCGTGATGACGTCAGTGAAGAGCGTATCACTAAACTTGCTGCCAAGATTTGTGATGACGCTAACGAGTTTGCCAGAGGCCCACTCCTTCACAAAGTCATTGCTTTGACGATCATCAGCCGTCTTATCACTTGGCATAAGTCTATTGGTGATAGCCAAGTTGCTGATGGTGAAATCTGTTGCGGTACTGCCTGGCATCGTGATGCAGGCCAGCTGCAAATCGCAGCCATGGCATTAGCAAATGTCGGTCTTGGCCCTGATGATTTCACTTGCCCGCAAATTGACGAGTGAAACCTTAGCCGGCTAACGCCGGCTTTTGGTTTTCATGTCCTTTTGGCAAAACAGCCATGACAACAACCAAAGCAAGCGAACTCCGCGCTTTCCCGCCAATCGAAGATTCGATTGACTTTATCAAGCAAGTTGATTGGGAAGACGTTGGCGTTCGTATTCGAGGTGGCATTCGCAACCTCTTGCTTGTCGCCATGAAGTTTTCAGAATCTAGTTATGACATGCATAGCTATTTTCTGAAGAAGCTTGACGACTGAACAACAGAGGCCGGTTAACACCGGCTTCGGTTCGTAATGTAATTTCTCACCGGAACACCACCGGTTCTTTCGTTGGCTAATCTCACCAACTACGCTGCTTTCAACGCACTGACGATCACCGGTCGTATCAGTGACATCAAAGTCGTTGAGTCTAAGACTGGCGACTTCCTTGCTGTCACTATGATCAGTACGTTGGTCAAAGATGGAGCTGAAGCTACCATCACCTTTACGACCACTAATGGTCTGATGTCTCTCTTTGAGAAAGGTTTCCTTCCCAAAGGTCGTCAGCTAACTGTTACTGGTCACATCGCTGACCTCTCTGAGGTTTACACCGATGATGACGGCAACGTCCGCATGCTTAAGCGGCCTACGATCAAACTGACAGGCGCTGTTGTCCTTGACGGTGGCCTCGGTCCATCGCCAAAGGCTGATAAGCCTTCCGTTGATCGGAACACAACAGTTGTTGTGCGTCCTACGGATGCAAAACCTGTTGCTGAAACAGCTCCTGCTGACGAAGCACCTGTTTTCTGAAGAACAGTCCCTGGCTAACGCCAGGGTCTTTTTTCATTTCTAACGCAACTGGACAGTTGCTTTATCACCTCTGACGACGGTTAAATTCTCGCTGCACTGCAGAATGTCCATTGCCATTACCATTGCCATTGGTGTGGACATAAACATTCGCTTCTTTGTCAGCGTTAATTACAATTGGTTTCTGACCAACAACCTGTCCAGTTGCTTGTAAGTCTTCTCCTGACTCAAAGCCGTACTGAGCCCTTCTTGTTTGTTGTTTATTTACCATATTTTGAAAATCCTTGTACTTAAGCAATCTCTGAATGTCTTCATCTTGTAGTACTTCATCTGTATAATTACCTGCTGCGTTGATTCTTGTTCGCGCTTCATCTATTCGTTTTAGACGCTCAACTCCTTCAGTGTCACCTAACATTTGATTGATTAATGCTAGTTCTGGCCTCAATCTTACCCCTCCTCTACTGTTCGATTCAAGATGTCCTGCATCTTGTTTAGCGCCAATAATTGGCGATCCTGTATATAAATCTCTTCCATAGCTTGTTTTATATAAAAGATCTGCTACAGCGTCCACTTTTTTCATTCTGTCGCCAGCAGCTCTTCCATGTAATCCCCGTGCAGCTAACTTTTCAAGCGATTCATTTATCAATAAATTTGCTAACATTTCCGCTCGTTCACGGTCAATATTCTCTGTTTTATTATCCGAAATAGCTAAATCTCTTTTCCCAGTCTTCATATATTCTTTTTCAGCTCTTTCTGCATCTTGCAGTGCTCTATACAATTGCTCTGGTGTGTACTTTTCCTCTTTTACCGCCTCTACCGCTAAAGATCCTTCTACCCCTGACCTATCACTATATTTATCTGCAATATTTCCAGCATCATCTCTGACAAATTTTAAATTTGCCGGTGTTAATAAGTCTCGTTCTATTGCTTCCAACGAGTAATCATTATCTCTACTAAGTTTCTGTAATGATGCACGCACCCATATACATACCTATGACTATTTATTCATCTAGGTATTACTTACTTCTTCTTTATTCTATGAAGTTTGTGATACTTACTAAAATAGTTATGTGTATCTAACTTGCTGCAGATAATGAACGAAAATCAGTTACAAGAGCTAATGCGTAGTCATGGCTTTACTCGCCAGCAAGCAATCGATCACAATCGCTCTGCTGTTAGTCAAGGCATGGATCTTGATGGTGATGGCTTTGCAACTGGTGATGAATACCTTTCTTGGCAAGCTCAAGGTGGTGGTGGTGCAAATCCTGCACATCAACAAGCACAAGAGCGTGCGCAAAATTACTCACAAGAACAAGCTGATGCCGCAGCTATGCAACAGCAATATGATCAATCCATTAACGAATGGGAAGATGCATTTACTCAACGTGATCAGCAATACAACGCCGATTTAGAGAAACTAGATACTGACTATCAAAAACAATTTGATGATTTCGCCGCTGCTACTATTGCAACTAAAGAGGAAAAGCCGCAAAATAAAACTTATATCGATTTAAAAAATAGTATGATTAATGCTGATAATTTCGACAATCAATTTAATAACTTTAATGCCACAAATGTTGAACGTAAGAAGTATTCTTTTCAGTAGTTAGCCGGTTAACACCGGCTGCTGGACAGTGTGTCCGTTGCAAAAGGCAGAGTGCGTCATTTTGACGTCAGGTGCCAACAACGGACTGTCCTTTCCTTATTGACCATGGAACAAAACATGATTTTGATCAATCGTGAGGAAGTCGAAGGTATGATTCGACACATGAATAGAGCAATTGGCTATTGTCAAAATGCTCGTCCTGGACTTCCGTATGATTCTCAAACTGACAGGGAAGCTGAACCAACTGAGTTCTACTCAGGTGCATCTGGCTTTGCTCTTGGCACACTTAAAAGTGTGATACGTCAGTTAGAGTACTCGCTTAAGTGAATACTCTTTACTTATACCGGCTGGGTGACCGTTGTATTTCTCACGATGGTCACATTCAGCTCGGTATTTTTAGTCATTCTGTAGAAAGACATTTGGAATTGTGCCCAACTATCAATTGGGTTGAAACCTATTGGTTGCCAGATGTCTTTTCTTGTCGTTATAAACGTGCTAATTTTCAAGCACATGAGCGAGTGAATGCTGGTAAACCTCCAACAGATAACAGATCTAGTTGGGTCTGAATTATTGAAACTCTTCTGTTAGATTACTAATGAGCCCGAAGAAGAACCTCGTCAGGGCTTGTGTCTAATCAGGTTTCAATGATTTTTGAGGTTTCTCATTGTGTAATAAAGAGGCTGCCGTTAATGTGGTCTCTTCCCTGTTCACCTGAGTGGCGGAATCGGTAGACGCAACGGACTTAAAATCCGTAGACAGTAGTCGTGCGAGTTCAAGTCTCGCCTCAGGTATTAGGGGGTTGAGATCTCCCAACCATAGGTGCCATTCAGCAACCAGACCTTCATTGTCTGGCACGTTTGGAAACAACTCCCTATGGACTATTCGGGTGGTCCCCGTCTTACTCCGGTGCAAACTGTCAGGATGTTGGGTTGAGTGCCCCTCTACTATCTAAGGCCTTAGGTAGTTAAGACATTCGGATAAGTGTACCGTTACAACAAATATTACTGAATTATGACTCAATACGATCCTCCTTGTTACGGTACTGTCGAACACTATGCAGAGATGTTCTCGGACATTCTTGCTGACTGCGGTACTGGTGACAAAGAAAAAGACTTAGAGACTATTGCCAATATCATGGCTGGTTTTGAACGAGCAATCATTAATTGGATGAAGTACCACGAGACAGCTATTGATAGTTATCGCGAGCTTCATCGCAGCTTTATCATCGGAACTTTGTCTCCTAATAATTACGATGTATCTTAAAATAGTAAAAACAACTATTTAAATCAATGGGCAAGAACTCTAATTTTAGTAAGAAGATTCGTTTAGACAGGGAAATTCTTGACTGGGCGACTGAAACTAAGCGTATCGGCTGGGATCGTCATGAACGAAATCCTGATGATTATGCGGATGCATTCTATGCAGATCAGATGAAGAACTACGACGTTCGTCGTGCGATGGAGACTTTTAATCTTGCTAAAAGTGATGCAGCATTTAAAGATAGCCTTGGCAGCAAAAAATTAAGTAAGTTCGTTGACTCCTATGAAACTAATAAAAAAGCAAAGGGTAGAGAAAAGGACGGCCAAATCATTGGCCTCAGCAATGCTAATGAACTAGGGACTATTCGTGAATTTCAAAAGCTATACCACAAAGATGTACTTAATAGAGGAGGAAAATATGATGACCAAAATGATTATGGCGGTGGCACGGCGCACATGATGGATGCCATGCGTAATTATTACGGTGGTTCCTTCGCAAAAGATACTGAACCTGAGAAAAAACCTAAAGTAAAAAAACCTAAATCTTTACTTCCTAAAAACTACACGCCAAGTGAAGAGACAGCTTCGGCACAAGATTTTGTTTCTCAATATGAAAGATCTATCAGGGATTCACCTGATGGTTTGCTCAATACAGGATCTGTGGGCGAAAGTCAAACTTTAAAAGGGACTTCATTTAATGCAGAAGATGCTTCTGAAGAAAATGACAAAGCACAGGGTTTCTTTCAAGATCAATTACTGAATCTTACTGAAGGCTTTAAAAAGTACAATATCAATACTGTTGGGCCAAATAGCACTGCTTCTAAGAATCGAGATTTACTTCGTTCCTTCCCAACCACATAAAACCGCACATACCGCACTACTTTCTATATACCCAATTTAAAAATAATCTCATACTGTATGTATTAAAAAAGAAATATATAAGGGGAGATGTGTGGTTTGTGAGGTTTCTGCTTTCGTTTCTTTGTAATCCCTTGCGGCGCAGTGTATATTAAGACCACATTACGTTGTGGTTTTATCTTCTCCATGGACTTCCCCAAATAGTTTTTTGCCCTCTTCTGTCAAATATATTTCTCTTTCTGGTTTTATTTCAAATAATCCATCATACAAACCTGCTCTGCATTTAGCATCATGTATGCATGCTTGACATGCTCCGCTCCAGCACATCTTACGAGTTCTTTTGTCTAGCTTTGTATTATTCTCTTCTAATATTTCTGCTGCTCTTGTGCATACAAGTGCACTTTGATGAATTCCTCTATTTATTAAATGAGTTGCTACATGGCTTATGGTTGCTCCCCAAAACTGAGCATACGCTCTAAGTATTTTTGCTTCCGATTCGGACATGGTGATTGTCACTCTTTCCATACGATAATTCCCCGTTTCAGCTATTCTTACGAGAAAAAGCAAATATTGTTTGATATATCAGGCCATTTACACAATTTCATATCATCAACTTTTTGTAAATTTTTTTATGTAGCAAATTGCACTTTACAAAAGTTTGATGATTCTTTCATCGGAGATAAGTCCTCTTTTTTTCTGACTTTTCAGCACTATGTAGTCGCCGGTTAACACCGGCTAAACCAGCGCGTGCCCCTAAACGGGGTTGTTTTCTATATGAGGTCCATTAAATGCCCGCAAATTTCACATCTGGCTGGCTCGGCAACGGCGAACGTGCATGGCACGGAATGGGAATCGTCACTGACGGAACCCTGCCTGCGCGAGAGGCGTTTGAAACTGCAGACGCACTCTTCACTGTCGAGAAGCGAGAGCTTCAATATCCAACGTCCTACATCCCTGAAGGACCAAACGGACCTGCCGAAATCTTCCTCGATGACCTTGCACCCGCAGGTGTCTTCGGTGTTGTCCGAACAGACACCCAAGCACTCCTTGGAGTTGTCAGTAAGCAATACGAAATCGTCCAAAACGATTCGCTCCTTCGGATGGCTGAGTTCATCCGCGAAGAGGTTGACATGGACTGCGTCATCGTTCTATCGAATGGTGCCAAGGTCTGCTTTACCGCCACACTCCGTGGTGCGGAGACGGACATCGTCCCTGGCGATACCGTCAAACGACGCATTGTCGGCTACCTAGGCCATGATGGCAAGACTGGCTGTGGTGCTAAATTCACCAACATCCGTGTCGTATGTCAAAACACTTTGACTGCGGCACTTGGTGAGTCTGGTGCACACAGCAGCATCACCCACAAGAACGGGGCTAATAACAACTTCGATGCTCTTATTAGTAGTATCGATGTAGCACGTCAGGACTTTGTCACTGAATGCGACCTAATGCGTGAGTTCTCACGTGTCTCTATGGGTCCTGGTGCCTTTAATGATTTTGTAGACGAGGTTTACAACATCGAAGAAGGTAGTGTATTCCGTAAGCGTGACAAGCTGGAACGTGCACGACTGAATGGCTATGGGTCTGAATATGCCCCATGCTCCCTGTGGTCTGCCGTTAACGCAATCACACAGGTAGAGACAAGCACTCGTGGCACTACAGCTGCCAAGGGTCGCGCTCAATTTGCACGTGGCACCTTCGGTGTCGGCGCTCAAATCAGCAAGCGTGCCTTTGCTGTTGCTAAGCAACTGGTGGAGGCTTGACTTATGTGCGTTCTTATTGACCTAGAAGATGCTCAAGCTATTGCTCAAAATATAGAAGAGCATCTTCAATATGATACGGATACTGACCGAGATTTCTGGGAGGCTATCCTTACTCGTTTGAATATTGCCATTCAGCACTCATCAGACAAGGAGTAGACGTTCGTTAACAGTCTATAGATACAATTAGAGATCTTATTAAAGGTCTCTAATTGTTATTTATGGATCTATTCTATATTTCAAACTTTCTATGTTATCTAAAGTATTTGGTGTTGCTAGCGCCATTCTATTGGCTGCTTCTACATCCGCAACCGCTGCAAGCACTATGCTTACCAGCTGGTATGGACCTGGCTTCCACGGCAGGCTCACTGCGAATGGAGAAGTGTATGACCAAATGGGACTTACCGCAGCACATAAAACGCTCCCTTTCGGAACGAGGCTTCGAGTTTGTTATCAAGGATGTGTCAACGTCCGAATTAACGACCGTGGTCCGTATATCGGCGTTCGTGAGCTTGATCTCAGTAAAGGTGCTGCTCAAGCAATTGGATTAATCGATCCTGGTGTTGCAAACGTAGAGATAACTTATTTGTAATTCTCCACGTTAACTGAACTCCAGAGATATATTTAAATCAAGACATACTAGGAGGACTAAATGTCTCATACTATTCGCAATGAGAAAACCAAAGGCTTTTTGCATAAGCTTGCACTCCAGCGTCGTACACGCAAACTAATTCGCGAAGTTAAAAACGATGATTTCTGGATGGATATGGAAGATTATTATATCCCTTCAGCTCAAATCTAAGTATAAATACTAGGCGTATTTGCGCTTTTCATAACTTAATATAGGGTATGTAGGAGTTAATTACTCTGAGTCATACCCGCAAATTAACGTCTTTATTCAATGTCTACTACGAACCTAGCGGGTTCCCAGTCCCGCAATTCTAACTGGGATAATTTCTGTGCTTGGGTAACAAGCACCAACAATCGTCTTTATGTCGGTTGGTTTGGCATCTTGATGATTCCCTGTCTTTTAGCTGCCACTATTTGTTTCATTGTCGCATTTGTCGGCGCACCTCCAGTTGATATCGATGGCATCAGAGAACCAGTCGCAGGATCCCTCATGTGGGGAAACAACATCATCTCCGGAGCCGTTGTCCCCAGTTCCAACGCAATCGGATTGCATTTCTACCCAATTTGGGAAGCTGCTTCACTTGACGAATGGCTCTACAACGGCGGACCGTATCAACTTGTCGTCTTCCACTTCCTCCTTGGCGTCTTTGCTTACATGGGACGAGAATGGGAACTTAGTTATCGACTAGGGATGCGTCCTTGGATCATGGTTGCATACAGCGCACCTGTTGCTGCAGCTACTGCTGTGTTCCTGGTATACCCTTTTGGACAAGGTAGTTTTTCTGATGGGATGCCTCTCGGTATCTCCGGAACTTTTAACTATATGCTTGTATTCCAAGCAGAGCACAATATTCTTATGCATCCATTCCATATGCTCGGCGTTGCTGGAGTATTTGGCGGCAGTTTGTTTAGTGCTATGCACGGAAGCTTGGTTACTTCCTCTCTCATTCGTGAAACATCTGAAACAGTGAGCCAAAACTATGGATACAAATTCGGACAAGAAGAGGAGACTTATAACATCGTCGCAGCGCATGGCTACTTCGGACGTCTCATCTTTCAATACGCGAGCTTTAACAACAGCCGCAGTCTCCATTTCTTTCTTGCTGCTTGGCCCGTGGTTGGCATTTGGTTTACCGCCCTCGGTGTATCCACAATGGCTTTCAACCTCAACGGTTTCAATTTTAACCAGTCGATAATCAGTCGTGACGGACACGTCATCAATACTTGGGCTGATATTTTAAACCGCTCTGGACTTGGGATGGAAGTAATGCATGAGCGTAATGCTCATAACTTCCCTCTTGATTTAGCAGCAAACAACATCGTCCCTATTGCACTTAAAGCACCAGTTGTTGGCTAATCCACACAAACAAATTAAGCGTTAGCCTCACATAGTGGGGCTTTTTTATTGTCTGCAATTATGACTAGTTTCGCTTACACTGTTGTTGTGATGTTATCCAGCGTTTTGGTTGCATCTTATGTCGTTATAGATCCTTTATCGCACTTACCATGAAATATACATTACTTGGATTTGGAATTATTGGACTGACATTTGTAATCAGTTCTTGCATCCCTTCTTTGCCAGAAATACCTGAATTACCTGATGTTCCAGAAATTCCTGAAGTACCAAATCTACAAGCACCATCATTAGATTCTGTTTCGCCTGATATCAATTTACCATCATCAGCTAAACCTTCTGACATCTCTACTGATATCAGTGTGTTCTAATGATCTTTAATACTGATGATCTTCTAATGATACGTAAAATCATCGTATTTTACATGCATCATCACATGTCTGCTTCTAACCCACAAATTAAAGATGTCGAGACAATTCTTGATAAAATTACTAAAGGATTGGATGCGTCATGACCAATGTTAGAAGCAGGAATTACACTATCAATTGCTGCTGTCTGTGGACTTTCAGCATTGTCTAATAGGCTCTATAACCGTATATCTGAATTAGACAGACGTATTGATGCTGTTGAACTTCGAGTTGCAGAGCAATACGTAAGTAAATCTGACCTTGAGAGTATGATTGATCGTGTCGAAGGTCACCTTATTCGTTTAGAAAATAAACTCGATAAGCTCTCTTATCGTTAAAGAAATCGTTACAATTATTTATAATTACTTTAATAACATGACTGTTACTACCGAAGACGGCGGACGTCAGAACTTGTTCGCCAAAGAACCACAAATGTATGCAATGGAGGTTTCCGTGACTCACAACGAAAAAGCTGAAAAGTTGAATGGCCGTGTAGCCATGATGGGCGTAATTGCTGCCCTTGGTGCTTACGCACTTACTGGACAAATCATTCCAGGTATTTGGTGAATATAATTGAAAGGAAATACTGAATTCAATCTAAGCCATTGATTGATATTATTTTGTTTCAAGTAACCACCACTGAAGTTCGAATAAAACCAAAATCTGTCCACGGTATGCTGTGGCTTCAAACTCATTTTGTAAATGAAGATTGGGATTCTATTGCCTTGGGTCAAGCAGACTTAGAAAATAAGCATGCTGACCAATTGTCTCAGGATGCCTCACTAGCAGGGTTGAGGGTTCATTACCCTCCTCCCCAGACATTCAAACGTAAATAATATTTGCCCTTTGATTTTGACCGATGAAAATATTTATTGACTCCGCTGACATTGACGAAATTATCAAGGCTGACAGCACAGGATTAATTGATGGTGTCACCACTAATCCAACTCTTATCAAGCGATCCGGTTCAGATCCTTATGATGTTTATGATCGAGTGTTGAATGAAACCAACATTACCGATCTAAGCATGGAAGTGTCGGGATCTCAAGCTGAAATGCTGCATGAGGCTGATCAACTTATCGATCGTTATGGTGAATCGTTTGCCACTATCAAAGTTCCCATGACGAAAGATGGACTATCTGTCTGTCGATCGCTATCAGCTGTTCAGGTTCGAGTAAATGTCACTTTGATTTTTTCTATTCCTCAAGCAA
>Ga0209645_1001164_pt1 | contig 13307 bp, 22 predicted proteins | sample ETNvirenome_6_30_FD_184070 | JGI IMG/M metagenome (GOLD analysis project Ga0209645, IMG submission 184070) | Marine viral communities from the Pacific Ocean - ETNP_6_30 (SPAdes) (version 2) | ecosystem: Environmental > Aquatic > Marine > Oceanic | place: Pacific Ocean | collected 2013-06-19
AACGGAGTAGAAGATTGCAACTCCAGATATGGACAACGCAGATAGTAAAGTGAGTATCGCTATAAACATTATAAAGTGTATTTAATATAACAGATAGCCACTAATAGTGCTATTGAATTGTTGGTAAAGGATTACTCTGCTGAGTAAGTTAATGCGTTGTCAGTTGGTGTTTCTGCGTCAACGTTTGATCTGAATCCTGTAACTTCAGCAACTGTGATCGCTTCTACAATCTCACCTTCATTTCCAGATAAGACTGGAGCAACAGTTACTTCTTGGTTGGCAATCAAGCCTGCACCTGAAGTTGGGTTGTACACTGTCATTAGTTCTGTGTGAGTTGTTGTAAGTGCTTCTGCAATCTTGTCTTGAATGAACAACACTTTAGTTGTTGTTGAAGTCGATCCGTCAACTGTAGTTCCTGTTGTTGGAACGAAGTCATCGTTTTCGAACACTATACCAAAATTAATGTCTGTGATTGGTGAATCACCTTGTGTGTTGGCATAAGTCGTTACCATGTTAATGATTCTACAGTTTGATCTAACTTGTAATGCGTTCAGCATTAATTTGTATCTTAACTGGCCTCTTGATACTAATAGAGATTGTGCCAGTGTAGTTGGCTTTGTAGCAAAGTCGTTTGCCGCACACGGTGATAGTCTTCCACCTGCTGTTGTTTCAGCATCTGTAAATCCGCTCATTGCTATGTCTACTGTGTAATATGCACCCTGCATTCCTGCGTTAGGGTCATTTCTTTCATGTCTAGGTAGTACTGTTGCCATTTGTAAATTCCTCGCTTATAAACTTATTTATACTGATTATTTATAAAATGACCAACTAGGAGTGCCTATATATTTGCAGGCATTGTTGGTCATGTGGCGTTCTTTGCCATTTACTTTGATATATGCTTGATACGTACGACAATAACCCCCACTTATTGGATAGGAGTGTATTACCCTCACTTTGCCTCCTGCAAGACGTTTTTTGCTATACCAACTCACTATCTTGCCGTTTGGCACGTCTTGTAACATAAAGAAAACTGCACTCTGGTGCATTATCTTCTCCTCTTTTGTGAGGCTGAATCTTAGAAACTGGGTTCTCCTGAACACGAATGCAGGCATACTGTATTTTAAGTCATCCCCCAACCACTTGGGTGCTGGCATGTCTCCCATGTGCCCTTCAGTTTCTCCCGGTAGTTTTGAGTCTGCGAATGCAGATCCAGTAAAACAGAGACTAATCAATACTATGATAACCTTGAACAATTTCATATTCTCCATTCATTTTATGACAGGCTATTTGCCTTTGTGTGATCAGAACTTCTCCAATTGGCATGTCCCAGGTGAACATCTGACAACTGTCTGCTATGCCCATTCCGTGTAGGAAATCTTTAGCACCATCATTGCAGACCAACTTCTCTTCTGTGAGATTTTCAACCACGTTGCCTTGCTGATCTATGACTCGTATTTTTGTGACTTCAACATCGCAATATTGATCGTTCCAAGGTCCTCCTGCTTCTGCGTAGGTGACCAAATAGAAAGTCATTGCAAACAGAGTCAGCATCACCAAGACGATCAATTTAATAATAAAATTATAATTCATCGTCCTAGTTCAATATTTTTTCTGCTTGTTTGCTGATGCTATCTGTGTCAATCAAAGCCAATCTTCTTTTGTTCACTTGGTTGATGATTTCTTCAACTTCTTTCTTGCTGACTTCGATCATCACATACACTCTGTAAGATTTAGTTTTTGTTAAGAACATCTCCTGCTTGGTCACTTCATATCCCCTTGCAAGTGTGTCTTCGATAACATTTACGATTACATCCTGAGATCCTGCTTCTACGTTAAGATCTTCATTTGTACCCGCTTCGTTCTTGGTGATAGTGGTTCTGTTATTCATCTCACCATTGATCCTATCAACAAGTTTTGCTTTGGCCAACAGGGTCGCTTTCTTCACAGCCAACTCCATGTCCGGAGAAACTGCGGTCGCCGCCTCTTGCCACTTGAACATAGTTTCATGATTGTAGTCAACATACCATTTAGGCGTTTTGTTTACCACTCCACTTTTGTTCATGTCTTGCTTAATCTTGTAAGTCGAACACTGTGCCAACATAAGGCCTGCTACCAACATCAAGATTATTTTAGTCATGTTCTTCATTTGTTTCCTTATTTGTTAAATTTTGCAATCTGCTCTGATATGAAGTCAGATACGCCAGCAACATTAAAGTCATTGCTGAACTGTGCCCAACCATCACCTATCATCGGATATACCGCAAGGAAGATTGCAAATAGTATTATTAATCTAATCATACAACAATTATAGCATAATTTCCAAATACGTCAACCGCAGTTGATCTTGCTAGAATGGTTGATTTTATTGACTTTTTTGGTTGAATTATGACAGCCAATTCCAAATTGCCCTAAGAGCCAATAGAAGATACATACCTTCCATTAATGCCCTAGGAGTGTCGCCGTCTTTGATACCCATGTAAATCCAGATGGAGCAACTGCATGTAGCGATGGCCCAACCGATCCATTGGGTTTCGGTGTTTGCGTTGCTCAAGATAAAAGCACCAACCATGGCCAAAATAAAACCAAGCCATCTCCAACCATCAATGTTCTTGTAATAACGGATTTTCATTACTCGTGGAATTTGGTAATGTTGTATTCCTTACCTTTGAAATTGCGTTCATGGAACCAATCTCGGTAGTCCTTGTCAGTGAAGATCTCCATTATCTCACTGTATCTCACATTGTCGTCTAGTATCAGTTTTTCTAGAGACTCATATTCGTAAGTGTCGATTTTTCTACTTACATCAAAACTCTTTGCGTTTTCCATCAATGCCCTTACGTTCCTTAAATGATTACTCATTACTTGTTGCCTTTCATTAGAGTGATCTCTTTGGCACCTTCTTCGTCCCACACAGGAACAAGATTGCTCTTGTGCATGAGACCTATGCCCAACAACTTCCGTTCTCCAGAGTATGCCTGTGGCTGTGCCTTCCTGCCACCATTGACAGGTATCTTGTCACCACACTTGGGTTGATTGGGGTCTGACTCATACTTGGGTATGTCATAACCCTTGAATCTTTTCGAGGCCTGTTTAAGAGTGTAGTTGTCCAGGCCCTGCGATTGCAACCATTCTTCATGGTTGGCCTGTGCATCTCTGTTTCTTTTAGAGTTCTCGATTCTTTTCTTGATACGTTTAGGTAGTTTCAACTGTATGAATCCCATTCTATATTATACTGTTAAGGTAATTTATTGTCAACTATGGTTTGTAGTATTATTTCTTGGTAATCTGGGTTGGTGCTCCATGCAGTCATCCCTGCCAGTAATTGTCTATAATTCCATTTTCCTGCGTCTATCTGGTGTTCACGAGCGGTCCTAAATTTTTCATAAGCAGGATGGGTGTTCAGTATTCTGATCATGTCCTGCACTGACTGACATTTGGTTTTGTATTTCTTCACTCCCCACTCTGCATCTGGGTTGCCTCTGGCTTTCATGTGTGGTGTGTTTTTCAAGTCCCAAGTCCTCACGCCAAAAAGTGCGTTCCCTTCAACCGCGAACCTACTTTGACCCCATGCACTTTCAATGCCTGCCATCGCAATAATAATGCTTTTTGGCACTCTGCTCATCCTGTCAGTGGTGTAATTCAAATAATCCACACACTTACCTGTCGCCGTGATGAAACTTGGTTTGTCAGTGAATTCGAATTCAGGTTCCTCGAGACCTAACAGTTTCACAGTCATCAGTTCATCTTTGTGTACTTCATCTTTTATTTTGACCACTGTCCAGTTGTTAGGGTAGAACGTGCCCGCTATGAAGGCGCCTCCGATTATTATGGACGCTACCAATATAGAGTATAAAATTAGTTTAATGGACGTTTGAGTATTTTTGTGCATGTCTAAATGTGCATGTGGGCCGAGGTTTTTTTGCCTTCCCTCTTCGGGTTCAACGGTACTCGAACCCACTTTTGCACCTTCAAATTATACTGCAACTTTTTGTTCTGTTGCTGGTTCTGTTGTGTCCGCTTCGTACTTCGCTTTGTACTCGGCTTCTGCATTTCTCATCGCATTGTTCCAGTCTGCTTTTGACATACCAGTGAACCTTGTGATAATACCGTCAGATAAGATCTTGAATGAACCACACAACTTGTGTGAACCGTCATCTGCTATCTTGTGAACCACACCTGTAGCCTTACCATCGGCATTCTCTCTGCCCATGATGTACATGTAGTTCCCTGATCTACCATGCCATTTGTTGTTCGTCTGCGTGTCTGCTTGACATCTTGCTCTCATTTGATCTAAAACCAAACTTGCTTTTGCTGAACATTTATACATACTTTCTTCTCCTTCTTTGTTACCACTATTATAACAGGAAATGGTATTACGTCAACCTGGTAAAACCATTAGATTTACTAGGTTTTATCTGTCTCTGAGGTGCTTGACCAAGTAATTTTTGTATTCACGCCTCAGTTTTGTGGTCAGTTTGCCCGGCTTCCCGTCTTTGATCACTATGGCATTTATACTCACAACAGGAGTGAGGAGTTGTTTGATTGAAGTTTGGAACGCTTCATCACATTCGAGTGCTTCATCTAGTGAGAATGGTCTGAACTCGACCTTGAGTCCCATGGACATGGCAACTTTGGCCAGGTTCTGTTTTGTGGTTCCGTTGTATATTCTACCGTTTGCATTTCTTGATATGAGTTTTTTGCCTTTCACTATCCAAGCATTACTAGATGTTGCCTCTGTGATGCCCTTGCTGTCACACATCCATGCATCGTCGTATCCCATGACCACGGATTCTGACTTTATAAGGGTTTGGTAAAGTAACTGGTTTGTCTTCAAAGCAGTTTTCTTCCATCTAAGATCTTCTTTCACGCAAACTTTGATCCCTTGTTTGACCTCTTTCTGGTCCGTCTTCGAGTGAGAATAACCAAACGCGAAGATCGTGGATTCGTTGGCAGTCTGGAAATTGAAATCTCGTGACTCCTGGACTCCTCTGCTCACTTGGCAATACACCAATCCATTTTTGATTTTATTCTTTTTGATCAATTGCCTGTGGAACTGTAAGAAATGCTTTTTGTTTATCTTGGTTTTGTAGTGCAGTTTAGTCATAGCCTTTGCTATGTTTTTGAAGTGATGTTCGAAATCCACGAGTTTACCATCTAACACGGCCGTTGAGTCGTACACAGAATCACCAAAGAGAAATCCGCGGTCTGTCACTGACACTGATGCTTCTTTTTTATTTTTGAACTCTCCGTTGATGTATACGATGTCGTGCATTGGAAAATATTTAAGCCACCTGGTTTGGTGCGATTAAATATGTGGCATATGTTCATAGGATCCGATATCAGTGAAAGCAAAAAGAAAGTTGGGTACTATGTTGTCAACGGTGAGGAATACAGCAACAAGTTCCATGCCCTAACAAAATGCACGGGTGGCGAGTACCCTGTATGGAATTTCAACAGTGAAGTTTTTGATAAGTGTGATTGGACCAAAGATCCTAAACAGGACCTGTATGAACTCTACAAGAAACGTGCTATCCAATTGCGTGAAGACTACGATCAAGTCATAATCTATTTCAGTGGCGGGATAGACAGTTATGTAATATTGAAAACATTTCTCGAAAACAACATCAAGATCGACGGTGTGATAGTTTGTGGAACATGGCAACTAGATAAGAAACTACCAACTGAAAACTACAATACCCTCGAACAAAACAATGTTGCAAGGCCTCTGCTGAAAGAATTGGAGGACACTTACAAAGTTAAACTGGATGTGTGTTTCAAAGACGTCACGGATGATTTTTATCATTACAGTGATGACAACTTTGTGTATGAATTGGGTGGAAACACGGTCAGTCCGAGGATGTTGATATGGAATCATGTTTGGAGGGATCCATGGTACCAAAGCAAATTGATGAAAGGAAAGACCTGTGGAATAAAGGGCATAGACAAGCCTAGGGTCTTTATAGAAAACGGCAAATGGTATTTTGCATTTCTAGATGTTGCGGTCAATGACGGAACACCTAGCGGACACTTGAATGCCAAGAGTGACTGGGACGTGCAAGAGTTTTTTTATTGGACTCCAGACATGCCCGAACTGGTCGTGAAGCAAGCACACATCGTAATAGACTGGTTGGAGAAAAATTGTAGTGCAGAAACACTCAAACAGATAGCCACCAAAGAAGCAAGAATGGACGCTAAGAAATATTTCAAATATGTGGATCCGTTAGTTTATGGCAAGTATGTGAGACAAACGATAGGTGGGGACAGGACGTATTATTGTCTACCCAAGCCTATAGCGCCAGGCATGGTGCAAAAAGATCTTTGGTTCCATCAACTAGCAAAGACAGAAGGAGACACCAAGAAACACTTTGATGTATGGCTGGCGGGTGTCAACAAGTTACAAAAAGAGATAGATCCGAAATTCCTAAACAAAGCAAAGAACAAACTTAAACCAAACAATCAAAATGAGTTTGATAAGAAGTGGGACAAATTAAGAGCGGAGTATCACCTTCATGACATGATCCAACCAACAGATGGCGAAAGCCAACACATAATTTTTGGACCTATTGGATTTTGGAGTAATATCTATTATGTCAAAGATTCAAAACACAAGATAAATTATCTACCTTAAGTTTTCCAATATACGTGCTTCCTTGAGTGCGGCTTGTCTTTTTTCTTCTTCTATGTCTTCTTTGGACTTCTGTTTCTCAGGTTCTAACTTGTCCGGCGCCTCGATAGGCAATCCCGTGTTGTCAAACCATCTACCATCTGCTGTAGATGAGCAGGCACTGTAAAAGTTTTTCTTCTCACCTGTGATGGGGTCTTTCCTTACAATCAATCTTCTCTTTCTGTACAGTTTACCTGTGTATATGGTTCCGTCTTTTTGTAACAAGTGATCATCATAGAGTGAACCATACACCCTGTCTATCATAACATACTCATCTCCGTCTTCGTCCTTTTTGCGTTTTGCCTTATCATATATCGCTGGCAACTTGTGTATAAAGTTCTGATAGAACCTGTTAGTGTATGAGTGATACTTTTGATCCACAAATGACTTGGGTGCGGAGTCTGTGATCTTACCTAGGCCTTCTAGTAATTTTTTTGTTTTTTCGCTTGGCATATTGATTAGCATCAACCAAGACAGTCACGTCCAGACTCGCCGGTAGGCGTAGGGTTGTTACTCCGCCATCGGCTTTACATCCATTCATCGACATAGAGTGTCTCCAAATAGAGTTTACAAACGAGGACTGGCTTAGGCCGTCCTGGTGATTGCTAGTTGTATTATATATGATTAACTTTGTTTGTCAACCAAGATGTAACATCTTGTGTTTTGCCTTCCATGAGATCTACGTAGTTCACTATGTAAAGTTTATCATCAGCCACGTATTCAAAATCGACTCCAAAGTCTTTCAACCATTCTGCAAAGACCTTTTCGATGTTGTCCTCGTCTAGTGGCACACCTCTGATCAGACATTGTATCTGACCGTTGGTGACGTCCTTAGACATAAGTTTCAACTCGTCCCTGTTTGGATCACGTCCTGCGTTCTGCACAAAGTATCCAACCTTTTGAGACAACTTGGGATGGGTCGTCTGCCAAACGTTGTTGTAGATCCTGTCGTGCAAGCCATCGATGTCCACTTTCGTTCTTGGTGCATTGATCACCACGTAAAGGGCGTTGGGAAACAGTTCGCGTAGGATTTCTGGCCTGTAGTGGCTGGGAATTAATTTGTATGCTCCATGAGATTGTTCTATCACTATCTGTTTTTTCCAATCAGCATCATACTTCTTAAGAAAAAGTTTGTTGAAGTGATCGTACGACCAAGTCCTTTTTCCGTGGACCTCATGTTCTAGTAATTCACAACCAGCGATTTTGCTCAACATCACAGCCAATCGTTCGCCACCAGTGCCATGCTCATAACACACAAAAACAAACTTATCCATTGAACCTCTCTAACTTTTCATGTAGGCCATCGAGTTTTAGAAATTTGTCATTGATGTATCTTGCCAATTTAATTTGATAGTGCTTGTTAGGCACAGTTTTTTGTTTTATGTGTTCTTGTCTGTCAAAAGTTTCGTGTTGTTCATAGTCTGTTTCTATGACGAAATCCTTGTCCATTCTCACCTTGTCGATCAAATTACTTTGCCAGTCTATCTTGTATCCTTGGATTATAAACAACTTGGCTTTTTGTTCATCACAAAGGTTTTGTAAGTGCAGTAACTTTATTATGGTGTCCTCTTGTTCTATTGTTGGACTATAAAGGTATTTGTAGTAATCTTTTTTTAACGTGTTGTCTTCACTGATGCTACTAGGCCAATATCCATTGTGGGAAAAATTCCTTACCGGGTCATTGTGCATCAATGATTCATTATGTTCGTTCAGTTCCACGTCAAGTTTTTTACTCGCTGTGAGTTGACAAATGACATGACTGTATTGATTTTCGTGTAATTCTTTTATCAAGGAATTCAGTATTAGTGTGTTGCTGATTGCCGGGCCTGAAAGATCTTTTACTTTCATTCCACAAATACGCAACACGTTTACCCACGTTGGTCTTTCTCCAGGAAAGGTGATACCGCAACCACTAATCAATATGTTTGACACGAACGTTCTCCTTGTCGTAGTGATCTATAGAATGGGACTTGTCTTCGGGACACATGGCACAGATTGACTCTGGTTTGTTGATATTGCTTATCAACGTGTCTAGGTTGCCGTTTGGTCCTATGCCCTCGTAGTTGTACAGGCCTTTTTTGTCTAGGTCTTTTAGATTGGCTATCGGGGCACACTTGTATAGTTTATTTTTATAGAGTATTGGCACGTTGGGACTTCCACAGATGCTGTGAGCCTTTTTTGGATCACTGTTGAATGGCGTTAGCACACCGTTGACAGTCTTGTAAGGCATCACAAACCTCTTGAACTTGCTCTTGTAGATAGTGAGGTTATCACTTTGAAGTTCCAACTGCTTGTGTCCCTCTACCATGTTTCGAGTTGCCTTCCAATTTTTCCTACGTTTCACTATGCGTTTTATCTCATCAGTGATCTGCTTTTCATGGTCTTGCCTGTGTATGCTTACCTGCATCTCCAATTGCCCATAATTGAACCAAGTCTCTGGATCATATCTGTCCAGCAGATAACCGTTGGTGATCAGTCTTATCTGTGCAACTGGCCAGCATTCTCTGATTATGTCTAACACCTTGCCCAGTCTAGGATGTAAAAGTGGTTCGCCACCAAAAATAGATATCACAGATGGATCTATCAGTTTGCTCCATGTCTCACACTGTGACTTGATGTCTTGTAAAGACTCGACTCCCCTACGGTCAAAATCACTTAGGCTTATACAACCTTTGCAGGCCAAATTACAAGCATAAGCAACATTAAGGTCTAGCCTTTTGATCCGATACATTGGTTCCTAACATTTTGAAATGATCATCTAGTGTCCAAGTAGAAAAATCGATCACTTCACCTCTCACGTTTTTAATTATCTTGTGGTATCCTGCCTGCTGATATCTTTTGAATGGTAGTTCCCACGTGGCTCCTGTTTGCCATTCTTCTTCCAGGATGTGCTTGTCAGCATCGTCTATCACACACAAAGGCATCTGTAACACCTGTTCTGCAGTCAACTTGTCATGTAGGTATGCAGTTATTATCTTGGTTTGTGGTATAGGGTGTTCTAGGTGTTGCTTGCCTACGTCCACCGCTCTGTAGTGTGCACCGTTTGGAGCAAGTTGTTTTTGCATAGTCCTGATGTACAACGCCAAAGAAGTCTTGATGTGCTTCTTGGTCGCCGTGCTCCACTTATCGCTGAACAACTGTGACTTCATCTCGTCTATGTACTGTGCAAGTTCTTGTAGTACAGGTCTGCCCTTGCTCTTGAAGTTTATCTCGGGTAGGTTAGTAAGGTTTTGGTAGTCTATCATCGAACTCCTTTTCTGTTATAATTTCAAGTTCCACTGCTTCGGCACCATCTTTGTAGTGCTTTTCAACTTCTTGTTGCACGTCCTTCCAAGGCAGGCCATAACCATACTCTTCTGTCTTGCCCGCCTTGGTCACGAAACATTTGTAATAACAAAGTTTATCTGACATACTTGTTGAAGGCAGTCTGTGCTTCTGACTCTTTTGCTATGTCACCGTCTTCTAATTTTAATGTGACGTTTGCCATGTAACTTGGTTCATATGTGCCGTCTTCAAGAAGGTATACTTCTCTCAACATATGCCCCATTGCCACTGGTGCGTCCCAACCTACACCGTTTGCATGTTGCCACTGCTTCTTGGTTGCGGTGTGTATAAGTGTGGCACTCGGACACACTTTCTTCGCACTCTCCAACATCTTGAACATCCAGTCCCCTGGCAGACGTTTTAATCTCTTGGCCTCTGAACCCATCTGGTACTGCTTCATAAGTCCGATGAAAAGTCCCTGGTTGATCTCTCCGCCCTCTTCGTCGCCATACACTGCTTTTATGGCCTCCAGTGCGTTCTTAAGTCCATGTTCTCCAGCCATCTTGATGCCCTTGTATGCGTAATCAAAATGTGAGAAGTAATGCTTGTTTGGTCCGCACTTGCCAGGACTCTTCCTCACACGTTTAGGTTCTAGGTCTATCTCACACTCGTCAAAGACTTTCTGTACCGCATGTGCTGTGGCCACCCTTTCGGTTTCTGTTTCACCCATCTTGTATCTGTGTAATAGGCATCTGTGTATCTCTTCTGTACCTGCTCTCAATATCCCTGAGTCGTTCACTATCTCAAATGCCTCTGCATCAAAGGCCGGTTCATCAGTTTCTACTATTGTCACTGGTATTTTTTTCCAACCAAGTAATGCTAGAGCCACTGCCCTATGTTGTCCATCGAATATGTAAAGTGTTTCTCCGTCTGAACGTTTAACTGCTGACACAGGACAACATACCCTAGGGTCAAACTTCTTCATTATGTTCATGACGTGTCCCGCCCTCACGTCTCTCTGTACTGAATAATTGAATGCGAAGTGTTCTAGTGGATGATCCTCGACACCTCTGGGCAATAATCTGCCTTTTGCGATTTGATTTTGTAGATTTACTTTTGCTTCTGCTAATTTGGCGTTCCAATTTGGAACATCTTCTGGTGCTTCTTTCTTGACTTCGTTGACAACATCAAGAAGCATTTTTACTTTGCTCATAATATCTCCTATGGTTAATGAGTGCAATCAAGGGCACAATTCCTACGATAGGATTAACCCTAAATTACACTACTATTATAGCATATCTTGGAAATTTGTCAACCTAGTCTATCTTGTCTTCTTTTTTCCTAGTAAATCTCGCACTGTTTCTTTGCAGGCGTCGTGCCAATACACGCCAGAATCACGTAATTGTTCGTTGGCCTTCCGTAGTTTTTCCATTTTGCGTTCTATGGCTTTGAATTTGGATTTTTTAAGTTCTCGTCCAACTACTTTCTCTAATTGATTTAGGATGTCGTCGATCGCAGGGCAGGTGATAGCAGGCACCTTGGGGGCCTTCTTTCTTATTCTTGACCAGTAGTTGGTCCTCTTTTGTGCTTTGTAAAACATAGGCCTCCTTCCACACTGTATTATTTAGGTTACAGATTGTAGGAGTTAAGTGCTACTAATGTTCGATGTCACCGTAAACAAGAATGCTTGTTCTTGTCTTGTCGCCTTCGTTTATTAAGGCATGTGAGTGTTCGATTGTGTTTATGAACAACGGCTCATGGTGGGGCAGTACTCCGCTCCTGCCTAGTTTGAAATGCACGCCGTCTGGATTTTTACAAGTCCAGTAGAACTTCTTACATCCTTTGATGTAGGGATATGCCGGATGGTCATAGTAGTCGTCAATGTGCATGTCTATGTACTTGCCTGGGTCTAGTTTCATTATGCTGATGTTGATCACCCTCTTGTATCCTATTGCTGATAGAAAGTCTCTCACAATGTCACTGCCTATGTCATCTAACTCAATAAAAGGCAACTCTAGTGAATTCTCTTTCAACTTCCAAATTGGATTGCCCCTTGTGGTTTTGTATTGTAGACACACTTTCTCCAATTCAGACAACAAAAGATCTATGTCAATGTCTGGGATAGCACACTTCCTCCATGGTTCAAGCAGACTACCTTTCTCCCACCATTGAGGTCCATGTGCGTTCGAAAAGAAAGTTGTGATGTGTGCAGGGTAGATTCCGTCCCGGGCATGGACTGGCCTGTCAACAGTGAGTGTGTAAGTTTCGAATAAGTTCTTACCAAAGTCTCCTGTCTTTATGGTTTCCAGTGTGCGTTGAAAGAAGAATCCTATGTCGGTGTGTATCCAGATTGAGAACACTCCGCCCTTGTCCCACACCGCTGTTGCAGGTTGGTGCACAGTGCCATTGCCGTCAGTGTAGTAGCCTGTGTATATGAACTCGCGTAGGCTAGAACCGTCCACCAGTATATCCTGTATCTCTATCTTGGTGTCAACGTACTCCACCATTAGTTCATACCAACCAGGTTGGATGTCAAACTCTTTGTCCAATGTGAAGTCATGTATTTGGTAATCAAGAGACTTGAGGTAAGAGTTCTGTACAGGCTTATCGCTGGCTATTGAAATTTTCATCTGTACAGTAATTATTGTATCTGGGAGTGCGGATTATAATAAATGAAAGCAACCAAACAAGAAAACAGATGTGTAAACAGCAAAAACCACCCACATCAACTTGGTCATTTTATCTTGTGTCTCTTCTCGTGTTTACGATGTCCCGCGTGTCGGCCCATGTAGTACTCACCAGGCTCGTAGTCCCAAACTTTACCATGATGTCCACGGGCATCTGCCCACTTCATTCTCAGTTTGACAAGTAGTTTAACTAATGGGTTGTGGCTCACTTTCACTTCTGTTCTAACGTCCTATCTTTTTCTTTCTACCTAGTGGTATCTTTTGATCTTTGACGAAAAGTTCTCCCGCTTTCGTCATCCACTCGATAGTTATCATCTTCGCCTTAGAACTGCCCTGAAATGATTTCACAGCCTTCTTGAAAGAAAGTGCTTCAACTTCTTTTGTCTCTGTCCCGTCACTGATTTTGAATATTCTATTTTTTGGCATATAAACTAATTTAGCACATTATTGACAAAGAGTCAACCTTAGGGTATAATTACTTTTGTAAATGTTGATCAAGATGAAATAAACATTTCGGACCAGGGTTCGATTCCCTGCACCTCCACCAAATTATTACTTGGTGGCTTACGTAATCCCTTCCGGGGGTGATCGGCTTCGACGGGTGTGTAAAGATCTTGGGAGTTTGCCCAGTAGGCACGAGGATACGTCCAGTTTTTAAATGCAAACAAAAGAGCATTAGGGTTTGCTGACCT
>Ga0209645_1001166_pt1 | contig 13297 bp, 25 predicted proteins | sample ETNvirenome_6_30_FD_184070 | JGI IMG/M metagenome (GOLD analysis project Ga0209645, IMG submission 184070) | Marine viral communities from the Pacific Ocean - ETNP_6_30 (SPAdes) (version 2) | ecosystem: Environmental > Aquatic > Marine > Oceanic | place: Pacific Ocean | collected 2013-06-19
CTATCATCTTTATTAATGTCTTCTGCTAGTCTTGCTATCTTAACTCCAATCATACAAGCTACTGCATCCTCTGGAGTAATGGGTTCTTTTAACTTCTTGTCCAAAAGAATAGTCCAAATATCTGCTATCCTTTGATGGTTCTTTTTTACTGGCCCATAATCTTTTGCTCTTGGTCCATTAATTAATTTTTCTGCTTGTTTTAAAAAGTATTCTCTATTTTTTGTCATATCTCAAACCCATAATAATTTTGTGATTCTATTAAATGTAATGTTTTTTTTGCACGAGTCATCCCCACATAAAAAACTCTATACTCAGGATCTTGATCCCAATACTGTGTGCAAGCTTTTGTGGAATCCAATAGTAAAGCTACGTTATCCGCCTCTCCACCTTTGGCTTTGTGTATTGTCGATACACGAATTCTTGGTTTTTCTGTTAAAATTTTTTCTCCTCTTCTTCGAACAGAAACTATGTATGCCGTCTCTTGTTCCGATACCTTCAACACCGATTGCCACGGTGTCTCTGAGTTCGCTTTCAACCCGCAGTTGTCTACAAGATCTTGAAGAGTATAGGTTTGATCTGACTCTAAAGAAGCCATTATCTTTCTTCCAGATTTTGTTATCATATTTGGGTGAATTAGTTTTGAAAAAGTTTTTAGATCTTCTGAAGTCAAATCTTGTTTCTTGCATAGTTTAAGCCATACCTCTATTCCATTTAAAACATTTGGGGAAATAGACCAACCAGCACCCTCTCGCCAATAAAGATGTCCATCCTCTTTGAGTCGGAGACAGACTGTATTTACTATATAATTTGTTCTCGCAAGTATTAACCATTCGCCACTTGATAAGTCTACATCAAGTATATCACGATACCAAGAAACAAATCCTTTTTCTTTTTGGGGTTGCCATTTTTTACTTTCCCTTATTTTAACTTTTCTTATAAGCCTATCTGCCATTCCATGTATATCACTTGGCACACGATAAGATTTTTTAAGGACTAATTTATTTTGACTTGAGTTTAAAAAGTCTTCTACGTTTACACCCATCCATCCATATATAGCTTGATCGTCATCTCCCGCATAAAAAATTTCTTTTGAGTTTGGAACTAAAACTTCTTTGACCATCTTCCATTGTAAAGGAACTAAATCTTGTGCCTCATCTATAATAAGAACATCAAACTTTGGACTTGTTCCCTCTTCAATAAACTTTTCAATCATATCAATAAAGTCTAATTTATTTTTCATCTTTTTATATTTTGTGTAGGTATCTTCAATTAACAATAATTGTTGTTTACTAACTGCATAATCATCAATGTTTTTTAATTCTTCTAATATTGGTATTTGTTTTACTCTAGCCATCTGAATGATAGACATATATTTATCCCCACCCGCGCCAATAGAAAATAACGGCCCCTCTTCTATATTAAGTGTTTGTGCAGATCTAAAATCTATACCCACAAGTCTACCGAGTTCATTAAAGTCGGCTCCTCTAAAAACGTCATTTGTGCTTAGTCCAAGCCATTTAAAAGCTAAACTATGTAATGTTCTAAAATATTCTAAACTTTTACTGTCTAATTCTAAGTCAAGAAAAGCACGATCTCTTGCCTCTGTTGCAGCTTTTTTACTAAAAGAAAAGAAACCTATCTTGTTTGGCTCTGTTCCTTTATGTATTTTTTCTTTAACTATATTAATTAAAGTTGTTGTTTTGCCTGTTCCAGGTGGCCCAAATATAGTTGTCTCGTTCATTTCATTTCCAACTTTCCATGACATGCTTTACAAACACATACACATTTCTCTATCTCTTTCCTCACTAACTCTGCATTTCTGTCTTGACTTATAATCTCAGATACTGCTTTCCATTTCGTAGTTGGATCGACATGATGCCATTGTAAGTTTATAGCTTTCTCATTGTATCCACACTCATAACAACCTCTAGATAATTTTAATTGATTGTTATACTCTCTCATCCTTTTACTTTTCCTCGCCCAACGACTTGTCAAAATGGTGCTTCCTCTTGTTGTAGCTCAATCGGTTTCATTTGAACTTCTCCACCAAACTCTGGTATCCACCAAACTCTTATTGTTTTTGTTTTACCTTGTGATGTTTGAAATCTTTTAACAACAGAACTATCCCCACTGTTAATCTCTTTTATTCTTTCTTGAACTTGTGCTCTTGTGTAACTGTCAAACTTACGGCTCCTCAAGAAATCCATTAAAGATTCTAATCTAAAATATGTTTTTGATTCTTCTAATTCTGTAAAAGGTTTACCCAATACAACTTCTTCAAAGCTTTGTGCTTGCACTCTTCCTGTACAATACAGTTCTAATAAAGACATGAACTGCCCTTTGTAAGTTAATTCTTCTGGTACAGCAATCTCGTTACAGTTCTCAAGCAGACCATTGACTTGTATCTCCCAATCACCGTCTTTCATCTTTGGTGGCATAAAATTTAACTGTTCCATACATGCTCTTTGAAATAATCTTGGAGTCTGTAGTTCTTCTGTTGTAAGTTCTAATCTTCGACCATCTATATCCAAAAACCAAAGACGAGGCTCTGATAAGATAACTGACAAGCCACTTATCGCAGGCATAGAGGTCATACCAATACCATGCTTCAAACCACGACAAACCCCTTGATTACAGTGAGAAGCCATAGGTTCTTCTTTACATGTATACTGATACTCTTTTTTTTCTAACGTCTGTTGTATGGTCACGATTTCGACAGCAGGAAGGGGTGGAGAAAAATGTTTTACATTTAACTCCTCCAACTGCGACTTCCAATCATTAGGTCGAGCTTTCTGTAAAAAAACACCTAACTGAAAAGCAGTTTTATTTCTGCCACCCTCATGCACTCCAACACTTAATAAAGCACGAAGACATGGTACAAATCCTGGAAACAAGTTTGCTGGCCCACCAATAGGAATGTTCATAAAATCTTTTGGTGAGCAAGTTTGTTTCTTTATTTCCTCAACAAATTCCTCAAGCGTAGCCTCAATATACTCATCTTCCTTTTGAATGACCGCATATCTGAGGGTCTTAGCATGATCAAAATAAGGAAGATTAATAAAATTACCCACATCCCCCCTTTCGACCAAAACTTGTTCTTGTTTTGGGAAAATCTCGCAACGACCATGACCCAATCCAGCAGCCACCTCCGCAGCTTTGTCACGAAAATCACTAGCATCCATCCACTCCTTAAAAAAGAAAAATATATGTGCGCCGCCACTTTTACTACGGCACACGATACATGGAACTTTAAGTTCTTTTAATTTGGAAACGAGACTATTATGGTCTAATGGATATTGATCTATGTCAAGAGCACCAAACTTACACTTGTTGTTTTCATTAATTGGTATGGCTCCAACACCTTTTTTACCGTCAAGGTGTCCTTGTATTAATTCTAATGTTAATGGTTGTCTTACAATAAATGATTTGGCTTTTTGTTTGCCGTTCATTCTTTGGTTGGAAACATCTGTTTGTCCATGGGCTTGACTAAACCCCTCAAATGCTTTTAAAAATTCTTCTGTAATATTCACTCATCACCCCAAAAAAATAAGAGGTCACACACTTGGAGGATACATGTGTGACCCCAACTTTAATTAAAACGGTGCTTCTTCACCTTTATCTGCCATTTCATCGGCAGAGGCTGCAGCCATTTTAACCTCACCTTTTCTCACACTTTGATACATGTTACGAGCCTCTAGCATCATATCTTGTATATCTTCTGTGATTTCTGTGACACGATCAAGTTTATAATTATACCATGTCCCTTGATCATTACTCTCAGAAACTGTTGTAAGTTTCCAAGCCGTACCGTAAAGAGGCATAGGTTTACCTGATGGTAAACGAATACCGTTCTTCAAAGTATTCCATCTTCTTGATACTTTTAACTGTGTTTTCTTCATATCAAGAACAGCTGGAGCCATCTCACCATTTGCACCTTTTGCAATAACAAGATGTTGATGAGTTCTTACGAGTTCATTTCCACTTGGCAATGTTTCAATCGTACCCTCACGAGTAGTCAAGTTAATATCACCGTCAGTAGGACTAAGCTCTCGAATGAAACCACCACCCGTAGAACGTAGAGCAAACTCCAAGAACTTCTTTTCAAAATATGCTGGTACAACGATAACTCCCTCATCTGCTTTGTAAATCTCTTGATTTACAGTGTTGAATATATCACCTTGTTCGGCTCCCTTAATATACAAACTGTCTTGTTTATTAAGTTGTGGTGACAATGCTTGCAGAATCCTAATAAAAGGAATCTGCATATCTTCGGTTGTAAAATTCTCAAGACCTGCACCAGAGTCCTCTTCAAGTAACTTGTCGAGTTCTGATACCACAACCTCTGTGGTCTTTTTCTGTGCAACTGCTGTGTCCATTATTGACCTCCTTTGATTACTGCACGATTACCTTGATAAACTCCGAATAGATCTAGATCTAAATCCTCTCCACTTTCTATTCTATTCTTCGCCCAAGTCTTAAGAGTCATTGGATGTATGTGAGTTTTCTTTGATGGATTCAAACCTTGCTTTGTTAAATCATCAATCACGGCTCCCGCTACATTGTCTTGACCCATACTAAATCCGACAACAACTTCATTCTTAATAATGTCACCCTCTCCAATAGAACGTAGGAAAGCAAAAGCTTCTTCTTTCCTAGCTTCAGGTATACGAGCAGACACAAACTTGTCTACGGATACTTTACTTCCATCTACTGTAAGACTCTCAACACCAAGTTCCTCCATTAATGAGGGTATATCTTCCTCGTCAATAGTGCGCTTTTTCTGTTTTAAGTCTTTTAGATATTCTTCGGTATCTTTTATTTGCTTTTCTGCATCTATTGATAACCGAACTAGAGACGAAAGGCTTTTCGTCTTATCTTCGCTAATTTCAAATGATTGAGGATTAGCAGCCTCTTTTTCAAATAGTGAAAACACATCACTCATGGTTCTTCCTTTCTTCTTTAAAGTTTATGCCCTTCGGCTGTTAAGAGTGAGAGTAATGAGTGTCGTCAAATTACTCTCACTCGGAGGTTCTTATGCGTTAACTAGCTTACCTTTTGAGTAGGCTTATTGTCAACGAGTTTTTCATATTCTCTTTTTGTGAGAAATGAAATCGTGCCGCCAACAGATCTGTCATTTCTGTCAGCTAATTCTTTTAGTTTAGTCCAAATAGTTATCGGTACTGCAACTGATTTCCATTTACTTGGATCCATTTATTATTCCCTTTCTGTTAACATTAAAGGTGAAGAGGACACAGGAGAAACCTGGGAAAGAAAACCATGCTGTAGCACATGGGAAATAAAAACCAGGAACATACCCTCTCCACTTTTAATGTCAGGGTGATCGCATAGCGCAAACCACCCTGCCACTTTCATCTTTACAAGATATAAATGAATCTATCATAGATAGTATTGTTAAATTTATATCTAATAAAACACCTATCACAATTTTACCCACTCTGTCAAATAAAAACTTATATTTTTTAATTTGTTACTTTGTGTGGTCGCATAGATCTTACTTTTAATTCGTTCTCCATCTTGCCTATCGTATTATTAAGATATCTTTTTTCTTTCGATATAGGGTGCATATACGCATAAACATTAGGGTGATCTTCGTCTAATTTTTTTCTATATATTTTCATTGATAAAACAAATAGTTCTATTTCTTTTTTACTTATTTTAAGATGCGACATCGTTTTTCCTTTCCTTTTTTAATAAGTTAAACATATACTTTTGACTTTCGTACAAAGAAGATTGCCAACTTTGTTTCATGTATTCTTCTCTCATAAAATCATTCAAATGAATTTTTTTCGTTACTTTGTTTTGAAGTTTCTCAACATTAAAGAAGAGAACTGCCTTTTGCCTCACGGCACACAGAGCCAAGATATCACAATCTTCTTTTGTATAAGGTCTTTTGTCTCCACCTTTTGATGTTGAAAAGCTATATAAATTTTTATCTGAAATAAAGGTTGCTGTCTTTACTTCTATTCTTTGTGCAACAAGTAAATTACTGTCTATTGATTTGGTTGCCACAATATCTGTTCCATCTTGCTTTACAAGATCACATTCAACACCCATCATGTTTAAACTAAAAAGTGTGAATGCTTCACCCGCCGATCCAATTAGTTTTTCGCCTCTGATATTTTTATTTATTTTGATTGCTTTCCTTCTTAAACTTTCAGCCATTCCAATACCCTTTCTCCTAAAGTTATGTTAGCTAATTTATTTTTTGACAACAATGTTTTTACGATGTGAACATCTACTGTTTTTGGACACATCAAATCAACATACAAAACTGGGTGATGTTGACCTACTCTATGTGCTCTATCTTCTGATTGAATACGAGACTCTAAGTTAAAGTCATTTGAATAATAAATAACATTTGTCGCTGCATGAAGTGTTATACCCATGCCACCTGTTTGTGGATTAGATATGAAAAATTTCACATTACTTTTCAAATTTTGAAATTTTTCAATTGCCTCTTGTCTATCTTTCATCGAGGTATCACCGAAATAATTTACAACTGTATCAGAACCATATGTCTTTTTTAGTGTCTCTGTTATTTTCATTATGTCATGTCTGAACCTAGACCATATTATTATCTTTCCATTCATCTCTTCTATTGTTTCTAATAAAACATTCATTCTATTGTTTGGAACTTCTTGTATCTCTCCATTATCTGTAACAAGATACCCACATAATAACTGTTGTAATCTTAGTAAACGAGTCATGACCTCTGGAGCAGAAACTATTTCTCCAGAGTTTAAAAGAGCAACTGATGTTTGTTTTAAACTATCATAGTGTCTTGATTGTTCTAGTGTCATGTCCACTTGTCTTGTTGTATATATCTTTGGTGGTAAATCCAAAGCTTCTTTCTTTGTTGTTCGATAAGAAAAAGGATCTATCTTATCTTTCATCTCCTCTAAATTTCTGTAACCCACAACTTGATTAAAAGAATGTGCTCCCATTCTAACACTCTTAACAACGGCATATCGTCCTTGAAATGACCAAAAAGAATTGTGTCCCAAAATTTTTGAGTTGAGAAACAAGAACTGTGAGTATAAGTCAAGAGGTGATTTTGTTATTGGCGCACCTGTTAATATTCTTTTATACTTGGCAACCTCACCAAATTGTATGAGTGCTTTTGTTCTCTTTGCCTTGATGTTCTTGATTGTAGTTGACTCATCTATCGCCAATAAAATTTTACTTCTATGTGCTACCTTTTCTAAATATTGTAACACTTTCTTTGTTGCAAAAGCCTCAACATTGACGAGAATGATCCTAAGTCTTTGTCTATCGGTAACCGATTCACGGAGCATTTCCGTTTCTTTTTTGTTTAAGTTAGCCTTCCAAACGTAAACTTTATGTCTGATACTATCGTGCATATGAATAGGTATTTCACTATTCTTCCAATTCATATACACACCTTTTGGCGCTACGATTATAGCACAATCAATTTTACTTTTTTCATATAGCCAAGCTATGTTATCAATCAATACTTTTGATTTACCACACCCCATCTCCATAAAGTATGCAAAATTTTTATGTTCATAACTTTTTTCTAATGCTTCTTTTTGATGTTGATATGGTTTAGTTTTGTACTTAAAGGTCATCTCATTTTACCTTGCTCTACTGACTTCGCCCAATCAATTAAACTTCTGTGTTCTATTTTTATATTGTAATACTTAGCAACTCTGATACCTTTTCTCATTCCTTGAGTTATTCCGTGATCTCCATACACTGCCATGAGATTAGCATGTCGATACCATTTGAATGCTCTTTTCATACCCATTGTTCTTTGACTAAGATCTTGCTCGTTCAACACCTGGGTATAAAGTAAATGAGATGCAAAAGGTGACTCACCACGCATCAAAGAATCATGGAGACATAATCTTGCATACACTGAATTTTGTTCTTGACCGAATTTTTTGTTGCCACGAAATGGCGATTCTATAATAACTAACATATACCTTCCCTTTTTTTACATTTAAATCACAGTTTTTCCTATATGTCAAACAAAAAAATTATTCGTATGTGTCCTCTGCCCAAGCTAAAGTTGAGCTTGATGATGAATGCACATGATATTTATTTCTTAACACAGTTCTTTCTTCTTTCAATGCTCTTGGATCATCTTCAAATTTTTCGCTGCACAGTTCCATTGATTCTTCTTCCGTTAAAAAAGGCCCCCAATAACCTTTGTGAGAGTCTATTCCAGTTCTTTCCAAGCGCTCCCAGTTTTCAAGCCGAGCTATCTTCTGGATCATCTCCACTGGTGTCCCAATCTGGAGTGAAATAGAATGTGAGTCCCTCCCCACTTTCCACATCTGTTTCGCTACCGCCATCGCTAGGTGGGGGTGTCTTGGGAAACTTGATGATGTTATCTCTACCTTTATTGTGTATGTTTTTTTTGTCACTCTTCTTCATCTATCTCTCCCTCTTCCACTAGCACCATGCCTTGCATTAGTCCCATCTTAGCTGTTTCCAAATAATACAGAACTTCGGCAGGGTCTTGGAATGTTGATAGTAGTTGAACTTGACCCTGTTTAGTTATGCCTGCAATAACCACTTTGTCCAACTTTGCTTTTGCCATATCGCAGACTCTTTCTAATGGCAGTTGTGTCCTTTTTAATTTATACGGAAATTTTAGAACATTGTCACTCATTTTTGTGGTGATCCTTGGCAGCAGTCCTCAACAACTGTTTTGCATATTACACATTGTAAATGTCCATGAACTTCTATTGTTTGCAAAGCCGTCTTGCATCTCGGACATAACTTACCTGGACAATGGCTCTTAGGTTCTTCGTTCATTCTCTGTCTCCTTTTTATAACATTTCATTTCCATTGAGTGTGGCACTGGTAAAGTGCTTCGTATTCCAACTGCCATTTCAAATATTCTGTTTTGACAATCTTCAAGCTTCTCATACCCATAAGGCTCAATCGTGTCGTAGACTTCCACACACTTTGGATTAGCATACATAGAACAAACTAATATTACAGCAACAAACATTCAACCCTTTACAATTCTTTTCCAACATGAAAGTAGTTCTTGTGCATAAATATCACCACCCTCTTTCTTTTCGAGATCCTCAACTGTGTCCATGACTATTCGTTCAATTCGACCAACAGCCTCGCTCCACGAAACATGGGCTCTTCTATCTATGTCTTCATCTTTTAATATAGTAGGATTCATAGAAACTCCTTTTCTTAAATTATCCCATTGAACTGCATTTCTGTCAAACACATAGTGTTTCTGTCATAATTTTTTGTGTGTAAACTTTTTTTAAAAAATAGGTGTAACACTGTAACACTGTAACAAAACGTCTGTAACCCTTACTGACACTAGAGTTTGTTGTTACACTTCTGTTACACTTGCTACACTTTATTAAGGGTCTAAGTCCGACCGCGAACATTTTTTTGCCTTTTGAATTGAAAAAATATGGCAGAAACACTATTATAGGGGTATGCCAAAAGAGAAATTTCTTACAAATCGTCAAAAAGAATTTGCTAAATTTATTGTTGAAGGTACTTACTCTAATGCCGAATGCGCTAGAAAAGCTGGATACTCTGAGGGTCAAGCTGGCAAGACTGCAAGTCTTTTGCTTAATGGAAAAGATTTTCCATTGGTTGTAGCTCATGTCAAAGAACTTCGTGAGGCTAGAGAAAAGAAGTATGGAGTTACTTTGCTCGGTCAGTTGAAGAGGTTTGCAGACCTTTCTAAAGGTGCAGAAGAAACAGGACAGTTCTCTGCAGCCGTTAATGCAGAGAAGATACGATCTGCACTTGGTGGTCTTGCGATTGATAAAAGAGAAACAAATGTTGTGCATCAATTAGATAAACTTTCTCGTGAAGAAATTATTTCCAGGCTATCTGAGATCAGAAAAGCCTATCCGTCTGCGTTCATTGAGGGTGATTATGAAGTAGTCGGAGAGGACAAGGGGAGGAAAACCCTCTCCGACAAGGGCATTGAGTAGCAATTCCCGTAATTGCCTCGTGCAATCTAACAATAAATTAAATAACATAGAAATGTCAACTGTCTTCCTTTTCAAAAAATATTTCTAAGATATCTTCAACATTATCAACAATCGCACAGAACTCGTCTTCATATTCTTCAAGACGATTTCCATCATCATCAAATCTATTGTCGATACTGCCATACTCTTCTACATAAGATGCAAGTTCTGAGTAAAGTTGCACCCATATTGGTGTTGGTATTTTAATCTTCATCTTCTTCCTCCCAATTATTAATCCAAAACATTAAATTTGTTGCATATGCTTGACCATTCAAGTCATCATTGTTTTTTATATCGTCTTTCAAATATTCTTTTATTCTTTTAATTAGTTCTTTATTTTTCATTCGAATTCTCCTCTTAATGCTAAACCTAAAAATGTAGCGTTTTGGGGACATATTGCATTCCCCAAAGCTATTAGTCGTTGTTTTCTATCTTTGTCCAATTCTGTGGATACCCCATTAGGAACTCCGTGAAGTTCACATTCAACTTCCCACCATGTACGTTGTTCTTCAAGACTTCTCTCGGTAACGATTTGTCTCTGCTCTCTTTCCATGTTGGATTGTATGATGCGTCTTTCCAATCCCTCGCTAGTGGTGTTGGATAGTTCCAAGTCTTCATTCTTGGTGGTCTCAATGTTACTCCGTCCATCATGGCTTGTGCTTGTTGTTCTGTCATTTCGCCATTCTCCACTTTCTTTCTGAAGATCATTGTCTGACCCTCTGACGCATGACCGAATCCCTTTGTCGTTGGTGTTGGGTACAAACTCATTGTCAATGGATCTACTTGTTCCCTCAAGTTGCTTGGTCTCTTTCGTCCCTTTCTGTGTCCCTCTTGCATTTTCTTCGTTGCTTGTGGACTTCGTGGTGGAAGATGATCCATTGTGTTTGGTGTCGCATACAGAGAGGTCTCTACAGACGATCCACAATCTGTCTCGTTTGTGCCAAGCACCGATTGATGAAGACGGAAATACAAATGTCCTCGTTTGGTAGTTGATGCTTTCCATTGCAAAGAGAACCTCGTCAAGTCCCAATGAGAGGTGTCCATAAACGTTTTCGTAAATGACAAAAGTGGGTCTTGTTTGTTCAACAATTCTGTGAATGAACGGAAAAATGTGCCTTTCGTCTTCTTCACCTTTCCTTTTGCCACTAACCGAAAATGGTTGGCAAGGATATCCACTTGTGAGGATATCGACTTTTCTTGGAATAAATCTTTTTGGGTCATCTGCAATCTCCTTTACATCATTATAGATTGGTACGTTTGGAAAGTTCTTTGATAGAACCTTTTGGCAATACTCTTCAGTATCACAAAACAATATGGGTTTAGATAGTTTTGCACCCTCATCTAGACCAAGTGCAAAACCACCAATACCACTACATAAATCAACATGAGTTTTATTCAAATGTTTCATCTCTACTCACCCTAATATTATTATCTTCTAAATAGTCGTTTAGATCATCATACAAAGTCAAACCAAAATCATAACCTTTATTGTAATAGTGATGAGATTGATATTCATCTCTTTTGCCATTAATTAATCCATCTGCAACACCATCTTTAAATTTTTCAATGACTTTGTGTTCTGCAAGTTTTCTTTCTAATTCAATTAAGTTCATTTTAATCCACCACTATTATTTGATAGTCTTGATTATCCTTTTGTAAATACTCCAAGGCATCTTCAAGAAATGCGTTTTTGTTAAAATATATTATCATGTCACAAACTTTTTCATCAAATTGTATGTACTGATTAATATCTATATTGTTCTCCATGAATTTGTCATGGTCATCTTTATATACTTTTTTGATTGTCATTATATTCTCCCTTTTTCAATGATTAATCTATCTATCCAATCTCCACCTTGTTCCATGTTGTCTGTATCGTAAACATAGATGTGAAGATTCTGATCAGTTTCTTTTGATTGTTCCATACGAATGCTATAAGTTTTATGTTCAAACCAAAGAGTATCGTTGTTAGTTTTCTCTGCATTTTTAAACAAATTGTTTTCATAGAAGGTTGGTCTGAGATAACCATTTAACCAACCCTCGATAGTAGGTCTGTTTTTTAATGACTCAAGATCATGACTCTCTCTTAAATCATTAAGTTCAAACAAACTCATCTGCTCTGCTTGAGTATGGTAATAAAATCCACAATGAGGACAATCTCCACTTACTGAATGAAAAGGTCTGCTCTCTTCACTTGTAAACATTTCCTCATCACAATTAGGACAATTTGTTACATCACTAAATCCACTCATGACTTCACCTTTTTATTTGATATGAATAAAAAGCCACTTCCATTACCCTCTTCATCTTGAGAAACTTGCACCTTTAAAGTTTCCCAACCTTTTTTTGTTAAGGTAAATGTTGGAAATCTACTATCGTAACCCTCATCTACATCATCAACTTCGAATTCAAAACTATCGATAGTGTATCCTTTTAATTGAGAATAGTATTTATGTTCCCATTCCATTTGTGCTTGTTCATAAGTTTTTCTGCTTTCACTTTTCATTTATTTCTCCCTTTAAATAATTATATGCGCCTTTTTCCTCAATGATCTCTTGTATTTCTGCTTGTGTTGGTAAGTTTAAGTGTGTTGCGATCTCATCTAGTTGTGCTTTTCCACTAGATGACAATCGATCATATTCCCAAAACAAATCGTCTACAAGTTTTCTAACTCTGTATATCACATGAGTTGGTATTTTATTTTTGTTCATTGTATTTCCCCTTTCATATTGACAATGTTCAAGATTAGGCACGATTACTCATGCCTAACTTTGACTATTGTACTAGAGTAAGTTCTCCAACTCTTGGCTTTTCTTTTTGGAAAAGTCTTACTGCATGACTTTCACTAATCACATATCTTTTTTGATTGTTTACACTTTCAATAATGAAAGGATTTTTTCTTGCTCTAGATTTGTACCCCCACAATTTGTAGTTGTCTTTACCCTCTTCTGCAATTTTATCTAAATCAAGATTAAGATATTGCGCCATGTTTTCTAAATCTTCTTGCTCTTTAGATTTACCTCCCTCAGTAAGTAACTCAAGTTGAAACTTTGCTCTATTACTTGAATAACTGCAGTTCCCCAAGGTAAGAGTAATGTTTAATTCTTCTTCAACTTTACTCAACTCCCCTTGAATTTTAGTTCTTATTCTTCTTAATAAATCTTTGGTTAAGTTCATAGTTTTTCTCCCTTTTCTAAAACTTTATCCATTAAGTTAAAAACGACTTGCACATCATCTGTACTTAACTCTTCCATAAATGTGTCAAGTCTACCCTTGAGTAAATTGTCGAT
>Ga0209645_1001167_pt1 | contig 13296 bp, 13 predicted proteins | sample ETNvirenome_6_30_FD_184070 | JGI IMG/M metagenome (GOLD analysis project Ga0209645, IMG submission 184070) | Marine viral communities from the Pacific Ocean - ETNP_6_30 (SPAdes) (version 2) | ecosystem: Environmental > Aquatic > Marine > Oceanic | place: Pacific Ocean | collected 2013-06-19
CGTTTATTTTGTGCAGCATTAGACCAGAAAGATCTAATTCTTCTGCTGATTGTATAAGACGAGTAAAGGCTTCAAAGCCCATCTCGCTGGGATCTTTTTGTTGTAAATCTACTAGGAAGACCCTCTTACCTAAGTTCAATAAATTTTCTGCTATTTCTAATGCATCCTTTTGTGCATCCTCATCTAAAGCAATATAGATATCTTTTACTTTAGAAGTAATAATTTTTTTCATTAAAGAAGGAGATAAGCTCTTACCTAAAATAGGTATAGCATTTCTACGTATTGCCATAGCATCAAATGCTCCTTCACATAAAATAATAGGTTGATTCCAGTTGATAAGATTCTCAAAGAATATTATGTCTTTAGATGCTTCTGGATTTTTGTATTTAAAATAATTTCCTTCGTAAGTTCTTCCAACATAATAATTGAGCCTATTGGATTCAGAATAGCTTGGGATAATAATACGTCCTCCATAGTCTCCAGTTGTCGCGTATCCAATATTATATTTAATAAAATCATTGTTGGTAAGTCCCCGTTCATTTAAATATTTTCTAATTTTGTTAGCAATTATAGATGTAGTAGATGCTGAGTATAGAGGTTGGAATTCTTCAGGTAGTTCAACAACTTCTTCGTTCTTATATACATATTTCTTTCCTTTCTTAACATACTTAAGAACTTCTTGTGCTTCTCCTTTTGGTAATTTTAACTGTTTTACTAATGAGAATATAGATTGACCTCTGGTCTTACATACCCAACATTCCCAGAAATTCTTTCCTTCTTCATTAGTAGCCATGTTAATTTCTAACTTTGGCTTACGGTGATTACAAAAAGGACAATGAAAAGCGTAATTATCTCTAGCTCTTTTATGACTTTTTCCTAATATATTTTCTACAGCACCTAATAGAAAGGTATAATCCATACTACATAGTTAATATATAAAGATAAGAAAAAATATAATAAAAAACAACTATACGTCAGTCATTTTCAATTTACCAGATTTTGGATGGATCATAAAATTATCTGGTCTAATGTCTAGTTCGTCAGGTGGAATTCCGTATCTTTTCGCTTCTTTTTCTAAGGCATCTATGAATTCATTAGAGATTTCACCCTTATATTCCCCCATAACTTCCATAGTTATAATACCTAATTTATCTTGTAACCTATCTACATCGTAAATATATACAAAATTATTAGTTTTTTTGCCTTTTAATTTTTCTGCGTGATCTAATTCTATTTCGTCTGTAGTGACTTTAACAGCTCTTCCTTTTAGAAGATAAACCGAGCCGTAATCCCCTGAACCTAAGTATTTACCTCCCTGATCTTGTATCTTATCTATTTCTCGATTAAAATCAGGATCATATTGAAGAGGTCCTTCTAATATGATTTGTGAGAGTTTCATTACTTATAAGTTAAAATTAAAATCTATTTTTGGAAAATAATCTCTTTCTCCAGGTTCAGAATCGTAAAAGCGATCTTTACTTTTTATTTCAAATCCTTTTACTGTTTCTAAAAATGCTACTACTTTATTAAAAGTGTTTTCGTCTATATCTTTTCTTTCGTAGAACATAACGGAACCGAATCCTTTTCCCTTACGAGGATCATCGTCAGCTCTATCTTGACTGTAAGCAGACATATTAACAATATAATCATAACCTTTAAAATTATTTTCTAGGTCTTTTTTTAATTGCTCTTCCTCTTCTCTATATTCTTGAGATTCTAATATGATATCAGATAATTTCATCTTCCTTGTCCTTTGTAAGCTTTTTTATAGTTCTTACTATTTTTTAGTTTTGATGTTTTACTTTTTGCGTGAACTCCTGGTCTTTTTTTATTATTAGAACCTTTAAAATCACTTAAAACTATTTTTGCCATTACAGTTTAATCACTTTTAATTTTAAATTACCGGTGCCTTTTATTATTCTATGATATACACCCTTTCTAATAAATAGTCGTTTTAAACTCTCCGGATTGTTATTATCGTATTGAAATTTCCAATCTGTCTCATTTAGAGGTTCGATAATACGGTCTTCCATATCTCTATGCCATACCAGTTCTTCTTCTGATATGTTTTGAGTAAAAGTTCTTACCTCTCCTTCTTCGATATATGGTCTACCAGTATCCACTAAAATTTCTAGAACCTCCTAATGATTTCCAATAACGTCCTATATTACATGACCAGTATCCTGGTTTAGTTTTATCTTTTTTCTGTGCGCATTTATGACGAGCTGCAAAAGAAGCTCTTGCTCCAGGTTCGTTTAACTTAACAGATAAATTACCGCTATCGCCAAAATTAACTTTTTTTACATTTCCAGTTTTTGGATTTTTTACATAGACAAAGAATTTTTTAGGTCCTCCTCTTTTTGGTTTATTTAAAGGAACTTCTCTTCCTTTATATTCTGCTTCATCTACCATTGGAAGATCTAAAGGTACTTTTTCTCCTTCAAATACTCCATACTGTCCTATATCGGTGGATTCAAGTAACTCAGCATCTTCTTCGTTAAGTTCTATAAGACCGTCTCTCCAAGCGTCTCTCGCTTCAGCAAATAATTGTATAAATCTTTCGCTAGAATAACGGTAGACATTCTCATGTAAAGAGAGTCCGTTTTGTACGTGGTAGTCTAATGAAGGTAATCCTACTATATCTTTTATTTTTAACATAATGTTTATATTAACTATTAAATCGCTTCATAGCAGATTTAAAATCTTTATTATAATTATCTGAATACTGCTGCTGGTCTTTACTGATAGGCATTTTTGGTTCTGGTCCTTTTTTGCCACTTGCATACCATTTACGTAAATCTTGTCTATATTTATCTCTTGCTGTTGCCATTCCAGCTTTTTGATTTTCTATACCTTTTTCTTGTGCTTTCTTCATTGTTTTTAAAGTAGCATCTGTATATTTTTTCAATATAGGAGTATATTGATTTGCGTAATGTTTTTTTAACTTTTTATTTAAGTAATCTTCACCATACGCTTTTCTTATGACATCATCAAGTTTTTTGATTTGTCCGCGTATTTCTTTTACTCTATTAACTATTTTATCGAATTGAGATTTAAGAGAAGGTTCGTTAAGATCGTTAGGAAATTCAAAAAAGTTTTTTTCTGTGTGAGATTTTACTTTTCCTGTTTTTTGTTGAATTTTAATAAGTAAACCGTTATCGTCTAAAAGTTGCTTCATTAAAGAAATTTCTTCGTCTTTTAGAGGAACATACTTATCAAATGCTTCTTTACCGGTTATTTCTGATAAAATTATATTACTTAGCTTCATCTATAAAATCTTTTCTATAAAATTTACCGAGTATATTATCGTTAATATAGTTATTACGTGTCTCTAATACCTCATTTATAAATAGGTATTTACACTCATAATATGTTAATTGTTTTTTATCTGGTACGTATTGTAGTATTTCTCGTTTAAAATCTTCTTGATTTCCTTCTTTAACTAATTCTATAATTTCTTTTTGAGAACCGTAATAAGTCTTCCAATCTGATTCAGTTATGACTTTTTGTTTAAGAGGAACTCTTCCTCCTATACCTTTAGCTTTTCTTTCTTCTCTTAAAGCTTCTAAAGCTCTTTTACCAAGTCTTTTATTTCTTTCAAAATAAAGTACTTTTTTTCCTAAATATTTTTTCCCTGTAGGAATATGTGTAACCTTGTAGATGAATCCGTAAGTGCCTTCAGGCATATCGTTTACTGATAAAACTACTTGGCCTTTGTGTGTCCAAGTTGGTTCAGTCATTATTTTAATGATTTAATTATTTTATCTACATCAAAGACGTCTTCTAATTTCTTATAAGGACATGATGTAATATCTTGAGATAATCCAAATGGTTGGTAGAGGTTGTTTGGAAAATCTACAGGCAAGTTAAATTTATTAGCTACAATATTATCATGCATACCGTATCCAAATACTTCAGGTTTAGTTGTAACCCAACAAACTGTTGAAGGTAAGTTAAACGCTGTTGCAAGATGCTGACTAAATGAGTCTATAAATAAACGTTTATCTGATAGTTGTAATAAGATAGCTATACTTCTAAATGAATCTAGTGCATGTAGTGTATCGGGGTATTTCTTTTGATCATCTCTTTTAATATGAACTATAGAATGAGTTGACTTAAATTCTTCTATTATTTTTAAAACTGCTGGTTCCGGAATATCTCTAGTCCAAGAATAGTTATAACCTTGGTTTTGAGGTCCACCATTTGGTTGAATAGCAAGAATAGGTTTATCTGTTTTATAGAAAGGTTTAAAGTAATCGATTTCAGATTGAGTGAGGTATATTTGAGGGGTCTCTCCCTCATATTCCATTCCCCATTGTCTTGCCCAGATATTCAGTAGATGATCTTGTTCTAAGATAAAATCTGATTGAGTATAAGGATCATTAAAGTATATTTTAGTATCGCTTTCTTTTCCTTTAATATATTGTTTATAAAACGCACCATGCTGTCCGTTTTGGTGAACATGATCAACAGCAGGATTATGTTTAAATACATCCGGATAAGCACAAACTACGTGAATTGTATCTTTTGGATGATTTTTACGAATTACTTTTAAGAGTGCGGTAGCCATTATATGCTTGCCAAGGCCACCTTCGATGTGGAATATAACCGTCATAAATATAACTTAGATTTAAATATAAGAATATAAACTTAAATATACAACTTATTCCCAAGGAGTTCCCTCTCCTGTTGTAAGGGCGTTGATAGCGTTTATTCTATCTGCAATAGAAGAAGAATGAACTGAGTATAGAGTTGAAGTATCTATACTACCTGTTACCCATCCTAAAACTATATCTTGAGTTAAATTTTCATAAGATATAAAATCAGCATCAGAAGGATTTTTATACGGTAAATTTACAGAACCTATACTTCTTTGACTTTCTCCTTCTAATTCAGTTCTACAGTACCATGACGCAGTAAGAATTAAACCATCGCTTAATTGTCTTTCTAAATTATGTATTTCCCAAGTATGTGTCATTGTTTAATTTTTATATAAATAGTTTATAGGAATAAAGCTTTCCATTGTGTTCCATTATAATAGTATAATTTACTAGCTCCTGCTGAACCTGAGGCAATAATCATTCCTTCTTCGGCTGTTGGAGTAGTTTCTCTTCTTGAAAGTTGCATGATTCCGTGAGTAGTAGTTGAACCAGTTACAAATATATTATTTACAAATGTTGTTTTTTCTTTGGTAGAAGTGATACAGTGTCCTACAATAAAACTCCCTGTATGGCCACTACCTATTACATTTTCTCTACCTCCAACTATAGCAGAGAAATTAGCATGAACTTCGTTTTTATGACCACCTCCAATAAAAGTACAATCAGCAGAACCGGTATTTAAGAATCCACCACCGATAACTGATTCATGTGCTGTTGCAAGTAAATTTTTACACCCACCTGCTATTACTGAAGTATCAGAACCAGAAATGACATTTATAGCTCCTCCCCCGATTACAGATCCAAATTCGGTGCTTGTTGTATTAAAGATTAAGTTAGTAGCTCCTCCAGCGATAGTGGAATTTTCTACACTACCGCTTAATGCATTTCCACCACCTCCTCCGATAGTATTCTTACTTTCATCATCGTATCCTACAGTGTTGATAGAGTTACAACAACCACCGGCTATAGTACTTGTATTCAATTGAGTACCCTGTATACAGTTAGCTCTTCCACCTCCTACGGTATTAGCCCATGCTGATGGGCCTACTATACAATTAAGAACGCCACCCCCGACAAAGCTACATCTTGCTTGATCTATTAAATTATTATATCCTCCTACTACCGTACTATAGCATGCGGTATTACTTCTTACACAATTTTGACGTCCTGCTACTACTACTGCATAATTAGTATCGATAATGCAGTTGCTAGTCCCTCCAAGAGTTGCAGAGCAACTACCAGAAATGTAGTTATTATTTCCACCAGCTATAACCGATTGAAAAGAGCATGATGATATTAAATTACTATATCCACCAGCTATTGCAGAACAGTGACTATTAGTCCCAATTTCGTTTAATCTACCTCCGCCTATGAATCCATGAGGAGTCACATTAATTAAATTTGATTGACCTCCAGCTATAACACTACAATCTGAAAATCCTTGAGTGATAGTATTTTCATATCCACCTAGAATAGATGAGAATTCAGTATCTACTATAGAATTACCTCCAGTAACTGGTATTATATTACTATTACCATTTCTTTGGAATACTCTATCACTAGCAAAACTAGCTGATACGGAATTAAATGATCCTGATATATCTGATGCTATTTGAGCTGAACTGGATAATATATCTGATGGTAATGTAGCAGATACTCCGGTCAAACCTGATCCATCTCCAGCAAAAGAACCGGTAAATGATGAACCAGTTACTCCTCCTGCAAATTCAATTTGAGAAGTAGAAAAATCTCCTTGAATTAAAGCACTACCGCTATTATTATGTATGTATAATTTATTAGATACAGAAGAACTAACTATAGGCCCGGCATTATATCCTAAGAATACATTTCCTGTACCGCTACCGGTATTATAGTACCCTGCTCTATAGCCTAATGCTGTATTATTTCCCCCTGTTAAGTTGTTGTATAAAGCCTCGGTTCCTACAGCAGTATTGTTATCACCATCAGTATTACTTAGAGATGAATTAGCTCCTATGGCTACGTTTCTATCTCCGGTATTATCTGATGATAAAGCATTACTTCCTACAGCTGTATTAGTGCCTCCATCATTTGTACTTAAAGCAAAATAACCTATAGCTGTATTATCTGAACCGTTAGAGTTAGTTCCTAAAGCAGTTGAACCTACAGCAGTATTTTTAGTTCCTGTTGAATTACTTCGGAATGCACCGTCTCCGAATGCTGTGTTATTATTGTTTGTTTTATCGTCATTTTGACCGGCATTGTTTCCAAAAAATGTACTAGTGCCTAAACCTACTTGACTTACTCTGCCATCTATCTCTAAAGATCCTGATATACCGGCCGAGCCTGTAAATTGCCCTGACCAAGCAGTATTAGTTAATTGAGATCCATCTCCTATAAAAGAAGTCGCAGTTAAAGAACCAGATATAGAAGCTGAACCTGAAAGTTCACCATTCCAAGATCCGGTCACGCCGGTTAATCCTGATCCATCTCCAACAAATGATCCTGAAAAAGTTGATCCAGATAATAATATTGAGCCGGTTACATCTAAAGATCCTGATACTGATAAATTTCCTACTGTTAATGGCATTTTAAATTTTTATTACGTTATTCTTATTGCTATTAAATTACCGCTTCTATATAAACCTCCTAATGGTACTCCTCCTGCTGCTGCTGCTGTATCGTTATCAAATTCTAACGATTCAGATACTTGAGCCAATATTGTATGTCCGTTTTCTACAGTAACTGCAGTTCCTGCTGCTGTACTTTGAGATACTAATAGTGAACCAGATATTACTGCTGCTCCGTTGTAAGGAAAACCATCCCCGGATATTCCTGTTAATCCAGAACCATCTCCTACAAAAGATCCGCTTGCCTCTGCTACTTTCAGACAGCTATTAATAGTTACTACTCCTGTACTAAAATTACCTCTTATTAACGGTGTTTCCCCAGAATTAACTCCAATATAAAGCTGACAGTATTGAGTTACAAATGTGCTAGGTCCTGCATTACTTCCAATGTATACATTTTTAAAGGAATTACCAGATAAGTTTGCTCCAGCAGAATTTCCAATACCTACATTGCACGTACCTGTAAACCCACTGCTAGATCCTTTTAGAGCTCTATCACCTATTCCTGTATTTCTTCTTCCTGTGGCATACATTCCTGCTTCTGAACCGAAATATGAGCCATAGCTTGCAACTTCATTACACATACCTGCTCGATATCCGACAAATGTATTTCCTATTCCTGTTTCTGTACAAAGTCCAGCATTATCTCCTATAGCTACAGCTTGTGCTCCTGTGGTAAGGCTTCGAAAAGCATCACCTCCGATTGCTACTACATTTCTAGCTGTAGTAGATAGCCACATTGCTAGATTACCTATAGCAATATTTTCTGTTTGAGTAGTACTTGCTCCAGTATCGTTCCCTACGTTATAAAATAAAGCTTTACATCCTATAGCTATGTTACCTCGAGTTTTTACCCCGCTATATCCTGCACATTGTCCTATAAGTATGTTACCGGAACCAGATACTTGGCTATAAGCAGCAGACAAGCCAATCGCTATTGTGTCTCTATCTACAGTAGAATCTGGGAGAGCATTAGATCCTATAGCTAAATCTTGTGTTTGATTTCTATTTGAAATCTCAATATTTTGATCTATAGTTACATCACCTAATAAATTTACTGTAATTCCAGAACCAGATACTATTAATGAACCGGTGATGTCTGCGTTACCATTTCTCGATCCGTCCCATTCGGTAGATATCCCAGTTAAGCCTGATCCATCGCCAACAAAAGAACCAGAAAATACAGACCCAGATATAGCAGAAGCTCTAGTAAAATTTATTTTCTTATTTGATCCTGTTAGAATTATATTTTCATGAAATATAGCATAGGTATTTTTTAATTCAAATAAATTTTTTGAAGTACCACTATTAGTTTTACTGTTAATTTTTAAAGCTCCAAAATCAGAACCTGTTTTCCCTTGTACTGTTATTAACGATACATTAAAAGGTTCATCTGCATCTTGGGTAATTTTTAAATTTCCGCTGCCAGATTTAGATATTTTTATAGACTCAGAAACAGTTAATAAACCGCTACTATAAGTTAAGTTAGAAGTAGCTCCTAAATCCCCACTACTATTTAGTTGAACTTGTGTATTTGATCCAGCTGCTAAATTATTTAATGAACTTCCATCTCCTTGAAAAGATCCACTAAATGAACCGCTGACTCCTCCTTCGGCTAATAAGAAATCTACTCTAGCAGAGGAACCAGAAACTACAAACGAACCTGTAATATTAGCGTCTCCGTTTCTGCTACCATCCCATTCAGCAACAGCTGTTATTCCGGTCAATCCAGAACCATCACCATGAAATCCTTGCGAAGCTGTTACACTACCGGTAATGATGAGTGAGTTTTGATAAATGTGTTTATTAGCCATGTTTATATTTTATTTATACCTGTCGTTTAAACGCTGTTATTAACATATTTACTTCATAAGGTCCTCCTGCTGCATCTAATCTTAAAGTAGCAGTAGATCCGTCAGATGTAATATTAAATGATGTACCTATAATATCCCCGGTTGCTTCAGTATGAGAATCATTGATAGTAGTTCCTCCTGATGTATCCCATCCTCCTAATAAGGTACCAATTTTTTTCTGGTCTTGATCATTATCAGTTAAAGAATAATCAGCTTTGAATCCAGTATAACCGGTTGCTGATATTGCAAAACTCTGTATGTTATGGGTGCCTGCTAAACTACTAGAATGAAAATGTATCATTTCAATACCAGGACTGCCAGGATATCCAGTAGAGCCAATAGTTATAGAATTAGCTACATCTAAAGTACCAGATACTATTAACGAACCTGTTATATCTGCATTACCGTTTCTTGATCCATCCCATTCTGAAGTAACTCCAGTTAATCCTGATCCATCTCCAACAAATGAACCTGAGAATATAGAACCTGAAATAGCTGATGTATTAGTAAAATCTACTGTAACTAATGAGCCTGATATTACAAACGAACCTGTAATTTCAGCGTCGCCATTTCTACTTCCATCCCATTCTGTTCCAGGGAGATTGGTTAAGTTAGAACCGTCTCCAGAGAAAGAAACTGCTGTTACTGATTGACTTACTAATAAAGAGCCACTGATTGTTACTGAAGGACCTGTTGCTGAGGTAGAAAACTCTCCTCCTATTAGAGGATTGCCTACAGCATTATTGATATATAGTTTATGATCTACCTGCTGACCGCTACCGCTAGGGCCGGCATAGTATCCTAGAAGTACATTACATTTACCTCTACATATGTTTTCTCCTGCTTTATAACCTACTGCTACGTTGCTATCTGCTGTATTAGAAGTAGCTCCATGCATAGTACGTAAAGCACCGGTACCGATTGCTATATTTTCTTTACCTGTTTGGTTAGTTGCGAATGCACTGCAGCCTATTGCAATATTGTGGGCGCCAGAGGCTGGATTACTTCCCATAGCCATTGAACCAATAGCTATATTATAAGCTCCACCGGCATCATTTATTGAACCTAAAGCTCTATAACCTATACCTATGGAACCATACCCATTATTCCTTCTACCGGCATGATATCCTATTCTTACCGATTGATGACCTCCTCTACATGATGCACAATTACCTATAGCCACCATACAGTGATTACTAGCATTCTCTCCTGCTCTATGTCCTATTAAAACACTATTATTAGGCTTTGTAGTAGAATTAGCTGCTACCTGATGCCCTATTCCAATACTACATTGCTGTCCATTATTAGAAATGGTAATATTTTTATCAACAATTGTTAATCCGTTTTCAACTCTTAATGCATGCGAAGGACTTGAGCCAGAATTAGCAACTACAAAAGACCCACTTACAACTACTGAACCAGATAACGATGTATAATTTTCTACAAATAAGCTACCTGAAATTACAGCCGAACCTGTATATGGAAATACTGTAGCAGTAACTCCTGTCAAACCACTACCGTCTCCTACAAACGACCCAGAAAATATTGAACCTGATACACTTAAAGTATTAGTAAGATCTACTACTACGTCTGAGCCAGATACGGTGAGAGAACCAGTGATTGATGAATCTCCATCTCTACTACCGTCCCATTCTGCTGTTGCTGTTACTCCTGTTAAGTTAGAACCGTCTCCATAATACGAACCGCTAAATACAGAAGCAGATACTGTTGAATTGATAGTTACATGCCCAGTTGAAAAGTCTCCTAATATTAAAGGAGTATCGCTTGCTGCATTGTTTATGTAGAGTTTATTATTTTGAGCTGTTGCTGAGCCAGGTCCTGCTGAGTATCCTATGTAGATATTGCAATTTCCAGATGAAAGGTTTATTCCTGCGCTACTTCCTATAGCTAAATTTCGGTTACCGCTAGTGGCAACACCTAAAGAACAGTGTCCTATAGCTACTGTATCAGATGAACCTACAGCATTCGTCAAAGAATCTTTACCTAATGATGTATTCCTTACCCCAGTAATATTAACAGAAGATGCTTTTCCTATCACAGTGTTTTCTCCAGAAGATACTCCTCCTCCTGCTCCAGCTCCAATAATAATATTTGTTTCAGAATCTTCAATAGATAACTTACCTGTAAGAGTTAAAAGAGTGCCGTTGAAAGTTAAAGCTGATTCTCCTTGTATTCCAGTACCGGTTGCAGTAATTACTCTATCGTCTACATTACCAGCAAAATCTATTGTTCCTGTACCAGGATTTAAATTTATTTCTTCATAGGAAGGCGAAGGAGATGTATCTTTCCAAAGCCTTAATTGAGTGCCGTCGGTACCGTGTAGCGAACTTGAATAATAGACAGACCTAAAGTTATCATCCATCTGCTGATGGGTGAGAGACGTGTTCTGTTCTAATCTATAGGTTAATGCCATTTTTTATTTTTATTATAAATATCTATTTCTTATCAACATATTTAATTGATACTCACTACCCTGCTAGTTTCTATTAGTTTAGTTCCATTAGACACAAAACTTACAGTTGAATACTTTGTTTTTTCTGTTGCTACAGTTCCTTGAGTAATAAAATAAGTTGAACTGAATGTTACTGTATTTGTTACCAGTGATGAATATATTACTAATACTGCTTTAGTTCCTGCTGGAGGAACTTCGGTTAAAGTAGCAGTATGTGCACTATCGGTAAGAGTAGCAGATATCACAGAATTACTTACAAAATCTATACTTGCTAAAGTATTAGACATTGTATTATAACCTCCTCTATATTGTCCATTAACATCTAAACGTACTTTAGTATTAGGTGAATGCGTGTTTATACCTACTGTTTGATTACTTAAAAAAGATGCTATTGGAGCATTTTCTTGCATTTCATCACCATTGGCTCTAAAGGCTGCTATTACAACTCTATTAGGTGTTTGTCTAGCTGCTGTACCATCATCATCGTCATGTACTCCTAATACAATATTACCTCCTAATGTATTAGATTGAGGAGTGTGTATAAGTAACCCGCTCTTAGATCTCAGATCTAAATTAGCAAGAAGATTTTGAGTTATTTCACTATTAATAGGTCTAATTCTACTCTGTTCTGTTGTAGTGTTAATTCCTAATCCAATACCTTCTCTACTCCCTTTGGTTACTATAGTTAAATCTAAATTAGGGGAATAAGTATTTATTCCAAAACCACTTGTTGATAAGGTAGCTTTTCTAATACTGCTTTCAGATGCATTTTTATCGCCAATAGAAAAATTAATTTTATTATAATCTCTTGTAACTGGATCTGAGTAGTTAGCAGTAATGTATATATCTTTGGAATTTCCATGATATGCTTTTCCAATTTTTCCTAAGAGACTGCTGCCATGGTATATTTCTGTAACTGCATCACTTTTGGTTAGTCCGCCATCAGTTTGTAATCTTATATTTGCAGCTCTGTAATTTCTATCAGCTATGATATGAAAAGCTGTTTCTGGTGAAGAAGTGTTTAATCCTAGTTTTTTTGTACTAGAATTATAATAGTACCAAGAATCGTCTCCTCCAAAAGTAGTCCCATTTACTCTATATTGAACTGCTCCTTCTATAGTACCGCCAGGAGAACCTCCGCTATCAGCACTACCAGTTATAGTTACTATACCTGTTCCGTTAGGACCAGTAGAGTTTACAGTAATATTAGGTCCTGCTAGTACCTGAATAACCCCTGTTGATGCATTAGAGCCAGTACCGGTGTTTAAGGTAATGTCATGAAATCTACCAGGACCATAACCTTCTTCTGCGGTATCTAGACTTACACTTCCTGTGTAATGTAACCTAAGAGTTCCGTTATTGTTTTGCAAAGAACTGGAATAGAAGAATTGAGATTGATTTCTATCCATCTCATCGTATGTTAACGCTGATCCTTTGTTTGTTCTAAGAATTATACTCATTTTTTAATTTTTTTTTGTAATGGTGTTAATCCGCTGGCGACTTTCCCCCCAGAAGGGTTACAGGCCACCGCCATTAATGTTAACTTTATGTCTCCATAAAGATCGGACTATATCATCAGGATTTCTCCTGCCGGGCGCTATATCTGGTTATTAAGGGAACCCATTTTCCCTCCAGTAGTCTCTGAACCTTCTACAGGATGGCCTGTAGCTTGGCTGCTGATTGTCTAATCTCTAACATTG
>Ga0209645_1001170_pt1 | contig 13276 bp, 13 predicted proteins | sample ETNvirenome_6_30_FD_184070 | JGI IMG/M metagenome (GOLD analysis project Ga0209645, IMG submission 184070) | Marine viral communities from the Pacific Ocean - ETNP_6_30 (SPAdes) (version 2) | ecosystem: Environmental > Aquatic > Marine > Oceanic | place: Pacific Ocean | collected 2013-06-19
CTTGAACATCTAATTTTGCAGTGGGTGTATCGTGCCCTATAGCTAACTTACCACTGTTAATAAAACTATCTCCATTTGAATTAAGGAGTATTGTTTGCTTTGTCCCATTAGAAAGTAAAAGTCTGTACCCATTTCCAGAGCCGTGTAACAAACCACTTCTGTTTGAATACTCGTCTGGTCCTAACCCACCTATTGATACTGCGCTAAACGCCCACTCCAAACTGTCTTGGTTGTTTACTACACCAACTCGTCCAGTCGGCTCTGTGTTAAATTCGCCAGTTGGGTTGTAAGGCGGAAAAACTCTCGGAAAACTAGCGCCGTCATAATTAACAGCTAAAGTATTATGCACCCTTGCGTCGCCGTTTACGTCTAATTCTACGCTGGGTGCGTGTCCGATACCTAAACTACCAGTCATTGTGTCGCCAGCTTTAGCTACTTTGTCGTTTTGTAGGTCTGTAATGTCTTGGGTGTTAGTAGCTATATTTCCAGCATTAGTCGATATATCGGAAGCATTTGTACTAATATCGGTTGCGTTCGTTGATATTGCCGTTGCATTGGTTGAAATATCGCTTGCGTTGGTCGATATGTTTGTAGTATTGGAAGCAATGTTTGTAGCGTTCGTGCTAATTGCAGTCGCATTGGTCGATATTCCCGAAGCATTTGTAGCGATGTCGGTTGTGTTAGTCGCTATGTTATTTGCGTTTGTTGTTATATTGCCAGCGTTTGTGCTTATGTCAGATGCATTCGTGGATATATTCCCCGTGTTTGTTGAAATATTCGAGGTGTTCGTAGTGATGTTCGACGTGTTAGTCGAGATATTACCGGTATTTGTAGTTATTGCCGTTGTGTTGTTTGCGATATTTGTTGCATTCGTACCGATGTCGGTTGCATTATCCAGAATATCCGACGTATTGGTGGCAATGTCTGTGGTGTTAGTTTGTATGTTACCGGCGTTAGTTGATATGTTACTTGTGTTAGTTGCGATGTTATTTGTGTTCGTCGTGATGTTTGACGTATTGCCGGCAATCGCAGTTTGATTTAAAATAATATCCGCTTCATTCGTGGCGATATCTGACGCGTTTGTGGAAATGTTGGCCGTGTTTGTACTGATATTACCCGCATTAGTCGAAATATCGCTTGCATTCGTGTTAATAGCCGTTTGTAGCGTACTTCCGTCAATATCTAGCGTGTTGTCTAGCGCGGTTGTAGTAATCCCGTTAGACCCCGTTATTTCAAATACTTCACTATCTAGGTCAACATCGCCAGTTCCATTATTTCCTGAGAAATCTAAATCTTCGGCCGTGATCTTATCATCAACGTATTTCTTTGTCGCAGCGTCTTGGTCTTCCGTAGGGTCGGTTACGTCTACGATTTTATTGCTAGACATACTCATTTCGCTTTCAATAGTCACTTCGCCCGAAAGAGTGCTAGTTGTAGTTACGGCCAGTGAGTCGGCAGTCGTTAAACCGCTAGATTCTAGCGTGGTGGATTTTAAACTGCCGTCATTAGATATCTTGACTCCAGTCAAATTTCCCGCGCCGTCTGTGACTTCTACTTCGCCGGTAATTTCAGAGTTATCGTTTGTCTTTAATAACCCTTTGTAAGTATCTTTTATTTTAGTGTTTTCTAAACTTGCCATATTTTATTATTTAAACGGGACACGATAGCGTCGCATTCCAACCGGTTCCGGTCAATGGAGCGTACACGATAAGTTGAGCCGTTGTTGAGCTTGTTGTTTTATTAAATGTAGCAGTCCCGCTTGGTGGTGCTGTAATTATTTCGGTCGGTAAACCTCTGCTAGTCAATTCGGCGTCTAATTGTGACTGGTATGCTGTCTGGCCTCGATAACCGGTATTGATTACTTCGACCCCGCCAAACTTCACGATAAATTTATCCGGTATGCCTATCGCGTCAAACGTGAGAGTTACAACACCCGTTCCGCTACCTAAATTGATATTGTATATCGTAGGAAAGCTTTCGCCACCGGTAAAACTAGATTGCTGTCCGCATTCAAAATCTGGGACTAGACAACCGGGTGCCACCTCAGTTTTTATAGTAATGATATTCGACTCGTTCCCCCACGCTTTGTTGTCTAGCATAGGACAATATATTTCCGCCCAATTACTTGTGTTCATTCGTCTTTGGTTTTACTTGCGTTTTTTTTAGGTACGCAATCAATTTTTTTACGTTTTCTTTTTTTATTACGTACTGCTTCATAACACCCACCCTACAAAGTTAGCTTCTCGGTCTGGATACATATCGCTGTTTACGTTGTTCCAGTACTCAGGAAATTTCTGTTGCGAATTAAACGCCATATAGTCAATAAAACGTCTAGTATAAAAGTCCGCGAAATTCCTATGTTTTTGCGTGAGGAAATCCACTTCGTCTTTTGTTACGCTGTCTGATGTTTCGGCTCGGTGTTTAAACAACCCGCCGTTCTTGACTTCGTAAGACGCGAATGGTAAATAATCAACCATAGCAAAGTGTATAAGCATAGGTTGTACGTAATCTTGTACAAGCGTTAAATAATCGCCGGCCAGAGTCCCGTCGATAATATCTTGCTCGATTTTATTATATAATTGCGTACCCAAGTAATTCTGGATATGCATTTGCTGTGCAATCTTAATAAACTGAATAAACTTGTCGGTATCTACGTTTCCGTTTAGAATCGTGTTCTTTGCAAGGTCAGTTCGTGTTATAAATAGTCCGGTAGCCATACGTTATGATTTTCGCCAATAGTTATTTCCGGCCGAAGCGATTTGAGCGACTTCTTTCGGATTTGTTTCAAATTTTGCTTCTGGACGTAAGGACGGGTCAAGTTCGTTAATCATTCTTCTGGCCTCGTTCACTGTGATCTTGCGGTTGTTTTTACGTATGTAAACCCTTCGCATCCAGTAATGCGAGCAGTTGACCCCGCCTTTGTACAAAAAGATGTTATACGTTGACGCTCCTTTAGGTGCTAATTCTGAATTTGCGCTACTCTGCTTGTCTAAATCTTCTTTCCGGTATACTTTACCTGCCGACATCATTTTCGAGCAAAAATCACGGCTCTTACCGGCCGTGCTTCGTCCCGCAGTGTATACGTAGCGAACTTTAAACAGCGCGGTATCTTGTTCGCTTTTTCGATTAGGTGATGAAGACACGACGCTTGCTAGATTTAAAGACTTAGCCAGTAGGTCGTCAAACTCATTAGCCGGACGTTCGTCTACAATAGAATACTTAGATAGGTCTTCTTCTTCGTAATTTGTAAGCGAGTCCAGTAATTCGTTTCTTAATTTATCGGCCTCAGACATCGGAACGCAATTCGGCACTTCTTTGCCGTCTTTGATTTTCGTACCTATTTGTTCGTAGCCGTCCCAACAAGGCGCTTTTAAATCGTGAGTTTCGCAAGGCATATAATACGTTTTATCGCCTTCTTCAACAGACCACGCAACGTGTTCGTGATAACCCTCGCAACCCATTTCCTTTGCCTTGTCGATAGCTTCTTGTTTTGTTTCGTATGCTATCCGGCCGTCTATTTCCACAGCCGACATAGATAACTTTTGACCGGTTTCTTCTTCTACGACTTCTTTTGTCATAGCGTTTTCGAGGTCAACAAATTCGAGCGGTTGTAGTGTTTTAAAATAGAGTTTTAATGCGATATTATTAAACGCTAGTACTTCATCGAAACTATCAATAAGTAGTTTTTGAAACGGACGTATAACCGTATTGTCCATAAGAGTACTCGCGGTTTCTAGTTCTTCGGCGTTGTTTCCAAGACCCGAATTGTCTTTAATTCCTAAAAGCATTGGACTGATGACTCGGTGTGCAACCATTAGCTTTTGCATACTTTCGCTCGAAAGAAATTCGTATTGTTGGTGTGCGTCAGATAATTGTACTGGCTCGATACTGCCTTGCTGTTCGGTGCCGTCGTTAAACGCTAGGATAAACCGACCGGCGTTGCTACTTCCAGAAAACTTGTCGCGGATCTTCTGCTCGATAAGTGCTTGCGTTTCTTCTTCCGGAATCCCGTTATTAAAGTTAATCATCATTGACGGCGCAAGTCCGTTCATAATGTTGTTTAAATGATAGTTAGCGATTTCTTCTTCTAGTTCGGCGTATTGCAATCCACCTTGATAGTCGACTGGACTATAATACTGGAATCCGGCTCGGTAAGGTTTTACATATACGATTTCGATATCTTCGTTGCTGAATCCAAAAGCGGGTATTCTAGTCAACACGTCGTTTTTTTGATATTCGCTCCAATCGTGAAAGTAGTAATACGCTTCGATTTCGCCGTCCTCATTACATTTTTCTGCTCGGAGTGTTTCTACGGGAAAGTGTTCTACTTGTGCGATTTCAGTACGTGAGTCGTTATATATGACTTGATAGGCGCATTGACCCATTAGCTTTAAATCGGCAGCTAGTTTTTTAGTACAATCGTCTGTAAATAACGATTTCATCTTTGCGTATTCTTCCGGCTGTTTATTGCTGTCGGTCGCGTCTAGTCCCTTGCCGTATATCATTGCAGAAATCCCGTTTATAATGGCGTTGTTAGTTGCACTACCATTATACCGGTCGATTAGGTACTGGAAATAGTTATTGTCTTCGCCGTATTGCACGAAGTCCTGATTCTTGACTTCCTTTATTTCTGGCGTCGTATACGTCGATAGTTGTACAAATCTATATTTGCTCATAGTATTATGTAATCATTTCGTTTCTCAAAGTCACTGTCTGTTTCTGGCGGGGTTTTATAGTCCCCTTTCGCGATCTTGTAATACTTATTTTCGGTCTGGTTGACTACCTGAGCCGTTACAAAAACGCGGTCTTTAAAATACACTTCTTTACTATCTATATTTTTTATTTCGATATCGTAAAAATGCCCTTCGACTAAAAAATCGGTATTGTCTGTAAATTCTAAAATAGCCACATTATAATCGTTTTGTTCGGTCGGCGTTTCTATTCCGATGTTTGAATTCCAATAATAATCTGCTTCTTCCCAGTTGTCGTCGTTTGTGTTCCAAACTAAACCCGGCAAGCGTACACATTCTACTTCGTTCGTGCTGTCGTCACGAAAACATATTTCGGCCGTTAAAACTACGTCGTTTCTGCTTAGGAACGAAATTCTCTGCTCGGTCGATATCGGTTTGAGTATATACACTTTTGCCTTTTGCTTTATAACGTAATAAAAAAGATTTTTGTGTTAAAAAAAAGGAGTGGCCTGAGCCACCCCCTTATCAAACAAACAATAATGAAAAAAAAACTATATGTCGGTAATATCTCCGCTTCCTAAGTTACTCGTTACCAAAGTAGGAGTCACAAAAAACGCGGGTAATGGCTCTTGTCCGGTAATCGTAAGATTATATCCAGACATATCGCCCATTGCTGTTCCAGTCGAAATCGTCCCGCCGGTTACATTAGCACCGAATTTTAATCCAGCTAGCAAGAAATTTCCGTTATTATCTTCTATTACAACGTGAGGTCTACCTTTCGCAATATCATTTACTTGTTGATGTGATTGCGGACTAAGTTTTGGTAAAACCACTGTAATAGTTTGTTCGTAAAATAATGTTCCGTTTTCAGTCGAGGCCGTTACAGCTTGTTCTAGGGACGATGAATTCTTTACTTCGTATTTGAAAAATTCTGGAGTATCGCCGGTTGCCCAAGCAGTTATTGTGCCGTCTGAGTCAACCGAAACATCACTCGATAAATCGCCGTAATCAGCGAAATATACATTCTTTACGCCACCGACTGAGTCACGGCAGGGTAAAGCACGATTTTTAGTTATAGTACAAGGCATATTTTTATGAATTAAAAAAAGGGTAGGTAGGCACTACGTCGGCTTACCCACCCCTTTGATTAGAATTATATTACTGCTTATGAGTATGTTACGAGTTCAGAAGCGATTCCGAATTGTGTTCCCGCTGTGTAACGCATTACTACACGTACATTTTGCGAGCCGTCGATGTCGGCCATATCGATAAGCTTTACTTCGTTGCTGTCAGCCATTAGGCCAGTTCCGAAATATAGGTTGCCTTTTTGAGCAGCCATAGCTTCGTTGTCGCCAAGTCCGTTCGCTACGAACAATTTAACGCCGTCGAAAGATAAGCTAGACCCACCAGTATACCATTGTGTACCTTGTGAGTTTGTACCCGCAGCTCCAAGTCCTTGCGCTCCGAATCCACCTAACGCACGAACGTATGCTCTTGCGATGTTTTGTGAAACGTAGATGTGCAAGTCGTCTTTTCCATAAACCGTTGAAGGAATTACGTCTACGATCTTACCTAATTCGTCGATTACGTTAGAAGCGTCTACTGCTACGGCTGTAAGTTGCTGTCCGGCAGGTACGCCAGAACCGGCTGCTAAAGCCTGAGTCAATAGGCCATCAAAATCGCCTGGTACAGACCCGTCATCTCCAGTCCAAATGTTCTGCTCGGTTCTTTCGGCCACTTTTGCAGCGACGTGTGCCAAGATGAAATCTGAGAATTTAGGTGGTAGATTGTCAAACGCAGAATAACCCATAGAAACCGCTTCCCAATCGGAACGGAAATCTTGCTTACAAAGTTCCAAGTTTACTTGAAGCTCTTTAGGTTGGATAATTCTTTCGTTTAGCGTAATTGCGTCTGCGGTAGCCGTAAAGTCGCAACCAGCGTCTGCCACGATGTCTGTTGACGAAACTGTTTTGATTACCTCTTTGTATTTTACATTAGGTTTTACAGTGATTCCGCCATTGTCTAGTGTTACGCCCGATAAGAGTGCCGCAGCGATATATTCGCCCGCAAACTCGCCCGCGTAAGTAGTTGTAATTGGTGTGTTTAAACTATTTGCCATTTTTTATTTATTTACTTAATTTTTCTAATACTCTATCGAGCGTACTTACCGCTCTGTTTTGTGAGAATTTATTTAACTTTTTTGTACTCTTAGCCTCGGGGTTATGTCTTAAAGGCTTACGGCTTGGTTTCGCGGACATTTCTTCTTTTTTCTTTTTGTCCTCTTTTTCTTCGCCGTATTTTTCTTTAAGTTTTTCAACCTCAGCTTTGACTTCTTCGATTACTGGCGCGATGACCTCAACGACAGCTTCTACGATTTGTTCAACTTCCGGCTGTACTTCTTCCGGTACGTCTTCGACTACGACTTCTTCTAGTTCTTCTTTTTCGTCGTCTTTTTTGTCGTCTTCCATTTCTTCTTCTTCCTCTTTTTCTTCTTCCATAGCGTCTTTGATTTCAGCGATAATGCCTTCCTCAGCTACGACTAAGATTTTGCCGTCTTCCATTGTATAATCGCCGACGGGCAGAGGTACCTTTTCGTCTTCTGTAACGATAAAAACGGACTGGCCGGACTCAAAGCTTTCGGCTTCTAGAACGGTTCCGTTTTCTAAAGTCATTGTCGCGAGATTGATTTTCGCGTTTAGCAACGACTTAATTTGTGATAACATCTCTTTCGTGTTCATATTTATTAAATTATTATGGTGTGTATTTTTGCGCAATGTCTTGTGCGTTAATAATGTCGCCTCCTTCTCCGCCCATAAACTCGACTATTCCGCTATATCGTAAATAATCTAAGTCTTCGCCAAAGTTTTCTACAACGTCAGGTATTTCAGCACCTAATTCGCCGGCAGCCTCAACGTAGTTTGCGTAAGCAACTGCGCCGTTGTCTAAGTCATATTCTATGTCAGAAAGTTCTTCTAAAGTTCTCGCTGCCGAAATCAAGTCAAGGCTTAACTCTGCAACCTCGTCTGTTGCTTTCTGCCATTTTTGATATAGGCCAGTATATGATTCTAAGGCGTCGCTTACTTTCATTCTTAATCCGTCGATATTATCCGCTTCTTGCAGAACGTCATCATATAAACTAAGTTCAGTCTTTTGGGATTTTAACCCGTATCGTTTTAATATTCTGTTAGTTAAGTTGTTCATATGTTATTATTATCCATTACTATTTGCGTTCGTGCGTCAAACTCAAAAGGAAACGTCAATAATGATAAATCGACACTTTCCTGATAGTCGGGCATTAGGTCGCTAGGCGCAAATCCTAATTCGCCGGCTTTAGTTTCTATTTCTCCCATTGCGTCAGCAAGTTTGTTTCTTACTTCAGTAAATACGGCGTCTGCTTCTTCTAACGCTTCATATTGTTGTTGTAAATCACCGATAGCTTCGTAGGCGATTTGACCTAAGTCATTCATATTCTGCAAAAGCAATTCTACGTCCCTTGCTCGACTTAACGCTTCATCGCGATAGTTTTCGTAATCTACTATTGCGGATAATTTTACTTCTTTTTTCGGTTGACTGAGTCGACCTAATACAGATTTTAATGTATTCATAGTTGCTATTGTAACGTGGTTAAATTTAATTTTGCATTTTATACTTTTCTTATTCGGCCAATACCTTGTGCGCGTAGTGACCCGTCGCAACACTCACTGCTATATGTATTTTCGTCCCAACATAAACAACCCCTTTTTCCGTTATATGGACTAGAGTACGACGGCGTTTGAAAACCGCGCTGTCTGGACTGAGTACCGCGTCTTTTATTTTTTCTTTTCATTATCGATACTTTTTAATTTATTGATTGCCCAATTTATTCCCGATGCACCGCCCCAAGCGTCCCACATCAGACCCCCGCACCCTTCGTCGTAAGGTACGTCTTTGTTCTGTTGGTGTCTTTTAAATGAGGCCATTCTGGCAATCGTATCGCGCGTGAGTTTTTCTTTATTTGCGAGCTGACGGGCGCGTGTCCAACCCACCTGAGTTCCGCACGACGACCCGTTTTCCTCTTTGTACTTAATTGCCCGCTTTGCGTTGTTGCTTGCGCTTTCTGGATAGTCGTTATAGCTTTCTAATTCTATTTCGTTCTGTAAAAGCATTTCTTTGATCTTGAGTAGTTTTAATCCGGCCTCGATGTGTTCGCGCTGTTCGGACAGCTTGGCCTTGTCGGCAAAGTAACCCTCGATTGAGAATCCTTTGACCGCGCCGGTTTTTACAAACTCATTCCATACTTCTTCATTATTTACTTTCATCGTACCGAACCACGTACCTAACGGCAAATCCATTCCGTACATATTCGACTTGTCATTATTTTTATCTTCTATAATCCACGACTCCACTAGCGTCAGGCCTTTGAGCGGGATTGCGTGTTCGTACGTCGAGTTATTCTGACTCCCCGACATAAGAAACAATTCAGACGCCTTGCGGACAGTTTCGCGTGTAAAGTATATGTAGTATTCTTCATCGCCGTCCTTTCTATATATTGTTTTGTTCGGTACAAGTAGCGCGCCGGATAGCAAACGCTTATCTTCGTCGACCGCTTGTAGCTTGATTTCTTTTTGGTTTTTTAAGGCCACGAAATCTTCTTCGATTGCGGGGTGTTCTACGATACTAATAGCGTCTATTCCCGCGTAATCGTCGTTTTCGTCTATAACCAGTTCTACTATCTTCATATTATTCTAACGTATTTTATAATTGTTTTGTTAAATGCTCGCGTCGGTAATCGTTTTGCGTTCTAGTTCTTGCGATGTAGTCACGTCTGACGAAACTACGTAAGATCGCGACGGCTTATTCGACGCTTCCGCAATAGTTTCTGCTAGCTGATTTGAGCCAGACGACCCGACTATATTAAAAGCCGGTGGTTGTGCAACCGCGCCACGACGACCGCCACCGCCACCCGAACCACCGCCGGCGTCTTTAACTCCTTCCGGTTTTGGAACGGATTTTATCTGTTGAACGGTTTTGAGTCCAGAAGCTAACACCATCGCCGTTGAGGCAATTTTTTGTATTGTACCGAATGGTTCTGGTATAACGGACGGCGAACGCCAGACTTCCGTAACCCCCGCGTAAGTGTTAATAGTGGCCTGAGCGATAGCAGCCGATTTACCGGCCTTGCTGTTCTTTCCTAATATACTCGCTACTTGGCCGAACGTATCGCCAACCATTTTTAGCTTTTGGTCTTTTAACGCTTGCTCTCTGGCCTCGTCTTTTTCTTTTGCGGATTTATCTATCGCAGCGAGTTCGTCTGCTTGCGCTTGTTCTAGTATTGATGTGTCTAATCCGAATTTCTTAGCTTGCTCGATTAGGTTAAAATACTTATCTGCGACCGCGTTCTTTTCTAATTGGATTGCGGTAAGTTTCTTATTATCGTACTCTTGTTCTAAGGCCTCTTTCGCGTCTAGTACTTTCTGCAATTCAGCTAGTTCTTCGGCAGCGTCTTTTTCTCTTTGCGCCTTTTCGTCTGCTTTTTTCTTGTCGTCGTCTGCTTTTTTCTTATCGGCAGCGTCTTTGTCGATTTTTTGAATAGACAACTGATATCCGGCGTAACTGTTTTTAAGCCTTTCGAGGTCTTTCTTAGTTTTGTCGAGCGTTTCGTCGGCTTTCTCGGCAGTTTCTTCTGGGTCAAATAAAAGGCTCGCAGCGTCGTCGAATATCTTCATCGAGTTTTTACCCGTAATCAAATCGTAGGCTTTTAAGATAGCTGTAAGTGGTAACGATACGAATTTTAGTATGCCTGATAGTATCTTTTGGTTACGTTCGGCGGTTTCGGTTTGTTGTTTTTTGACTTCTTCCTGAGCGATAATCGAGGCCTCTAAGGCGTTTATCGTTTCCTGAGTTTGAGCAGCCTTTAATTGCAGTATTTCCTTTTCGGATTTGCCTTGTAGCCGTAGGATATTATCTTGGCCGGTTAGACTATTAAGTTTTTCTTGTTCTGCTTCGGCTATTTCGTTTGTAAGAGCAACTTGTTTTTGCGCTTCCATACTAGCACCCGACATATAATTTGTAATCGTTTCCCAATTAGCAGCGATGCCCGCCAGTAACACAACGAGCGCGCCGATACCGGAAGATATCATCGCAACCTTTAGGAGCTTCATTCCTTTAGTCAAGTTTTTCACGGCCGTAAACCCACCGACTATTTTATCTTTAAAATCCAAAACTTGCGTACTGACGCCACCTGTAACTGCGTCAAGCGCTTCAGTCGCTTCTCGGTTTTTATCCAGTTCTTTATTTAGTCGGCCGACCGACGAAGTCACGTTATCAAATTCTTTTTTAGCTCTATCCGTTCCTTTTATTAGGAACTCGCCAATCATTTCGAACGCCATAATATCTCTCTTTTAAGTTCTTGCCAACCCTCTTTCCAAGTGGTCGATAATTTATATTTTCCTTGCGCGATACGTATGTTTTCCGTTTCGCCTTTTGCTTGTCCGATATTTTCTATAATATACTTTATCATTCTTCTATAAAATAATCGTTTAACAATTCTAATTGACTTTTTCCCGTCTTTAAGTTGGTTGTAAGTGTGTTGATTTTGTAATGGTTTCCAGCAATAATAATTCGGTCATTCATTTTTATTTGTAACAACACGGCTAATGGAAGCATTACCTCTACTTTGGTTAATCTTTGTTTCGGGTTAAATACGCTTTTTATGTATTTACGATATGCGCTAAATAAGGTTTGCGTAAAGTTATTTTGTTGCGTCCACTCGCTAATTTCTTGGAAAAAATTTAATTGGAAGTTGTCACCCTCTGCTGGTGTTCGAGCGTAATGGTTCATTGGAACGTGGCTTGGTATCATAGTTGTTGTACTACTCGCTTCGTCATCATCATCAAATTCCGTTACAACCATTATTTGGTCTATGTCAGACGAATTTTCTGCTGGTTTTACGGGGTAAAATAAAAGCGGTTTTGGAAGTATAGCGTTTTGACTTTTATCTACACTCCAACCCCATTGAATAGTTGTTAAAGTCTGAGTATGCACGTCGGTTATTCGCTCGAATAGAAAATGTCCGAATGGTGGTTCTACTTTATATAGTGACCCCGAAAGGTTATTTGTGTTGTCGTTATAAAGGCTTTGTCCCCATAGTTTATTATTTATCTGTCCGTACTTATCCGCTAAAAAACTTTTAGTATCATTAAATTGAAATTTAACCTCTCTGTAAGGTAGCGCAGCGTCCACGCTTTTTTCTTTTATTGAAACATATTCGGTTATGTCTCTATATGTAGGGTTGTCATTATAATAGTCATCAAGCGGTTGTACTTTTATTTTGCCGTCGTCTTCTACCGAAGCCGTAAGATTAAACGTTTTAAATAACCCACTTAAAAAATCTACAATCGTTATATCGGGCATTTGTCTTGCGTAACTAAAAATAAAATCTGTGGACGTAGTCACACTTCCCGTATTTACAGTTAGATTATCGTATAAATTAAAGGTGTAGATTTCACCTTCAAATTTTATGTTTGAAAATGTTATTGGGTTTACGGCGTAAACAAACGTATATAGATATTGCCAGCCTGACGATAAATTTAAGTCGCTTTTGGTTATCGTTAAACTGCTCGTAACGGTTGGACTTGAATAAACCAATCCGCCTCCAAGTGCTGCATAAATCTCTACTCTATAAGCACCCCCCGAAGAATAAGTAAAAGTGTAATCCCATTGAGTAATGAGCTCCCAGTTGGTAGTAGAAGTAATTCCGCCGTCGGTTTCTATATATCCGTTTGGAGATGTATTATAGCCAAAGTTAATTAACGTTTCTATTTCCGAAGGTGACAGACTTTCTACCTTACCAGACTTTCGGCAAACCCACATATATAAATCGTAAAATTTCGGATTGTTGGTATTCTTAAAAAAGTCGTTTGTAAATTCTATTTGCGGAAACGTTGTTTCTATCGCTTCTATAATTCTATTAACCCGTATAGCTGGTTTTAATTCGTCCCACCTTACGCCGTGCTTGTTTCCACTTGGCGACAGATTTCCGCTATTATGCTGACTACTATTGCTGTCATAAGATAGTCTTTGCGTGTGCGTAATTAAAGGTACTATGGTGTCGGTGGGGGTAGTTTTAGGGTTTCTGTATAAACCATTTATAACGTTATTACTATTATAGGTAATATCTGACGGCAACCCCGACAAGTCAGATAGTTTTCTTTCCCCGAAAGTATCTTTTAATACGACTATTTCCCCGAAAAATGTTACTCGATATGAATAAGGGACATTATCCTTTAAATTGACACCTTCTAATTTTACATAACCATTACGAAACGGCAAAGAATTTAATTCGATATACGCTTTTGTTTTTATTCTTGCGTCAAACGAGTAATCGGCTTCTAAGTTGAAGTTGTAATAATGCTTAAAAATCTTGTTATTCGTTTTACTCGCTGGAAGATTAAAAGATTGACTAAAAGAAGTAAATATCTTTTCGATATCTCTTACGTTTTGAATACTATCTGTGAGCGTAACGCTCTCGTCTGCAAATAAATCGAGCCGTTGGTTTTCAACGTATAACTGCATTTCTATCATTACCTAACTTTATTTATTTTATC
>Ga0209645_1001171_pt1 | contig 13269 bp, 18 predicted proteins | sample ETNvirenome_6_30_FD_184070 | JGI IMG/M metagenome (GOLD analysis project Ga0209645, IMG submission 184070) | Marine viral communities from the Pacific Ocean - ETNP_6_30 (SPAdes) (version 2) | ecosystem: Environmental > Aquatic > Marine > Oceanic | place: Pacific Ocean | collected 2013-06-19
CAATGTTGTCATCATCTAACACAAAAGCACTACTTGTATCTTCTGTGTGATTCATCTTGACTTTAAACTTACCTTGCTTACCATCAAACATAAAGTAAGCACTTGAGGCCACACAAATTTTGTCGATATTGGTTTTAACTACGTCGAACGTGCTTAGAACACCATCGATCGTGTATCTTTTGCGTGTAGCACTACCACCACCTGCCCTTGTAAATGGTACAAGTTCGTTAGATATACTTTTCATTGATGTAGCACCACTACCTGTTATACTATCGGTGTCAATATCTGCTGATTGTAATCCACAACCATATCTACTGTTTGTTAAGTAATCTAATAATACATCTCCTGGATTGTTTAAACTGTTTTGTAATTCAATACTTAATGCGCCTAGTCCTGTAAGTTGATCTTCACCACTGTAATCTACTTCAACCATTACAAAAACTAGATCACTCATTGTGTAAGCACTTGGTGTTGTCCAATGTGGCATCATTGTTGTAGCATTTACGGCTGTTACACCGCCACCTGCTACTGGAAATATTTGTTTTGCCGCAGTTGTACCACCTGCGTATGCTCTTACACGGATTTTGCCGTTCCAATCTGTGTTTGTACTTGCGTTTTTATCTATTTTGCTTACTACTTTGTGTGCGTTAGCACCTGTACCAAACACTAATTTAGCATCATTCCAATATATTTCTCCAATTGAGAAATTACCTGTTGTTGTTTCTTCACTTAACACAATACAATAGTGCATTGTGTTGTTTTGATTTGATATGTTTACATCAATAATAGGTCCACTTGTATATACATCACCATACACTACAGGTATTTTATTATCTGTGCCAGGAGGCAACTGTATTCTTACACCAGGGTCTCCCATACCACTTAGATCCGGTTTGAGATATGTACCTAACTGTTTTGCTGTACCAATAGCAATACCGGCTGTTACAACACCAGCAATAATACTTGCGGCTGTACCTGTAATACCTATTGCTCCTAGTCCACCTACAATGGCACCAAAAACTGCTGTGATGGCTGATACTATACCCATTATGCTGTCCTCATGTAAATGCTTTCTATTTTATCCATACCACGTTTTTCTAAATTTATATTTGGTGATTGTTCTAACATAGTCATTGTGTATCCTACTATACAACCTGCTTGTAGTAATTGTTCACAGTGGTTTTGATAATCTATAAATAATCTGCCACCGGCACTTGTTGCTCTATATTCTGGGTCTACCCACCATGCTAATTCTCTCATTGTTAATCTATCTGTTAACCACACATCTTCAACTGGTGCGGCCATCAAAAATCCTACTATTTGTTCTTCATGTTCTGCTACTAATAATACACCTGCCATTCTTACATAATCAAAACGTTTGTATATGTGATTGATATTGTATTCTGGATCATGATAATATTCTACTGGAGCCGCATTGGCAAAGTCCTTAAACAGCATAGCAATACTGTAAAAGTCTTTTCTTTCTGCTTTGCGTACATCCATTATCTTTGTTCTCTCCTACGTCGGTCATTACGGCCACCGCCGCCTCCACCGCCACCGCCGCCTCCGGCGCCTGTGCCTGGACTATATTCCATACCAAAGTCAAACTGTAAGTTTTGTAAATCTGGTATTCTATCAAAACTCAGATCTGTAGCATCAAATCTATCACGATCTGTTGGATCTGTTTTTTGTCCTGTTATTTTTGTTTCTAACAATGTGTTTAAACTTGCTACACTAAATGTTATACCTGTTGTATTGAATCCTGCTGGTAAGTTAGTGTCTTCTTGTAATTGAAAGTTTGTGATTACACCTTTGAAACGTGTAAACACTTGTCCTGATATTATTTCACTGTTACCTGTGTGGAAGAATCCACGTTTCAGTGTAACATTACCACCTAATATAGGTGCTTCTAATACTCTTGTAATATAATTTGTTTCACTTGGAATACCACTTACTGCTATAGTAATATCGCCTTCTGTTGCTTTGATTTCGTCAGTAAAGTCTGTTACATTTAACAGTATACCTAACTCATTGTAAGTGTCTGATCCTATTACAATAGGTGTGTAAGCATTACTGATATGATATACATTACCGCCTACTTCTAAGTCTATAAACATAGCATGACTTATGTCTGCTTGTTGTACACTGGTTATTGTTGTTGCCATTACTCAATTATCTCTATCAAACTAAAAGCACTATCAAATGCTAACAGATCATGCGGATACACACGATATTCTGGTTTGTCTAGCATTTTGACTCTAAACTCAACATTACTGCCCACTAGTATACCTTTACCACTTACAGTATAACTTGCTTGATCTATAAAAGGTCTGTGTATCGGTACTGTAACACTGGTAGCATTCCATGCCACATCACTGGTTACTCTATATGGGTATCTGTAACTACTTGCTAACTGTATAAAGTCACCTTTCTTAAATGCGTTAGCAGGTACACCTGTAACAGCAGTAGTATTTAAAACTATGCTACTGCCACTAGCACTTGTAACGGTAATATTTGCTATTTGATTAGCATTTGCGGCACCTTTGTATGCTGTAATATAGTTGATATTTGTATTTGTTTTACCTATATCAATTGTTTCTTCTGTTGTGATATCTAGTCTATCTATTTCTTCTACTAAGTCTCTGTTTTCACTGTAACGTAAAGCATCGTGCATGCCTACTTCAAAGTTAAAAGGTTGACTTGTAGGTCTAGCACTTGTGAGTACTCTACCACTTCTTGATATTGTTTGTCCAGCAGTTTTTGTTCTGCCAAACTTAATGTATGTTGCGTTATCTATTATTGTTTGTATTGACATTATTGTGGTAACCTCCTTCTACCTGCTTCTGTTACAGCAAAGATAAATTCAGGATCTCTTGCTACTAATTGTTGGAAACTTTGGGCATCAACTGCCTGTATGTTATAGTTTACAGTTGTGCCACCGCCCATACCTAGTGCTTCGTTTGGTACTATGCCACCACTTTGTCCTGGTACAAATAGTTCTGGTCCACGTTCACCTACAATGTATGGTCGGTTTGCCATAACTGGTCCACCGTCTGCTTTGAATAATCCAAACAGTCCACCACCTGTAAGTCCACTTACAGCACCACCTACTCCAAATGAAACACCAAATAAACTTCCTAATATTGGCTGTATAATTGCTAAACGCAATGCGTCTGCTATAAGTTGTACAACTAGTTTTTTGAAGAAACTTTGGAATGCTTCTGCGGCACTCTTACCTTCTACTAAACTGGTTGCTAAGTCTTCACTCAAGGCTTTTTGTGCTGAACCTATTGTATCTAGGAAACTTGCTAAACCTTCTTGTTGTCTGAATTTTTCATCTAGAGCATCTAATACTATTTGTATTTGTTGAATACCTAGTCCTGCTTCTGTAAGTTTTTCTTTTAATAATTCTAATATTGTATTGTATTCTTGTGTTGTTACAATGTTATTACCAAATATTTCATCTACCATAGCAGTGGCTACACCTAATGACATAAATTGTTCAGCAGTGACTCCCATTTCTTTTGCTAATTCTTCAATCATTTCTTTTGTTACTGCTGTACTATCTCTAAAGGCAAAAAATCCTAAAACACGAGGTCCATTAGGATCAAAAGCATCTTGTATTTGTTGAGCAAATTCTTTTACTTTAAATGTAGATTGTGTAAAAGCATCACCTGTTTTACCGAGATTGATTTCTGTTTCTCTGCCAAAGTTTTCACTGGCGTCGTTAACTCTATCTAGTTCTGCTCTTATTGCCGTACCACCTTGTTCAAAATCGTCTACCAATTGGTTAACAGCATCTCTGGCTGTTGTTACCGGTATAAAGGAACCAAGTCCTTCTGATACATCATCGATAACTGCCATACCTTCTGTTCTTACTTTGTTTGCGGCATCATTTATATTTGTAAAAAACTCTTCTACACTGGTATCATCACTTACTAATGCTATAAGTTTACCTAAGCCAATACCTACAAAACTTATTGCTTCTATAATACCAGCAAATGCTCTAACTACTACATCTGCTACTACTTTTATTTGTTCACCAAAGTTTTGACGTATGCCTTGTGCTATACGTTTTGCTGTTGCGCCTATGCTTAAAATTATATCTACTACAGTTGCCGCACCCTTTAAAAATGCTTTGAATCCGTCTAATGCGTTTGTACCTATTGCTGTAGCAAATGCTATTATTTCATCTTTGTTTTCTCTAAAACGTTGTACTAGTTCATTTAAGAAAGCAGTTGCTTCTGGTCTAAATGCGTCACCTATTGCTTTTTTAAATAATGTTAAGGCATCTCCTGCCTGTGAACTAGCACCTGTAAATGATGTGTTTAGTGTTTGTGCTGAACCTTCAATACTGTCACCAAACTCTCTAATCTTTTCAATTGTTTCATCTATGCTGACTTTTACGCCTGCTTCAAATCCTGCGGCTGCCAATACACCCTTTTCTCTGAATACATCGGCGGCACCTGCTCCAGCACTGAATGATCTTTGTAATTGTCCTGCGGCTACTTCAAATGGTATGCCAAAGTTTGCGGCTATATCTGCCGCCAATTTAATGTTGTCTTCTAATTCGCCAATGTTATCACTGACTGTTGCTAATGCTGGGGCGGCTCCTGATAATTCTTCAAAAGCAAAGGGTAATTCTTCTGCGGCTTCTGTAATTACTCTTAGTGCGGCCGCACCTCCTTCAGCACTACCAATAATGTTTGTTAGTGTTATTTGTACATCTTCAAACTGTGAACTTACTCTTAATGAACTTGATAGTCCATCTAAACTGCTTTTTACAGCAACAAAACCTGCGGCTAATGGTGCCAGTCTTGCGGCAAGTCCAATAATACTGCCTTTAGCAACATTACTTTGACTTGAAAATCCTTTTAGTCTACCCTGTGCCGCACCGATATTCTTATTAAAATCTTTACTATTAAGGGTTAATGTTACTTCTATATTCTTTGCCATCTTACTGTCCTATTTTTCTAATCTTGTCTGTAATAAGATTATCCATTTCTTTTATTGCTGGCTCAGTAAAACCACCTGGAGCCTGTTGACTCCATCCTGTGTTTAGTCTGTCTGCGTAAGGATATCTAGATCCTATAACTGATTTGTCTTTTTCTAATCTTGTTTTACTTCTGGCGTTTCCTGATTTTACGGGTGTTCTATCTTTGAGATATGGATATGTTTTTTCCATAACGTATTGAGGCATGTCCTCTAATTCTTTAAACATCTCTCTTACTTCTCTATCATTTACTGTAATTTTGCCCATAATATTCTTCTGCCAATGCGTCTACCTGATTCTTATTGTAGAATTCAGGTGGTAACGGTTTATTTTGTTGCTTATAACTATTTACTACTTCTGTCATTACAGCAACATCAAACACCATCATATCAAACGTATCTCCGTTTGCTAAAATATTGCTTGGCAATGACCCATACCTTTTAGCCATTGCGTCAATTAACAAAATATAGTTAGTAACTGGCGAATCTTCTTCAATACTATGGGTTGTTACTTTCCCAATGTATCTCCAGCAACTTTAATACATTCTGTAACTACGTCCATAGGTAGTTGTAAGCCATCTTTCATGACTTCTTCGCCTTCTTTGTTTAAAATTACTGTTTTAAGAATCTGTATAATACCACCTGGATCATTTTGATCAAAGTTTGCCAATTTGGCAAACACATCTAGTGGTTGTCTATCATACATGTAAAACTCTAATGAGTCACCGTACTTTTCAACGATTGTTTCATCGTCAATTGTTAATTTTACTAACTGTGGTTTTTGTGCTAGTTGACCTAACTCCATATCTTTACTCCTTTGTATCTTTAGTTTGTAAGTAATGTACAGCACTTAGGACAAATCCTAATCTGCTATGTACTTTATCTATATCTCTGTAAGCACACTTCAATTCGGCTTGTGCTTTAGCCATCTCCACTTCAAGACTCTTCAGAATCTCCTTCTGGGTGTGTTTCTCCCATATCTTCATCTTTCTTTACCTTTATATCTTTCTTTTTTACATGAAACTTCTTGTCTGGTAGTTCTATGCCATTTTCTTCAGCATATTCGTCCATATCTACTACAACTATTTCTCCATTTACTTCTATACGGATATTTCGTGTAGGCTTTGTCCAGACACCATATTCATTAAAGTTTTTTAACCATTTATGTTCCATACCTGCTCCTTTAAAAGTACTCCCCCAAATACATGGGGGGTACTATACTATTTATTGCTAGACTGTGTCCTTGGTAAGATCACCATCGACCTCAATAGTCACAGGGGTAATAAATACCGCCGCATCTTGAGAGGCAGTTGGAGCCAAGCCACTTAAAAAGCCTTGTCCTTTAAGGAAAGTTGAACCTGAAGTGTTCCCTTCAAATGCCACACTGAAAAAGACTGTTGTCTTGTTATTCTGTGTGCCAAATAGTCCATCATTAATAACCGAATTCGTGGTGTTTGCTACACCAAAGAATGTGGCTTCATCTACTAAACAGTTCAATGAGATCTGGTTAGTTGATGGAGTAGTAAATGCTTTTTCACTTGATGAGTCTAGAGTTTTATATCTAACTACACCTGTGGAAGCATTAACTGTGATGTCCTGCATGAATGGAACTACAAGTCCTGTTGAAGAATCGGGATCAGCCGATGATATATCAACATTACTTAATGTCAGGATTGCTTTATTGCCTGCTGTTACGTTCATTACTGCCATTGGTTTCTCCTATTGTTATACAGTTATAAATCTGAAATCAAAACTATATGTAATATAGTCTAGAGTGATTTCAGTATCAACCGCACATTCCTTAATATGCGGTCCACTTACTCCTAGTCGTTCTGCTACTACAGTATCGACAATAGTGTCGATATCTGCGGGTTGGTTTTTAGCATCTACTGTCAAGAATGCTGTTACAGTTGTTTCGGTTTGGAATATATCATTGCCATCTAATGTGTTGTATAATTCAGTAACTTCTTTGTTATCTTCATCAACGTACACATGTTTTTTATTCTTGATGTACAATGGTTCCCCACCTGAGTTAAAAGGTAGTTCACTGCTAACCGACACATTACTTGTGGCTAAGTTAGCAGTTAAACCTGTGATTATAGTATCTCTAAATGCCATAATTACCTAACTCTTGTTATGTTACTCCTGCCCCTTGTTCTACGTGTTTGACGGAATCTGACCATTTTTTCACTGTCTTCAACACTACCGTCACCGTCGTCATCAAACCAATCAAATATATCCAACAGTTCTCTGAATAAATCTTCGAACTTGCCTTCATAATATTGAATCTTTTGTACTTCAGCACTTTCTGGATTGCCAAAATCAGCAATCTTTGGTAGTATGTATTCTTTCAGTGTATAGTAACAACACATATCTGTGAAGTCACTTTTACGACCAATAATACGTTCAGGAATGAATGCTGGTATATTGTTTATATCACTATAACCAGTACCAGCAAACCCTAAGTATTCTCTCCATCTAGCACTAGCACGGATCTTTTCATTTATCCTGTTAGTGCTTTTCGCAGTTAAGTCCTCAATGTATTCATTAAGACTGGCTGGAGCATCAGGCACATTAGTAAAGTCTATTTCATTGGCTTCAAAAAGCCTTTGATCTTTGTCTCTTACGTCCAGTGCTTCTGCGTAACTAACAACTGTTGTACCTGATAGTATAAATGCCATAACTAACTCCTATTAACCTGTAGATGCGATACCTGAAGGTAAGTTATTACTTCTAACGAATCTGAGACCAACTGCTTGTCCAATTAAGCCTTCTAACAATGCTTGGTTAGCCAAGTCTTGTGAAATACTGCTAATTGCTCCACCGGCAATACCACCAACACCATTTAATTCACTTGCTAGTGCAAGTTCTTGTGCTGGAGTAACTACTGCGTAGTAGAATCCACCGATGTCTGCTGGAGCATTCTCGGCTCTTAAGTTAGCAACTGACTTACTGAATTGTGCCAAAGATGCTGTTGAACTACCAACACCACTTTGTGTAGCAACTGCTCTAATGAAGTTACTTCTTACTTGAGCAAATCCGTTTCTTAGTGTAGCAACGAAGTCGTGGTTGTCGTTTTGGATATCGTTGAACATTTTAACTGATGGATCTCTTTTGATCGCATATCCCATTGCTTCATTTGAAAATACAACGGCTAAATCTGCTGTTGTTATTTCGCCATGAGCATTACCGTCGTTTGAAACGTTTAGGTTTGCTGTATCAGTTAATGCCGCAGTACCACCTGAAAGCATGACTCTCATACCTTCTACGTCTGTTGCTTGAGCAATACTTCTACTTAATCTTGTTACTAGAGCATTTCTGACAGTATCCATACCGCCATCTTCTAATGCTTCTTCAGAGATTGTAGAACCTGCTGATTTTTTGCTGACCTGAATAGTTGCACTTGTTGGGTTGAAATCAAAACCTGAATTAATTAGGTCTGTGTTCTCACCAGGAGCAACGTTACCATCTGGCCAACTGTTTGTTAAAGGCACTTTCATTTGATTACCGATTGCGCCACTTAGGTTATATGAGTTTACAATTAATGAAGGATTAGGAAGTAATACTGCGTCATCGTAATAAGGTACGAGGTCAGCAACTACGTCCGCATACAGTTCACTAATTTGACTTGTTGTTGTTGCCATAATTTTTCTCCTATATGGTTAATTACTTGAGAGTCCTAGAGTTACCTATATCTCTGTGTCCTCTCATTTTATCTATATTTTTACGGATCATAGAATCTGTTATTTGACTCCTAGATAATGATCTGTTAGTATGTCGTAAATTAACAAATGCTGATCTGTACTCTGGATCTGACTTGAGCCTACCTTCGTCGACTCCTGTAGTAGATCCCTGATCAACAGGTGTTTTATCCACGTCGTAAGTATCTACACCTTTCTTGGCAAATGGCAAGCCTAGACTTTTACCAACTACTTCAACAGCAGTTTTGTAGTCTGGCTGTTCACCATCAATAGTCAAATAATCTTGACCGTTCTTAATGGCAAACGTCTGCCCCTCAACTTGAAACATATCTCTTGCTTTCATCAAGTCTACCACAGCATCTTTTTGCTCTGGTTTCCAAGTAGTAGGCATGTTTTCCTTTAACGTACTAATATGCTCTCTTACAGCATAGTCTGTTTTGACTTTGCTTAACTCTGCTTTGAGTTCTTCAACTGTTTGCTCCCTTTTTTGAACTGCACTTCTCAGTGATTCAACATCTAGAGAATTACTCTCTGGAGAGGCACTTCTCAGTTGGTTTACTACTTGTTTTACTTGACCAAAGTCATCGACTTCCAAGTCTTGTAGTATTCTACTTTCAGTTTCCTTCTTAGCATTAATGGCGATTCTATCAGTTTCTTCACGTGTGTATACACGTTTGCCATCTAAATAAAACCTACCTTCTTTCTGCTCTATTGAAGGGCCTTTTGGTGCTTCAACTTCTACTTCAGATTTAGCATCTACTGACGCCTCAGTTTCTGTTACTGGTTGCACTGTTTCACCTGCAACTGGTGTATTTACATCTAGTCCTTCCGACATTGTTTTTCTCCTTTTTATCCCTGAGTGGGGTTATATTCAAAGTATTATAGACCGTTTTCACTACTAGTACTATTAAGTAGTTCTTCCAATCTATTGCGTACTTTGTCACGCATAGTTTCTTTTATTCCTGGGGCATTGATACTGTTTCTTTCTTCATAATCAACACCTGGGTTGTTCTTTTCTAATTGTAATTCATACTCAGCATGAGTACGGAATGGCATGTATATTACTCTGCCATCTTCTAATGTGTGCGAATGACTGCCTTTGCCATTTAGTTCTACTGCTCTTGCTTCTGCTTCTGCTGGAGTATCAAACTCTTCTGCTACAAACTCTGTTACAGTACTGCCAATAGCATTTGGTCTTTCTAAGAAAACACTTTCATACTTTTCATAAGCATTAATAAGTTTGACCATTTCGTCAATCTCATGTTCTACTGCTCTTTTGTTGTACTGTCTATTGTATGATATTTTGAACTCTTCTGGTTTCATTTGATTTGTCCAATCAAAATACATATCAAATAGTTTTGATTCTGTGTTTTCTAAGTTTGTTGCTTTTTTTCTAATTAGTGCGGCTAGTTTATCGTCAAATACTTCTATTTGATTACCACTTCTAGCACTTCTAATTAAGTCTTCACTACGCAACATTGCTATTTGCGTTAGTTTGTTTACTTTGCTGTCTATTAGTTCTCTAATCTCTGCTATTGCGTCTAGTGGTGGTGACGCAAATTGATACACAAAGTTTTGCTGGTCGCCAGTCAATCCGCCCTGGACTCTAATTACTGCTCCAGGTTCTGCTCCTACTTGCCCATCATTAAGTTGATCTGTAGTTTCATCTACTACTAATGTTGGATGGGCACCATATGTTATTGCTGAATATATTTCAGCACTATCTCCGTATATGCTACGTTGAATTTGTGCTACATCAAATATAATTGTACTACCAATGTTATTGTGTACTTTTACATTTTGATATAGTGTTACAACTGGTATGTAACCTAATTCATTTTCTTGTCTTATTCTAAAACTGTTTTCGCCTACTGCTTCTAAAAATTCACTTTCTACAGGAGGCATGTAATCATCATCTTGACCTACAAATATAGTGTCTATGAATTCTGGTGTTAGCACTCTATAAACAGCATGTACGTCACTTTCTTCAAGTTTAACTACCATGCTTTCTAGTTTTAAGTTGCCATCTACATCATATTTGTAACTCCAGTTTGTTACATCTGTTGGTGCGTGTATTTTGAATTTTGGTATGTCACTGCCAATTGGCTTGTAACATCCTATGTGTAACACACCGTATATGCTGGTTAAGATATCTACTTGGCTCATGAACTCTGCTAAGTTTGAACCTTCTCCGTCTACGTCTTCCACAAACATGTCCATTTCTGGTTGTTCGCCTAATAAACGTTGTGGTGGATTTCTAAATAGTATACTGTTGTACTCACTTGCTATAAGTTTAACATAGTTGTACACAGGTGTATTATCTAACTTCTCTCCATAGAAACTACCACCTAAAAGGTCTTGGCCTTTCTTTACTTCATTTTCAGTTAGTCCGTGTTCTAGTTTTGCTTTAAACTTTGCTACATATGATCCGTCTTCTGTGCGTTCATATGTGTTAATTGTTTCTGAGGGTGTATTCAGGTCTACTTGATATGCTCGTAGATAATGAGCATCTTTATATTCAGGTCCTGAATGATAACTGTTAATTGCTAACCGCCAATCATCATAATACTTGTCGTATAATGTATGAGTGCCTGTAATATAATCAATGTAATCAGACATGATTCTCCAATGTTTTTGTTTTATAGATATCCAACAAAGTATTTATCAGAATCTGTAGAAAAAGGTTGACCTTTCCAGTCTTTTGTGTTATAAAGCCATAAAAAAACCGCCTACCCCATGTAGACGGCTTTTTAAACACACTTATTAAAATATTACATAAGAATAAGACTAACTATGTCATTATTTTTACATATGACTACAAACCCTTTGTAGTCAATAATATTTACATTGTATTACCATATGGCATAAGTAGAAGTGGCTTGTCCTAACAAACCTACTCTGAAAAAGAGACAAATGACCCGAGGATGCTTGGGTTTTTTTGTGGTTGACATTTCAATATATTTATGTATAATATAATACTAAGATAAATAAATTGTACATAGGAGAACAATATGTGGCAGATAGTAACAGAACCAACTAAAGAATATATTATTGGTACTAAGGAGTGGAAGAACTATGATACAGCACATGCGTATTGTGTTATGTTAAACACCGCATTTCCCAACATATACTTTGGGGTAAAACCAATCAATGATAAATATAAACATACAGATTTAAAGGAGAAAGATGGGAGCACCAACATTTAAGAAGAAGTGGGGTATAAGTTGTAATGACCTTGCGGAACAAGAAGGTGTTACACCAGAAGCAATCCGTATGCGTGTTAAAAATTACGGCACGCCATTCCAAAGACGTAAGTCACTAACCAAGTTTGAAAAGAAATATGGCAAAACATTAGGCCAAATAGCACTTGACTTAGGCTTACACCCACAAACAATAGCAAGAAGAGAACAATTATTCGGTGATGTGTACCGTGAACCTACTATTAAGAATGGTGTTGCGGGTAAAGTGCTGAATGATCGTGGTGAACATTGGTGGGAAAACAGTAAAATGGGATATTTCAAAACCACAAGTACGTTTATGCCACAACATAAAAAGGGAAAAGATGAGTGATCCACAGTTAAAGATTATTGAAGGCAATGAAAGTGATATTCTTCGCAATCTAAACAGACTGCCAGACACAGATGAAAACATTGCGGCTATACGCAATGAATTTATTGGCAAACCAGAAGTATGTCACACACTAGCAGGTATAATAGTACACTTGCGTAGAGGCACAAAAGACAAAGACTACAAACAAATGTTCTTAGATATACTAGACAGATACACAGATGTTATTGTAAAACATTATGATATACGTTGGTTGTTAAGTATTTGCGATACATTTGTAGATATAGGTGATGATGTAACAAGTGCTGTAGCAATGAACATAGTACAATGTATAAACAGATGTAACCTTGACAGCACAATATTAGTAAATGTTGTAGATGGTAGACTAGATGGTAATAAACTGGCACAAGAACTAAAAGTACCTACTTGGGGTGGTATGATTACTGCTGATATACCCACAGGCGACATGATATACAACATGATGAATAGACTAGACAAAGTAGTAAGCAAACACAATTTGTTATGGCTTATATGGGTAGAAATAAAAGCAAGAAGTAGACAGGACCAAAACGTAGTAATGAATCACTTTTGTTCGGCCAGTAGAGTAAGATACCAAAGGAACTTTTTTCAATGATAGATGTAGTATGCTTTAGTTGGGGTCCTAAGTTTGATCCTGAATATGTAAACAACTTATACCATAGTGTAAAACGTAACACCACACTAGAACACAGATTCATATGTTACACAGATAGACCAGAAGGCATAGAGTGTGAGACAAGACCTTTCTTGTTAGACTTGCCTGTTTGGTGGTACATTATTGGACTTACTAATCCAGAACATGAACATCATAACAAAGTTGTATATATGGACCTCGATACTATAATTACAGGTAATATAGATCACATACTAAGTATGCCACAACCATTTGCTACTATATCAGACTTTGGTTGGACTAGTGGCTTACAAACAGCATACATCATGTGGGATAAAACTGTACGTGATAATGTAT
>Ga0209645_1001172_pt1 | contig 13262 bp, 10 predicted proteins | sample ETNvirenome_6_30_FD_184070 | JGI IMG/M metagenome (GOLD analysis project Ga0209645, IMG submission 184070) | Marine viral communities from the Pacific Ocean - ETNP_6_30 (SPAdes) (version 2) | ecosystem: Environmental > Aquatic > Marine > Oceanic | place: Pacific Ocean | collected 2013-06-19
CTGCTGACATAACCATTTTTTTCATAAACTGAAACATTGTTTTCTCCGTTTGGTTTTATACAATAATAAATATAAGAATGTTAAAAATTAGACATCAAAACGAACTACAAAAGTAGTGTCTAATTGTGTGCTTAATTTTATTGGTTTACCCAATTTACCTATAACTAATAGTTGACCAAAGTCGTCGTAAAGACCTACTTGAGTTACATATGGGTAAAAGTCTGATGATGTTACAAAAGATTCTGATTGTGATGCGGGTGTGTATTGTGCTGAAAAACTACCTGTTCCTTGTCCTGTTGGTTGGTCTCCCAATGGAAATAGTTGATATATGAAATCATTAAGTCCACTTCCACTTGCAGTTGAATCTATTCTTACACTACCACTTCTTTCTTTTGTGGTGCTTATGTTTGTGGTTCTATTGAATTCGTTTGCGTTTGCAGTCATACGAAATTCGTATTCATAAATTGTTCGTGTTGCTTGATGTTTTAAAGTGTATGGATTACCTTGGTCACCCAAATTTGAGTAAGAACCTGTATCGGTTATGACCAACAAACCTTGGTCATAAAATACATTACCTACTTCTGAACCACTACCACGAGTTGCAGCTACTGATGAAACTCCTTGAGACCTATCAAATGAACTTGACTTGAATGCAGCAAAACTCGCAGAGTGTGCATTGTCATAAAGATTTCCATCTTCATCATCTCTAATGTCAAAAGTAATACCATCAATTGTTGCAGATAAATTAATACTACCTGGTTTTATTCTTTCACCATAAAGGTTTTTTGCAACACTAATAATTCTAGCTGTCCCATTTAATTCTCTATTTTGTTTACTAATAATACCTGAACCGGCTAATAATGAAGGTTTTGATGAAAAATCACGATAAAAACTATTATTGGTTGTATGCCAAGTTGGTAGTGCAAAATAACTACTTGATAATGAACTTGATACAATATTTACTACGGTATCAGAACCACTATCATAGTTTCTAAAAGAACCACTGATTGCTTTAATGGCAAACACACCACTACCACTATCATTGTTATTATGCGTGAAGTTTTTATTGACCTGAAAAGGTCTTATTGAAACATCTTTAGTATCAAGATTCTTGAACATTGGTTTGTCCTAAAAATCAAGTTTGACTTTAATTACTGCCTCCCTAGCGAAAGTTTTAAGGACCGGTTGAGATAATTTAGCAATTGCTAATAACTCATTTGAATCATTATAAAGTCCAACTTGTGTGACATACACTTTTGGGTCTTTTTCAAAAGTAGCTTGTGTAAATTTTCCTGTTGAAGATGGCGTTCCTCCTTCAGTTCCAGCTGATGCTGATGTGAAAGTTGGATTATTACTAAAGTTAAAGTCTTGATTTTTTACTCTGGCGAAATAACTCGTTGAACTAATTTCTTCTTCTCTACGAGCTGCAAAGTATGAACCACTTTTTATTGAATTATACAACAATTGTGAATTGAAATCAAACGCATCTGAACTTGTTGGTGTGTGGACTAATGTGTTGTTAGGACCTCTTGTAGTTTCTCCTAAAGAAGCTGAGTTATCAAGGATATCTCTGTTCAATAATATAATTCCTAAATCAGGATAGAATAAACCATATGCTCCACCTGGTTGATTCTCTGCTGTTATGGCAATCTCTGATGTTCCTGATGCTATTGAACCACTAACAACATTAAATACTCTACCACCTTGATTAACATCAACATTTGTTGTTGCTCCACTATCGTCAATAAGTCTTACATCAAAACTTCCTGAACCAAGGTTGGATTGAAAGTTAATAACATTATCTGGTCCAGAACCTGAACAATGTAATTTAATTTCCCAATTACCTGGGTCAACTTTTTCTCTCATACGAGCTCTATTAAATACTACAAAATAGAAATCATCTGATGTTGAACCTGCACCTGTAAAAGTAAATTTATCTGTTCCAGGTGGTAATAAAATATTTGCAAATTGTTTATAAAGAGCTGCTGTCTCTCTGTTTCCAGCTATTGTCTTGGTTGTATTTCCAACTGAACCACTACCATTTACGTTCGCGTATCCTACTGAAAATTGAACCTCTGCAGTTGAATCAGAATTAATGTCTTTATCGTAAATATCTAAATAAGAACCTGTTCTTGCTCCTGCATTTGATTGTGTAAAAAATGTTGTTAATGAACCTAAACCACCTGAGAATAAACCACTTGTAACTTTAGTTCTTAAAGTTTCAGATATATCTCCTGGTTCAAAAATTCTATACGGATTATTTGGACCACCATTTCCGTTATCTCCGTTGTCCCCGTTATCTCCGTTATCTCCATTGTCCCCATCGTGTTGAGCATTATACCTAAGAACTGCATCCGGTATTAATTCAATATCATCAAGAAGGGAAAAAAATCTTGTATAGTCCTGAGATGTTACTCTAGCATTTATATAACTTAGAGCGTCTTGAAGACTGGTTGTAGGAATTGCGTTTGGGTTTAGTCTAGTATGTGGCATTTGTTATCTCCTATCCTTGATGATTCAACGTGATAACAACTGATTGTCCACTTTGTTGACCTGTTATTGTTAATTGAGTTTTTCTTAAAGAAGTTGATTCAGAAAGAGTTTGTCCAACGACTGCAACTTCTTTAGCATCAGAAATAGTCATTGTTCTGTCTTCGGAATCACTTGTTGTGTTTCCTGAATCCACCACCTGTATCACTCCAATATCAGTATTGTGAATAGTAAATGTATATGACTCATCTGTAAATAAATTTAATGTAGATGGTTGTATTGAAGTAGGTGAGTTTGCATATATTTCTTTTACAGTGCTGTCTATTGCGAGAACCGCCATAGTTACCGTATTTTTTGGTAATGTAATAAGTTTATATCTCATTATTTGATTCTCATCTACGAATGCTTCTAATAAAGGCATATTTTCAATAACTGCCCCATAATAAGATGAACCATTTGGATGTGATGTATCCCATAGATTATAATCTATTTCATCGTCTGCGAGTGCAAATTTTGTAATTTTAAAATTTTCTACACCTCTCGCTAATACTTCACGACCTTTTTTTGTTAATACTGCGTCTACCGTAATTGTTGTATTGTCTAAAAATCCCATTGTTTTTTGCTCCTGTGGAAATTATATAACTATTCTTTATCATTAATAAATATAAGAAAGTTAAATTTTATTATTATTTATTCAACCCTAAGTTTTGATTCTCCTGGTTCTTGTGTTGTTAATGAAGTAGGTGAAGTTAAAGTTATTTCAACCGCATCGCCTCCACCTGGTGCGTTGTCTTTTGTTACTTTAGTTCCAATAAAAAATGTATTTTCTAAATAACTATCAGAAATCACACTTTGAAACTCTGATTCTACAAATGAAGAACTATATGCTTTGTCAAGTGAAGCACTTATAGAACTTGAATAAAACTTTTCTGTGTCTTGATTGATTGGTGATAGTCTTGATGATGAAATAAATGGTTGAACCACTTCTTCAAACTCTGTTGTTGTTCCACCAAAAACCACACTAGCGGTTGCGTATAAATCTCCGTAAGGTGATGTTGGGTCAATCTCATCTAATTTAACAAGAGTTTGTATTCCTAATCTACCCACTGAACCAGACAAATCACGATTGTTCACTAAGTCTCCGCCGTATGTTGGGAACTCTCCGGTAGCGACTAAAGCATTGTCAAGTGATTCAGAAATAAATCTTGTTACTTGTAATCCATCCTCTAATGGTGATGCGTTCTCAAAATATTGATTGTCAAATTCTGTTTGTCTTCTTGGGACCACTTTTGGTCTTTCCAATATACTTGGTTCTATTAATACACCAAGAGTTTCATTTGCCCTTGCTGGTATTAAATTTCTTAATTGTGTAAATACACTCGTATCATAATATGTTAATAGTCTTAGATAATCAAAAAAATTATTTGAGTTTTGATATCGTTTAAAATAATCTATTTGTAAACTTTTGAGTGTTCTATAATTTTGTTTAAATTCATCACTTGGGTCGCCAATGTAATCATCAAAATTAAAATCTGCAATACTATAAACGATGTCTTCATTTACGACATCTGTTGGTGAGAAATAAACTCCCAATTTATCACTATCTATTGGTGCGAAGTCTTGTGATGACCTCTCTGCTCTTTGAACCGCTGATAAATTACCAACTAATTTGTTGTCTTCAATTCTTATTTTTGTTGCATTTCTACGACTTGGACCAACATCTGGCACTCTAAATTGTTCCTGGTCAACAAGACTTCTAAAATTATTTCCCGTAAATCCATCAACATTACTACCAGAAACTCCTCTTTCATAAGTTTGTAAATGTGAGACATTTGAAGATGTCAGTGTCAAATTAGATGATGAAAAACTTATATTGTCATCTAACATATATCTAACTAACAATTCGTCAAACGAAGATGAATAACTATTACCATTATATGCTTTTGGTGTTCTGACGTGATTGTCAAATATACTTGCACTTAATGGTTCTGACCACAAACGATACTCCATCATTGAACCACTGAATCTACCACCGAAGCCAACATTCTGTCCACCAAGAAATACAAATCCACTACTGGTGAATGAACCATTTAATCTACTACCTGTTATGTTGTTTATATCAGTTGCTATACTTGAAGTGTGTGATGTTAAACTTTGACTATCTTCATATATAACTCTTTGTCTTGTAGAATCATATTGTTTAGTTGTTAACTCATAAACACTTTGACTTGTTGCGATATCAGTTGTTAGTTCATCACCAACTGACAATCCATCTGTTCTATTTGCCGCTGCTTTTCTTGTTAACATAACTGACCAAAAGTCGTCATTATAAAATGGTAATTCTGATGATGTGACAAATGCACCTTGGTCAAAACCAGAAGCACTTATCTGAAATTTTAAATGACCTAAATTATCAGATGTCCCATTATCTTGTAAAGAGATAGCAAAGTCATTATCCTTTTGTAATAAAACTTGGTCTGATGAAGAAGGTGTTCTAAATCTAAATTCTATTGTGTCAGGTGTTAAACCTGAAGAATCGGTTGACCATTGTGACTTAATAAATTGTTGTGAATTAAAATCTAATGCGTGAGTAAATTTTCTTTTAATTTCATAATTTACACCTGTTCCTTTGTCTGGTCCACCATACTCACGAACTCTTAATATTGAACTTGGAATACCATAACAATTTAACAATCCTGTCATAGCTCTTCTTGTCCCCTTTGCTTTAATAAAGAAAGGTAAGTTTGCTAAAATTCTTTTCCATATTTCTTCTGTTACTTTTTCTTGTGGTGTTTCGTATTTATTGGTTCCGTCTTGATTTCTACCCAATAGATACTCAGGTAATGTCAATAAATTATTACCACTTGTTAATTCAACTCCTAAACTTTTGGCGAATTGTTGAGCTATATCTTTTGATATACCCTCAGACAATTTTTCTACCCTAACATTAACATCCGTTAATTTTGTTGTATAGGTCCAAGTTTCATCAAATTGTTGACCTATCATATCCATAAATTCTAGGAATACATTGTTTTGTGAATCATTTTGAACGTGTCCTGGTAATGTATTTCTCAATGAATTTTGATTTGTATTATCATACGATGAAGCACTTAATATCATATTATCATACCAAGTTGTCGCCTCTGAGGCGGTTGTTGGTGCTAATACATAAGGTTCAGTGCTTGTTTGTTTTGGCCAAGCAGTATCGTGAAATTGTCCCTCCGATGAACTAACATAAGAAGAACTTTCAAAATACATAAAATGTTCAAATGGGTCAAAAGAATTAATTACTCTTTGTCTTTTATTTTCAAGACTTTGCACAAACTCAAGTGAATCTGCAATAGGAGCTAATGAACTACTCTCTGCACTATGACTTTCAATTAATTCTAATTTTGTTTTAAAATTAGTAAGTCTTCTTTCAGCGTTTGAAAAATGAACAAAGTTTCCAAAACCAGTATCATCCAGTTGTATTTGTAAATCAGTTGTTGTTTTTTGAAAGTCAATATTTGGTTGAACATCTAATAAACTACTTGATACCAATAACCTTTCAATATCTTTATTAGTTGGGTCATCATCACTTAACAAATCATCGTGACTTTGAAATTGTGTTGGATTAAAATTAAGTGGGTTGTCTACTGAATTTAAATTAGGAATTCTTAAAAATATTTCATCTGATAATTCTGGATTAGGGACTAAAATTACATTATCTTCATAATCATTTAACATTTGTTGAGCAAAATAAACTTTATCAAATGGATTAATATTATTTAATAATCTTGTTTTAAATCTAATCGCTCTTTTATGTTGTCTTGTATCTAATTTAGATTCAGTCAATTTATCATTTAACATTAAATAATAATTGTCGTCAACCACCATATAATTTTCAAAATTTTTAACATTAAATTTTTTATATGTTATAGAATAAGAGTCGGGTCCATAATAGTAATGTTCGTTAAATATACCATCAGCGTTAAACCCTAATGATTCTGCTGCCTGCCTAAATGATTTATCAACCACTAATCTATTACCAGCTAAAACTTCTATCACTTTAAAACTTGCAGGGTAATTTTGTCCACCAATATCAATGAAGTCCTCCATAAATAACTCTCCACCAATTAAGTCTTGAAAAAAATGGTTTTCTACTGGCTGCTCTATTGAATATTTTATTATATTTGTATCCACATCTTCAAATGATATACTAGGAATCCCTGATTCATTCTCTGGGATAAACTTTACTTCAGAATTCATAGTTATGAAATCTTCTATATAAGCTCTTTTCAATCCATCAGGGTCATCAAAGAACCCTTCAACTTGACCATTACTTACTACTACTTCTCTTCTATCAGTAGAAATGTTATCAATATTATATTTAAGTTGTTGATTATCAACTTCTCCAGCAATCTTTCTTAAAAATTTATATTTTACTTTATAAATACCCTCTGAATAACCACAATCACGAAGATGCTGTCCAACATCCATAACTATTTGTTTATTTAATCCGAACTCTATATCAGATAATGATAACTTTTTTTCTTGTAAAAGTGAATTGTTTAAATTGTAAACGCCAAGGATAATGTAATCCCTATCAACTTTATCACCAAAACCACTAAAACTTGGTGTCAAGTTAAAATATTGATTTTTTTCTTGTGTTGTAAATGTATATGTAGGCATAATTTTTTACCTAAAAGGTTTCAAATTCGGTGTCTATTTCTTCCGAAAAATCGGTGTTAAATAAAAGTTGTTCTCTTGGGTGATTTACATACTCAGTTATTTCCTCTTGAGATTCACCATCTTGAAACGGATTCTCAAAGGACACTAAAAAGCCCTGCTCATCACGAAATTCTTGTAATAATATTGAGCCAGAATTATATGAACCTAATGCACTTAAAACTTCTTGTCTTCTTTTTTCTCGCAAAAAGTCTATAAAGTCATCATAATATTCTGAACGTTGTTGTGCTTCTTCTTGTGTGTATGGCATTATCTCACTACCCTAAATTCATAATTATCATCATAGAAATTTATCTGTTCGTCTGTTGTTCCACTACCACTAACTACTTTTATACAAAAACGATAGTTTCTTTCTGCTTGTAATCCGTCCATAAATAGATTAAAAAAATTACCTGTTGAATCACAACTAATTTTTGAACCACTACCATAAGGTATGATTACCTCTTCAGTTTCGGCGTCTCTTACTTCATAGAAAACTGAACCACTTGGTAAAACTTTTACATCTAATTCTGCTGGTGTTGTTTCAAAATTTGTTGTTGGGTATAATTCTCTACCAACTACTCTAAATTTTACTTTTGAACCTTCTTTATATTCTGGTCTTAAATTTTTAAAATAAATTTTTAGTCTTTCTAAATCTGTCGCAGATAATGCTGATAAACTACCTGCATTCCAAGAACTATCGTCCCAAACTACTTCTAATTTAGGTGGATAGATTGTATGAGTTTCTCTTGAGAAATATTTTAAGTTTCCTAATCTACTTGTGCTTGCTTCATCTTTTGTAGTATCACTACCTGAATTAAATGCGAATGAAGGGACGGAAGCTGTGGGATGTAGTATAGATTCTCGTTTTAGAATAAAGCCATTGTTCGGGAAATCTGAACTTGAAAGTATATGATTGTAAACTAAATTAGTTACATCTGCTCTAATATCTTTTTTGTCAAAAGTCAAATCATACGAAGTGCTGACTTCAAAGTTATTAGCACTACTTGTATACCAAGCACCTCCGTCTGTCAATACGGAACCCGTTACCCAAGGTGTTTTAGCTTCTTGGTCTCGGTATTGATAACTCACTCCGTCTTGTGTTACTGGGTCGTGGTCAAGTTTTCCTGTTCCTTGTTTCCAACTACCACTAACCATATAAACAAAAACACTTTGTTCAGCTTCTACTTCTTCTGATGTTGCGTCATATAAATTTAAATGAAATTTTACACTACTAGTTTCACTTAATGAAGGAATAGTTCCCAGGTCTATTTGTTCAGAAATAAAAGTATAATCAAAGTCAATCAATATTCTTGATACATTTTGTACCGTACCATTATCGGCAACTACTTTATTGATTTCTAATATTTCATCAAAACCAGTATTGATGGAAGATGTTGTCCCACCTGAATAAATTGTTGCGTCTCTTTTTCCAAATTCAAAATAATGCATTATTGTTCTCCTACTACTTCACACTCAATGTCTGTGTTTGGAAATTTAACCTCAAAGATACTTGGGTCTAATGATGGATAAATGATTCCTTTTCTTGTTGCTGATGTCATATCGTAAACATTTCCACTATATCCTTGTGATAATAAATTTTTATTTTCAATTACAATTAAATCGGAATTAGGATTGTTATGGTCAGGTGGTGAAACGCTAACCACTCCATCAACTTTTAATACCTCATTAGCAATATCACTCAAAATAATCGGCTGATTGATTTGCCACTTCGTAGTTTGAAAATGTCTTTTAACCGCTTGAATAGCTCTAAATGAGACATCATTATGATTCAAACCTTTACGAACCACGATTGAAAATTTAACCGCAATATTAATAATAAAAGCATTTTTAATATTTATCGCGTCTGTTAATATTCTATATTGTGAAAGATATAGTTTTAAATTTTCTTTTACTGCTTGATTTATAGATTGATAATTTTTGTTTTCATCATAACCTAATACATACATATTCAGAGCCAATGGATTAGGTATTGTTACCTCTCCACCATTTTGAATTTCTAGTTGTTCGTCTTGTGCAATATATGCTTTAGCTATGTTTCCATACTTTTGTGGTAATGAATAAACTCTTGTAATATAATCTTGTCTAGTCACTGCTCTGTTTTGTGTGTTAAGATATGCTGCAGCATTTTCTTTTATTTCAGTTAATGTTTCTTGACTAGCTCCACCAGCTGCAGGTGTAATATTTGTAACACCTAAAGTTTGTCTACTTTCACCTAATAAGTCTGTATCTAAACCTGTCTCATTTATAGTGTAGGTTAAGTCAGTAAAGTTTGTGATAGTATCTGCTTGAACATTATGTTGAACTTCTCCACCATAATTATAAACAATGGTTAATGTTGTATTAGCTGGTGCTTGACCAAAAGTTTCAGTTTTTAAAAAGTTACTTGGGTCAAAAGATTCATCTATTTTAGAAACTCCAAAACCTAATGATGAACCAACATTATCTGGATTTGGAATTATTACTTCATCTGCATTATCACTAACACCTGAACCAAATCTTAATTCTGTTTTGTTATCCGCACGGACCCTCGTTGTAAATCTCTTTGATGCTTTAATCAACTTTAATAAAAAAGGTGTATCGTTTTGATATTGTGATAAAGCAGGGTCATTAAGACTTGTATTTTCTATTGATTCAAATATAGTGTCTTGTGCTAAAAAAGGAACCTCATAATATTTTTTACCATTACTATCAGTAACTGATATTATTTCTGTAACCTTTTCATTTGATAAAACAATCTTAGCAAATTTTTGGGCAGTTGAAAATGTAAAAGTTTCAGTTTCTCTTGTCCCTGATTTAGCAATTCCTTTTTTTGACAATCTATAATTTGTTGGATTAGTCCCAGAAGCTGGTATCAATTGTTCAACAACTAGTGGGTCTAAAGAACTTGAAACTTTAAAATTAACACTATCTAATAATGTAAACTCAACTCCAGTATCGGATTCAATGATAGAGTTTGCCGATACTACTCCAGCATAACTTAAATCAGGAACATAATCTCCAGCGTCATTTGTTGTCGCCGGAACCACCACTGAAAAATTTAACTCTGCAGTTGCTGGAACTGCTAACTTAGGTTTATATCCATATGATTGTGCTATTGCAAAAATATTTTTTCTTTCTTCTGCTTGTAATAAAAGTGTTTCTCTAAATTGATTATCAATATAATAATTCATCAAATCACCAACATAAGCTGCCATTTCAATAAACATCATACCTGGTGATGTCTCGTTAAAATCATTATATGTTTTTGGGAAATGTGCTTTTGCAAACTCAATTAAGTTTGTTCTAATGTCTGCAAAATCTCTACCAAGATAATCTACATCTTTGTTTATTGTTTTTAAATTTGTTCCAAAATCTGGATTTGAATAATCTGGCATATTGTTAATCTCCGTTAAAAGTGAATGTTATTTGGTCTAAAGTATTTGGGTCCAAAGTAATTGAATATTCTATCTGAACAAAAACTTTATTTTGATTGTTCTCATCTTGAAAAACATTTACTTCATTTAAAATGACATAAGGTAACCACTCAGAAATAGCTTCCCTTATAGTTTCTTCTGCTTTATCACGAACATCACTTATTAAATCATTTGTTATATTTTCAAATAATATATTTGATAAGTTGGAACCCAGTGTTGGCTGGTGTGGTCTTTCTCCTGGTGTCGTTAGTAAAAGATTTCTTATATTGGACTTAACTTGTTCAAATACAGTTTTAGATTGATTAAAAAATCCATATGTTCCAGCGTAACTTAATGGAAATTGTATACCAACATAAAAATCATCATTAGTGTCTATGTCAAATGTGCTCATTTATTATTAAGGTCTATAATTACCCTCACCCTCTTTCTTTTTATTAATTGCTTTCATCAATCCAGAATAATCACGAGTTAATGCATTTTGAACTCCTTCAGGAACTGCGTCTACTGAAACACCAGCTTTCTTAATTGTATCAACCGCTGCCATTTCTCTAGCTCTTTCTTTATTCTGTCCACGACCTAAATCTCCATAACCTAAGACTTCTGCCATATTATCAGAACCTAATACTCCACCACCCAAACTTGGATATTCATCAGTTTGTCCTGTTGACCCTAATGGTTTGGTGTTGTTCAATACTTCGTTCAAAACTGGGTTTTTACTATATTGTTTTTTAGGTTTGTTGACAACCTTTTTAGGTTTAGGTTTAGAAATCGTTTCTGACAATTTGATTTCTTCTTTATCATTAATAAATATCTCAGTCATCTGTTTTTTGACTTCTTTACGGACAACTAATTCTATTATTTTTATTAAATCATTTTTTTTCATTTTTACTCCTATTCAGTATTTACTGTTTTACTATAAAAACTTTTTGTGCTTTTTATTTTATTTAGCTCTCTATTCTCTTCTTCCAATTTTTTGATTCGTGGAACATTAGGTGGTTGTTTAGCTGCCTCAACCGTTATCTCTGCTAAATTAGCATTTATTTGTGTGTTTAAAATTATATCAATGACTTTAGTAAAGTCACTATTTCCCTTAACTACCGGGTCTAAACCACCTACTTTTGCACCCATACGAAGTGAACTTCCCATAAGTGAAGTGAAATCATTTGACCCAACTCCGTCTTCAACTTTTCCTCTTGGAACTTCTAATATGATTTCATCATTTGACAAAATAGCTACTTGACTTTTAGTATCACCCGTTCCGTCATCAGGTTGAAGTTTAGGTTTTGCATTAATTATAATTCTTTCAGAAGCTAGTATGGCCTGTGGTCCTCTATAATCGGATGAGATTTTTCTCTTACCAATAGTAAAAGCTGGTTCAGGTAATGTAACGAGCTCATTGGTAGTTAAATATAATGAAGATTCATCTAAAGTTAAATCTTCTGTATGTGTTCTCATATCAACTTCTTCTCTAAAGACACTAAATCTTTCCTCTTCCCTTCCCGTAAACTGAGAAAATTCGGGAAGAATTTCTCCCCGTCTATCATATAAAAGACAACCAGCTGTCAACTTAATATTAGGTGAAGCTGTGTATGAAGCATTTTCATTTTGTCTATTTTCCCTAACCTTGTTTCCTAATCTAATGGATTGTCCAAATCTACCTTGTATAATTGTATCACCTTCTTCTGGTCTTAGTCTAAATACTCTTGGGTCATCTTCAAAGTCTTTACCTAAAGGCATCGCTGGAAAATCTGTTCCATCTTGTATTGCATTTAAACTATTTGCTTCATCCATTTGAAGTGAATTAGTTATTATTGAAGGTGAGTGATTAGCCGCAATACTATTTACATTTATATGACTAAGTCCATATTGACTTAGTTGTTGAACTTTACCTGTATTGTTCAACTTAGAAAAATAATAAAATTCTCCAGAAAATTCAAACCCTAAAACTATTTCACCAATAACTGGATACTGAATAATGTTTGGGTCCAATGGTCTAAATATTTTTGTTTCTTCAATATTATCACCTTGTTCTGAAACAACATATCTACCTCTAATGGCTCCCAGTAAAGATTTGTCTCTCGCAAGATTGGGTAAACCCTTTTCAATAGCTTCAACATCTCCATCAGTTCTAAATAATTGAATTGTTTCACCTACTAATTCCTCTGGGACATCTGTCCCTTGAAATTTTTCACCAAATCTTTCATAGTGGTCATAAGCGGGGTCCTCTGGATTAAGATAAACATCCAATACTTCAACTGGTTCTAATTCGTGAAATAAACTATTGGACAAAAGTTTTTCTATAAGGACTTTCGCTTCACCTCTGGTCAATACATCATTGTCTGTTGTTGTATCGCCAATCGCTGGCTGTTTATCTATGTAAGGCATTAATTTTCCTTTGTGATTGAAGACTCAATTTCATCTCTCTTTATTTGTAACTCTTGAACATCTGATTCTATTGCACTCATCAGTTGTTCTTTTTCTGCTTCTGATAAACCGAACTCATCTCCTGAATCCGATACCCTTTTTTCAGCTGCTGTAATTCTTTGAACGATTGTTGCCAACTTAACAAGTTGTTCATCGTTCTTAACATTGATTTCTAAATACTCTTTTAGCATAGGGATAATCTGA
>Ga0209645_1001173_pt1 | contig 13253 bp, 32 predicted proteins | sample ETNvirenome_6_30_FD_184070 | JGI IMG/M metagenome (GOLD analysis project Ga0209645, IMG submission 184070) | Marine viral communities from the Pacific Ocean - ETNP_6_30 (SPAdes) (version 2) | ecosystem: Environmental > Aquatic > Marine > Oceanic | place: Pacific Ocean | collected 2013-06-19
AAATTCAGTTCCCGAAAACCAAGACAGCAGAATTAAAGATTTGGATATCGTGACCCATTATGGGGATCTACTCGATCCATTATCCTTAAACAGGATTGTCAGCGATGTGGAGCCTGATGAAGTTTACAACTTGGGCGCTCAGAGCCATGTTCGGATTAGTTTTGATGTCCCTTCATTTACAATTCAAACTAATGGATTGGGTGTTCTTAATATGCTAGAGGCTTGTAGGAATTTCATCCCGAAGGTTAAGTTCTACCAAGCAAGCTCTTCTGAGATGTTTGGTAATAGCGTAGACGAAGATGGATACCAGAGAAAGACTACCCCTATGAATCCTACGTCACCTTACGGTTGCGCTAAGGTTTTAGGTTATAACTTGGTACGGCATTACCGTGCTGCTTACGGTATGCACACTTGTAACGGGATTTTGTTTAATCATGAGTCTCCTCGCAGAGGATCAAACTTTGTTACTAACAAGATTGTCAAGGGAGCAGTAGAAATCAAAAAGGGTTTGCGAGATCAGTTGGCTTTAGGTAATTTAGATGCTTCAAGAGATTGGGGACACTCTAAGGATTATGTCAGAGCCATGCATAAAATTGTAAACCATGATACCGCAAGTGATTGGACTGTTGCTACTGGAGAGAGTCGGACCATCAGAGAGATGTGTGATGTAACTTTTTCTATTCTAGATATGGATTACAGAGACTATGTAACTCAAGATCCTAAGTACTTCAGGCCCCAGGAGCTAGATTTCCTAAAAGGCGATTCTTCTGAAATCAGGAAGGAACTCGGTTGGCAACCTAGGTACTCTTTTAGAAGTATGGTTGAGGAGATGGTCGATCATTGGATGGAGATTACTTGATTTATGGAACACCGTTCAGACGAAAATTATTATCAGCTTAACCGATATCAAGAAGAAGCTTGGGAGACTGCAATTTATCCCCATCAAGGTGATAACCTTTACTACCCTGCACTTGGTTTAGCAGGTGAAGCTGGTGAGGTGTGTAACAAAATTAAGAAGATTATGCGGGATCAGGAAGGAGTGCTTACCCCTGAACAGAAACATGAGATCGCTCAGGAGTTGGGTGATGTTATGTGGTATATTGCTGCACTTGCTACAGAACTGAACTCTCACTTAGGTTGTATCGCAAGCGATAACATGGATAAACTAACTAGCCGAAAAGAGAGAGGCACCATTAAAGGTTCGGGAGATAAGCGGTAATGCCTGTGTATAATTGGCATTGCAAGAAGTGTGATATGGTGTTTGAATTATTTCAAACCATGACAGAGTACGACGAGGATCGTCCCTCACATTGCCCTACTTGTGACCCTACTGAGAAGGAAGAAGCTACCTTAGAACAAGTTCATTTCTCAGGCAGCTTACCTAAGTTTAAAATTACGGGCGAGGGAGCTTACTACCCCGATAAAATGCAATGAATGACTTGGATGACCCGCCTGCGCCGATGAGGGTAGCAATTAAAGAATCTTATAAGTCAAATCATAGGTTTAAATTAGGGGCCTGTATAGCCCGAGGGAAGAGAATTTTAACCAAAGCGCATAACTCAAGAAAGACACATCCTAAATTTGGGTCAGGAAATTATCAAACTCTTCACGCTGAGAGCTATGCAATCTACAAAGCTGTGCGACAGGGTATAAACCTCAAGGGCACAAAACTTTACGTTTATCGACACAATAACAATCTAGCAAAACCTTGCCCATGCTGTATGGGTTTAATTCACAAGTACGGAATAAAAGAGGTTATTTATAGTGGTTAGGTATAAGTCAAATCTATAATAACATATGAACAACGAAGTAATAAAAAGACTAAAGAACGCAGGATTATTGTCAGAGCAAGCTCACGATTTGGGGTTTGTTTCTACTGGAAGCTATGCTTTAAATAAGATCATTTCTGGTGATTATATGAAGGGTATTCCTATTGGAATGATTACCCAATTTCATGGAGAAGCCTCGACTGCAAAAACTGTGTTTGCCACACATATTTTAAAAGAGGCACAAAGTAAGGGTTATTACTCTATGCTGGTGGATAGTGAAAATGCGTATAATCCTACGTTTGCTAGACAACTAGGTGTTGATCCTGAGAGACTGATTTACTCTACGCCAGAAACTTTGGAAGAGAGCTTTCAAGTGATGGAAGAAACAATTAACTCCATTAGAGAAGCTGACCCTGACACTCCTATTGTTATTGCTTATGATAGTATTGCTGTGTCCCCTTCTAAAGCTGAGTACGATGCGGAAAATTATGACGGGAATAATATGCAGGGTGCGATAAGAGCAAAAGCTACTGGAGCTTGTTTGAGGAAGATCAATCCCCTCATGCGTAAGCATAAGGTTGCTCTTGTTGTAATTAATCAAATCAGAAGTAAAGTTGGAGTAATGTATGGTAATCCAGAAACCATGGCAGCAGGAGGGAAGTCTTTAGATTACTACCTAGGAGTAAATCTTAAATGTATCTCTAATAAGACTGCGGATCTTGTGCGAGACGATAACAAACAAGTTATCGGAATCACAGGGACGGTCAGGAACACTAAGAATAAAGTATCCATTCCATTTAGGGAGTGTGAGTTTGAGTTGATGTATGATGAGGGGTTGAACGCTTGTGCAGGTATGCTGAAGCAATTAGTCCTAGATAATATCGTAGATCAGAGTGGGGCATGGTACAGTTGGAACGGGGTTAAGTTCCAACGCAAGGAGTTTGATAATAGCTTTTCAAGTGGTGAAAAGTTCGCAGGACTCAGAGAAGCGGTGGGTGTGGAGACCCAACCTGCTGAAAACAAAGAGCTTACAGCGAATTAAAAATTAATCGCATTTTAAGTTTGTAATCCATAGATAATAGGGTATAATATGACGATGAATGAAAAAGATGATGGCTTCTTTGGTGTGCTGAGTAACATCATAGACGAAGCGTTCTCAAAGGTGTTTACAGAAAAAAAGGAGACAATCTCCTCCCCCTCTTCGACGTACTCGACTATTAAAGAGTACACCGAACAGACAGGTAAGAGATTTCGAATGAGTAAAGACCAGAAAGAGCGTGGACTTACAAGAGAAGAAGCCTTCACAGAAACTCACATTACCGAGGAAAAATAATTATGATTCTAACTAAAGAAAACAACCCCGCAATCTTCGCAGAAAAAGCCGCTCCTACAGTTTCCGAGAAGTACACCTTTATTCCTACTACTAGGATTCTTGGTGTTCTGAAGGATCAAGGGTGGATCCCCACAGAGGTATCACAGGTTAATTCTCATCAAGAGAGCAACAAGCAATTTGCGAAGCACCTTATTCGCTTGCGTCGAGATGAGGCTATTGCGCCTGAAGTAGACAAGACGATTCCTGAGATCGTTCTGTTCAACTCTCACAATGGCAAATCTAACTATGACCTTCGCATGGGTCTTTACCGTTTCGTTTGCTCTAACGGAATGGTTGTGAGTGACCAAGAGTTCGGATCAATTAAGATTCGTCACATGGGTTACACAGATGAGCAGGTTATTAAAGCCTCTCAGGAGTTTATTGATAACAGCACTCGCATTATGAATGTTGTCAACGAGTGGCAGGACATTAATCTGGATCGTGACCAGATGCGTTCCTTTGGGCGTGATGCCGCTAAGTTGCGATTTGAGGATCCTGATGACATTACAGTCAACACCGTTCTACAGGCTCGTAGAGGTGAGGACATGGGCTCTGATCTTTGGACTGTGTTTAACAGGACGCAGGAGAACCTTATTCAAGGAGGGTTCCTAGTTACTAACGGTCGCCGTAGGAGCCGTAAGATTACCAATATTGATAAGAATATTGCTATTAATACCAGCCTTTGGGATCTCGCTAGTTCTTACAGCAACAATTAGTTAAAATTCCCCCATTAGGTATACTACATACTTAGTGGGGGAATTTTTATACCTATGAGTAAAGGTGATTTCAGAAAGCCCTTGGGGCGCGATCTTAATGGACTGTATATCACAGAGGCACAAATGCAGTTTTTTCTTAATAGAAGAAACGGTGGAGAACTATTCATATTAGGTGATCCTAAATTCTTCAAATACTTTCATAAGTGTGCAGTCTATAACATAGTGTGGGACTTAATGGAAAAAGACCCAGCCTGTGCCACCTTTTTTTGGGATACAGAAGAAGAGAATGTAGGAGTTAAGTTTCCTTTAAATGGATCTGTTATGAAGGAATTAAAGAAAAGGAAGGTTAAATATGTTTTTGATGAAGATGATTAAATACCTGGATTTACTAGTGTTTTACTTTTTTGATTTTTTAGGCAGTCTTATTAATTTAACGTGTAGCGTTTTTGGTTATTATCCATCAACTGATTTAGGCGTTAAGTATCTGCTGTATAAAGAGGCTAGGAGAATTACTACGGAACACCATGGAAGGGATGTAGACAGAGATTCTAAGGCTAAAGAGGCTGACAAGATAAAAGAGAGAGCTTATTCTGATGAGTAAAAGTTATAAAAAGTTCTCAGGTCGCCCAAAAGTTACAGTCCCTGAAGATGATTCAATTAAGAATAAACTAAGGTCCATTAAAGCTGAACTTAACAATGACGCAGAGAAGGACTACGACGATTTAAATTTGGAGGAATTTGAAGATGATAACTTCGAAAAGTTTACTAAGAAAAGGTGATACTCCTGTACCCACCTTTAATGCAACTATAAAGCTAGAATTATCAGTAGAGAATATTGGTAATATGCTTAACTATTATATAGAAAAAGAAAGAGATGGCGAAAGAGTACCAATTAAAACGACCAGTATTAGACCAAAATAGATTACAGAAGTATGCTAAGAAAATCTTAGATGAGTCTTCTGAAGACCGTCAACTAGCTTTAGATGCCTACAGGTATTTTAAGAATATGGTTGACGAAAACCCTCAAGATTCTGTAGCCAAGCAGCAGATGACTGATTGTTTGAAGTTAGCACAATCCTCAAAGGGAAGTGCGTTAAAAGTTATGGACCTGTTAATTAAATTTGAGAGTAACACTAAGAAAACTGAAGGAAGTTCTTCAGTATCTCTCTTCCACAAAATAGAAGAATTAGCCAGTAATGAGTAAATATTTTAAACTCTTTTGCAAAGACCTTGATGAGATAATTTCAATCAGGACTTACTCCACAGATAAGGAGGCAAAAGTTTATGAAACCTTTAGAGAGTATTTGAATGATGTTCCTGCTTCATTTAGGGTATCCTCATATAAAAGAAAATTAGTAGACACTCTTTTGTTGGACGCTAGTTCCTATTATGTTATTGCAGAGAGTGAATTAACTGAAGAAATACAGTTAGAAATTACTAACGCTTTATATGCTACGATTATACAAGCGTATCCGCACTTTGAGTTTGAGTTTATTTGTAATGATATAAATAATATGATTGCTTTTGACCAGATGCGTTCGGTTCTTACAAAGCATATAGAGGGCATGAATGAGGTAGCAAAACCTAAAGCAAAAAATAAATCTCTGAAGACTTTTAAGGACTTAGTTAAATTAAGTAATAAACTTAAAAAAGAGATAATAGGTCAAGAGGAAGCCTGTGAGAAGACCGTCAATGCTGTTAAACTACTTATAGCTGGGATTGCTGATTTTAGCTCATTTTTTTATATTGGACCCACGGGAGTAGGCAAGAGTAAACTAGCTAAGGTTTTGGGACAAAACTACTCTGGCAATTATTTTAAGGTCAATTGTGGGGAGTTTTCATCTGCTCATGACTACGCTAAGTTAATCGGCGCTCCTCCAGGTTATGTGGGTCATACTGAGACGAGCCTTTTAGCTGAAAAAGCAGAGAAATCTAATTCTTGGATTATTCTCTTTGATGAGATTGAAAAAGCCAATCCTAAATTCTATGATTTCTTGCTATCTCTTTTAGATGATGGAACTTGTACGGATAACATGGGTAATGTGTTAGATTTCTCTAAATCAATATTTATCTTCACTACTAATCAAGGTATACAGGACAGTAAACTAGGTGATCGGAGAGTGGGTTTCGGCTCTGAAACTTTCGCTTATGAAGAATCGAAAGAGGTCATACTAGAATCCATTAAGAAAAATTTCAATCCTGAATTTTTAAATAGAATCGACCAGTTTATTTTCTTTAACCGATTACAGGAGAATGAGTTGAGAAAGATTGCTCGCATGGAGATGAGTGCATTGCCTGTAAAAAGAACTCATGCTTTGGTTAATTATGTCGTTAAGAATTCTAATCATGAGGAGTACGGAGCAAGAGATATAGCAAAGTTTATTAAAAATAATATAGCCACTCAAGTTGCAGATGCTATTTTAAAAAAGCAGTTGCCTTTGGATGATGCTAAATATTATACCATGAGGGTCGAAAAAGATGGCCTGTTTATATCTAACATAGAGGAGGAAGATCATGGGTGGAAGAACTCGCAAACTTCGTAATGCAGCTAGGAGAGCAGAGACAAAAGGACGAACTCCTGAAGTCTCAGTTGAACCTGCTGCAAAGAAGAAGAAAAAATCCAAAAAGAAAGCCACAACTAAGTAAAGCTGGCTATAATATAGCCCTGATGGATTAAACCCCATCAATTGTTCTTTTTAACTGTGGGAGAGAGGGAAGCTCCATAATGGAAACGCCCTCTCTCTCATTTTTTACTGGGCCAGTAGCTCAGTCGGTTAGAGCGCAGTCCTTATAAGGCTGTAGTCGCTGGTTCAAGTCCAGCTTGGCCTACCAAATGATAGGAGTTATTATGTACGAAATTGATATGATTAAGAATATTAGGGAACTTTTGAAGAATACAATTTTCGCTCACCCTGATGATGTCATGCAGAGTGATGAAATGAGTAAAGCAGTTACCAAAACAAAAGGAAAAACTAAAAAATGAATGACGCAATTAAAAAATATTTAACTGTTCTCCTAGAGGGAGCAACAAAGAATCTTACTCAAATGGATGAGTATATCGCCTCTACAGAAGAGCAACTAAAGGGTATCAAGGAAAGTAGAGTTACTATTTCTGAAGATATTACCGAGCTAGAGTCTCTATTGGGAGAAGGGAAGTCTGAGGACGAAAGCAGTCTAAAGCTGGTGAAGGACTAATCTTATTCCCCGATAGCTCAGTTGGTAGAGCATTCGGCTGTTAACCGAATTGTCCGAGGTTCAAGTCCTCGTCGGGGAGCCATGCATAGTTACATATTTAGAAACAGGGAACGATTGGCTAAAGTATATGGGATGGTAGCCCAATCGGCAGAGGCAATAGACTTAAAATCTATCAAGTATGGGTTCGAGTCCCATCCATCCTACCAATACAGTAGAAATTGAAATGTACGAGTATAAAATTAAATCAATAGATCACATCGTGGATGGAGATACGTTTGATTGCAGCATTGACCTGGGATTTAATATCTCCCATAAGATCCGAGTCAGGATGTATGGAATTAATACACCAGAGAGCAGGACTAGGGATTTGGAGGAAAAGGCCAGAGGACTAGCCAGCAAGAAGAGACTTATTGAGATACTAGAAGAGAATCAAGAAGGTCTAATTCTTGCTACTAAAGAAAAAGGAAAATACGGTCGATACCTAGGTATCGTGTATCATACTAATAATGAGTGCGTCCCTAAAGTGGACATTAATCAACAACTAATCACCGAAGGATATGCCGTTGCATACTTCGGGGGCAAAAGATAAGCTCCCGTAGCATAATTGGATAATGCAACGGACTTCTAATCCGTAGATTTCAGGTTCAAATCCTGACGGGAGTACCAACACAGGTACTATAATAAAAAGCATAGGAGGTTAACAATGCTAAACGTAATTATTTCATATACAGATAAAGATACGCCAGTCGATTCTTTCGGAATCCTCACCTACCTTAGAGGTGATGGTTACTGGCAATTCCTAACATCAGATGGGTCTACTATAAGTATCCCAGATCACGCAGTCCAAAAAGTAGAAATCTTACCTTCCAACGATGGTTGATAGAACTAAACTAGACCGTGTTTATTTAAAAATGGCCGACAATCTTTCTTCTTTGTCTCACGCAAAAAGAACGAAAGTCGGCTGTTTGATCGTAAAAGATACACAGATTATTTCTGAGGGGTACAATGGAACTCCGAGGGGCTTCAATAATGATTGTGAATACATAAATCATGTGGACGAGTTGTACACTAAGCCAGAAGTTCTTCATGCCGAATCTAATGCCATCACCAAGTTAGCTAGGTCTACTAATTCTTCTGAGGGGGCGACATTGTACGTTACCTGTAGTCCTTGTTTTGATTGCGCTAAGTTAATCATTCAGTCTGGGATTAGGAGAGTGGTGTATAAGGATATGTACACAAATAAGAATTGCATGGAAGCGTTAGCACTATTGGCGAAAGCAGAAGTGACTGTAATTCAAATGAAAGAAAACAAAGAATTGTCTTGAAATTCGACAGATTGGTGGTATACTAGCCGCATGATTACACAAGAGCAATGGGAGTTGATTGACGATAAGTATGGTAAACTACTATCGAAGATCTGTACTAAGATTTCTGGGGATGCAGCAACCGCAAGTTTTGAGGACAACTTGCAGGATTTAAGGATAGCCACACTTGAGGCTGTTGCTGGCTTTGCGAAAAAGGAAGGCCAGCCGTTTGATTCTTTTTGGGGCACAATGGGCTTCAATAAGTACATGAAAACGTGTCTTTGGAATTTAAAGAATAAAAAGGGAGCAAGGATCTCAAAACGATACGCCATTCATAAGAACACCGTAGACGTTACCGAGTATAGTGATATCCTAGTGTCGCAAGATACAGACTCATCTAGCATATCAGTTGATTCTTTCTTTGAAGATTCGAAGCACACATACAATGAGGATCAAGAGACTGCAATTCGAACTGTTGTTAAAAACCCTTATTTAGTTAAGCCTAATGGCAGAATAAACATTAGGAAACTATCTACTGAGATAGGTTTTTGCGTTGCAAAAACTAGGAAGATTTTAGATTCAATTAAGAAAAAAACAAACATCAATCTATAATGGAAGACTTAAGAAAAAAGAGAGACGAACTACAGAAGAAGTACGAACGAATGATGGAGGCTCACACTAAGAAGAGCCACATTGGTAGTGAGGGGGCACATATGGATTCTGCGAACGCCCTGAAAGCAATTTACACAGAGATATATGAGCTTTCTCTAAAAATCAACGACCCCGTACCTTTCTGGTTCTAATGCCTATTGAATCTTATATTCATCATTGCGCCAAAGCTATGCTTGGAGTTAAAGAGCTTCATCTTGATTTGCGTAACTACTTAGATGACATTGAGATGTATGCAAACTTTCAAGACGGTAGTGTTGCCTCTCGTCAGGTCGTTGCTATTGCTTTAGCCTCATATAGAAGGTTTAGACTTGTGGAGAAGGCTTTGGATACGATTGACTGGAATAATCTAAGGGATAGGGATTAGGAGGTAATGTCTTGGTAGAGTGCATTTCCTGGAAAACTACTGAGTGCGGTCTTGTTGATAGCTACATTAATTCATTAAAGTTAAGTGATGCTTCTAAACAGAAAGCGGATTGGTTAACTGAAGATGTTTCGAGATTTATCAACAAGGATCATTTCTCTTTTACAGAGTGTACTAATAAGGCATTTGATAGAGACTTATACCTTTTCCCGCTGCTTGAAGACGATTCGCAGTTAGTAGAGTTTGCTAAGTCTATATTCAAAGATAAAATACCTTCTTTGGGTAGTGAGTTTAAAGTTAAAAGCACAGGAGTTCATTATTATCCTCCCAAGGGTCTTATGGGCTGGCACACTAACGCCGATCAGCCGAGGTGGACTTTGTACATTACACGAACATTTCAGGAAGGCACTTCTTTCTTTAGATATTTTAGCGCAAGAGATGAAACGGTCAGAACTTCTTACGATGGCGTAGGCTTCACTTTTCGGATTTTTAAAACAGGATCAAGTGGTGATAAGTTGCTGAAACATTGTGTTTATACAGACATTGATCGTTGGAGTATAGGGTTTCAAGTTATAGGAGAAAAAAATGAGTAGTAATAATTTTGCAGAGATAGGTGATAAGGTTGGAAAACTGGTATCTGATAAGCAACTTGCTTACGGTGATTCTTTTGGTCGTAGTGGTGAATGTCTACGACAGATGTTTCCCGAAGGCATCCAGCCCAATCAGTATGACGATTTGCTCACTATCGCTAGGATTCTTGACAAACTGTTTCGGATTGCTAATAATCCTACTGCTTTTGACGAGAATCCCTATCAGGATATTGTGGGCTACGGACTACTCGGAATGAACCGACACTCTAGCAGTTCCACTTCTTCAGAGAAAGACTGAGACGATCCTTGCCTGTGTTGTTGCTGGGTTTTTGTCTCTTTCTCATGCCACTCATGCGAGCGCAGAAAGACTTTCTTCTGTTGGCTGCCTTACTTCCCTTCTTCAGCTTAGATGGTTTAGTTGTTACTGCCATCTTTAACTTAGAACCTGGATTTGCTGCTCTGTAAGACGCTACTCCCTTTCTGTTTAGTCCACCTTTAGGATCTTTACCTGATTTCTTTTGCCATGCTGCAACCTCAGTTATCAGGTTGGTTATTTTTGTATAACTTCCCTCTTTTACGCAAGACCCTTTAGCGAAAGGAGTTACGCCAGGTGTAGGCTTGTATCCTTTCCAGCACCGCGTTTTTTTCTTTTTTTTGCTTGCCATATTAACCTCGTCTGGTATTATATAGGCCATGAACATTTTCGTACTCGATAAAAATCCTTCAATTGCAGCGCAAATGCATTGTGACAAGCATTGCGTCAAAATGATCCTTGAGACTGCTCAGATGCTTTCGACTGCCCATCGTGTCTATGATACGCCTCAAGCAGAGAATGTCTACAAAAAAGCTCATTTAAATCATCCATGCACCAAATGGATACGAGAATCTGGTGCTAACTATCGCTGGGCTTGGAGGCTCTACCATGAGCTTCTGGTGGAGTTTACGAAGCGTCGAGGCAAGCACCACAAGTCTGGAGAGCTAATCCATGACCTCGCACACACTCCTCATGGGATGCCCGAGATCGGCCTCACGCCCTTCGCCCAAGCGATGCCTGATGAGTACAAGAGATCGTGCCCTGTGGAGGCTTACAGAGCCTACTACATGGGTGATAAGGCTGATATAGCTGAGTGGAACTGGGGCACTCCTGCGCCTGACTGGTTTTTTTCTAAAGTTTCTCTTGCATCTTAGCAAATCTGTGTTATAATAGGGGCATGATGAAAACAAACGAGCAAATACTTCGTGAGAAGTGGCCTGAGAGGGCGCAGAAGGCAGCAAATGGTAGCCGCAAGGAAGCCATATACCTGATGTGCATTAACTGTATCGGATCAGCACAAGAAGCAAGGAAGTGTGAAGCTACAGACTGTTTCCTACATCCTTACAGACCTGGGAGCAAAGGTGATGAGTAAACTTAGGAATGGAAAGCTGAATCATGGTGATCGCGTCGAGGTCTATCGTAACCTCCACAATGGCTGTATGTCCATTCGTAGGGGTGGGAAGGTAATTAAGCACCTACAGCGTTGTCAGAGCCTCTACCTGAAAGATGTAAAGTTCGCTGTGCAACCTGCTGGTAGAGAAAAGGTTAGGCGTGAAGGTAGGAAGAATGTCCACGCATTTGTTAGAGGGACAGTAATCTCGCCTTCAACCATTAACGGCACTACTGATGAGTTCAAGAAGAAGATGCCTTATGTCGTTACCTACAACCCCTACACAGAGAATCACTTCGGATGCTATATGCTTACTGGTGAAACTGATAAGAAGGGTCGCCCTTGCAATGCTTGGACACACATTTACGAAGCTAAACTAGCCACATTTACAGGAGGATACCTTTATGCCGCACTCTAAACAACTACCCCTAGACCAAAAAGCTACCCAGATCCATGAAAGGTTGGGATTTGCTTGGAACCTTCTGTGCGATGCTGCTTCTGAGTTGTCTGCACTAGAAGATCACTATGATCTGCGTGAGGACTCTATCGAGATGATAGATCACACTTACCACAATATGTATGAGCAACTTCAGAACTTGAAGTACGATATTGACGAAGCTGAGAACTGGATGTTCAATGGCTACAGCCTACAGGAGATTAGCGAAGATGAAGAAGTATGAAGTATGTGTTCCCGAAGTTCACAATTCTTACAGGATTGTAGAAGCTAACTCTGAGGAGGAAGCTATTGAGCTTGCGATGGGAATGGAGGATCATCTCTTTGAGTATTCTCACACTTTAGAAGAAAATGTGACAGCACGGCACTTACTTGAATATGAAGTAGATGAGAACTACGATGACCACAGAGACAAGGATGAACTGTAATGAGTACAGATAACATTATCAATGAACTTGTCCTTCTTCGGGACCGTATGGATGATGCAAAGAAGTACGACGGACTTACTGCTAAGAAAGCAGGTGAGGTTGCAGATCGTATCCAAGAACTAATCTGGCGCATTGATGGGCAAAACGAGGTATGGAAATAATGGATACTGAATTAGCAAAATACAAGAAGCAGTTAGAGTTATTCACAGATGACCTGAAGGCTTTGGGTGATGTTGATGATAGCCTTGCATACTTTCTTATAGACGCGACTGAGTGCTTTGATGACTGCCCAGAGATTGATGGTGCAAGACAATTAATTCAAGAAGCCTACGAAATTATTAAAGATTATCAAACAGTCCAACTATTATGGGTTGAGGAGAGCAGTAAAGATGAGTAAGTGTGGATATTGTGGATTCGAGGGTAACATTGGTGAGCATACAAAACTAGTGTGCAGGACTAAGAGTATTCCCAAAGTTCTTTATGAGCGAATGTGCGTGTGGATGGCGAATGAGGAGAACCCAGAGGACTTTCATGAGTCTTTTGAGGGTGAGGATACAGGCATTCTCTCCATTGAGGAGGCTGCTGAGGTTGAGCAGACAGAAGAAGCTATGGATATTATGTACGAGTTGACACAAATTTACCAAAGAGGAGAGTAAGTAATGAAAGAGTATGAAATGAAGAACTATGATGGGCCGTTTCATCCCAAGTTGGATAAAGATGAACTAGAGGTTGTTTTACAAGCACTCCTTGAGTTCACATGGCATGATGAAGATAAGAGAGTAGAAGAAGGTGATAAGTATTATCCTGTAGATTGCGATATTGCGCGAGACATTTATCACACATGGAAAAACGCATACATTTTTGAGGAGGAGAACCGTGGGATTCTTTAGCTGGCAATGTAAGAAGTGTGACCACTCAATCAAAGCACCTTATCAAATTCCCACAGGTTGGGAGCATATGGGTCAGGC
>Ga0209645_1001174_pt1 | contig 13237 bp, 19 predicted proteins | sample ETNvirenome_6_30_FD_184070 | JGI IMG/M metagenome (GOLD analysis project Ga0209645, IMG submission 184070) | Marine viral communities from the Pacific Ocean - ETNP_6_30 (SPAdes) (version 2) | ecosystem: Environmental > Aquatic > Marine > Oceanic | place: Pacific Ocean | collected 2013-06-19
GTTGATTTGTTAGACCATGAACAAAGATTGACTATGGAACCTACTATCATGGGTACAGCAGCTCTCGTAGAAAGAGAACCTATCAATGAATAAAGATGGTTGGAAATATCTTGCCATCAATGTAACTCCCAAAGAACATGCGGAGATAACAGACTGGTTAGATTACATTTGTTTGAATACTGGTTTAACAAAAAAGAAAGTTATACATATCTTAGTTAAAGATAAGTATGATGAAATCAAAGCAATAAAAAAAGAAAGGATAAGCGATGAGTAGAATGTCAGAGAAACAACGAGAGTATTTACTTCAAAGAGTAGATGATCTTGTTCGTAATGAGAAACAAGGATTCGAATTAAAATTAGCTGATAAGAAAACAGAACAAGCTAAGAAATTATTTCCAGAGTTCTTGAAGAGAGTAAAACTAGATAAGAAGTTAGAGAAACTAAAACAATTAGAAAAAGATTATCAAGCAATGATTGAGAATATGATTGAGGTAGTTTCTCAAATGTACAAAGATCAAGGTAGTTCAGCACATTTCTATAATGACAGTAATTCTGCAACAATAGAAAGTAAGTTAAGACATTTAGCAAATGATGTTATTGAAAAAGAATTTAAAAAGACACCAGAAGGTGAGGCTTTATTACATCTCGATACAGTACATCAAGAGCTTCAAGATTATATATGGTCAGCAGGATCTGAGACTGAACAGTTGTTCAAGACTATTGGTCATGTATTAAATAAGAAAGCAAATATACAATTAGGTTATAGCAAGATAGCTTTACCTGATAATTAATTCTGTAGGTGCTGACGAGTACAAGATCAACTGCAGATAGAGGTGACCAGTGAACGCCTTCGTAAACCAATTACGGTATATCCTCCTAGTTTGGGGGCAGGTTTTGATGGCTTTGGCGTACCCACACCTCGCTTGGATATTCCAGCGATCAATGGATAGAAAGAGGCATATGAATGCCTAGACTATAGTTAAGGAATAAGCACAGCAAGGCTGACCAGCTTATGTCTCTTTCGTTATAATCTTTCTTTGAAGTAATCAAGCAGCCATTTGTTTTCACGGAAGATACCAATCAAATAGTTGGTAAAGTTATTAACTACTCGTTCTTCTGCTGTGTCGTTAGCTAATGCACCTTCGTTTGTTTCATTAGTCAACCAGGCTATGCAATGCATCAGTTCATGTAGAGTGGTATTGGCTTCGTCTATATCTGATAGACCTTTGTTAATTTGTATTAGGTTCTTACGTTTAAGAAAGTGACCGTAACAATCTGTAAGATTATCATCTGCAAAGTCAGGGTCGGTAAGTTCTATTTTAATATCGGTACAATGTACCTTTATTTTCTTACCATCAATGGATAGTTTTTTCTTCATTTTGTATATCAAGTTGTTCTTCTAGTTCTACTAGATACTCTTGATAGTCTTCCTCTTTACAAACAAGTTCAAGATAAATCTTAGCTGATATCAAACCAGCAATAGCACGAGCTATCTTCTCAGGACAGTTCATACTTTGCTTGACTGTACGAGTTAATTGATCCAGATCTAGTGTGGCTGCATACGAATCAGATTTACTTAAGTCTTTGTTTTGTTTCATTTTTGATACACCTGTTGCAATTATATCACGATTAGTAAGTTATTGAACATCACTTGTCAAGTGTTTTCTGGTACAAGATTGCCGCATAGATACTTGGTTCTAGGTTGCGTTCTCTCCAGAATCTACGTTCTCCATAGTGATGTAAATGGTAGTGACACATAGGACATAGTGGTACTACCCAGCAATCATCAGACTTCATAGACATACCATTAGGTTTGATATGAGTAAGATGGTGTGCTTGAATATCTTGGTCGGTACGACAATAAGAACACGGATATTCCCTAACATTTTTAAGATGTTTAGCGTTTCTTATTGCCACGAATAGTGTTGCCTTTGTCTTTTAATCCATAGAATATGGCTGCTTCGTCAAGGGATTCTCTGAACCTATGACCACCATAAGATCTAGGGAAATTAAATTTCTTATTTAGATGTTTAAGACTATGACCTAAACCACAAACATATTCAAGTATATCATAAGACTTTTGTCCTATCTGATAATATAATCTATTTAGATCATTCATAGCATCTAATTTAGCATCAGGTACAGACATATTGATAGACTGATCTACTCGTATCTTTACTTCAGGTTTAGATATTAGTTGAGACATCTCCCATTTTCTACGGAAGATACTACCTGCTTGATATTGTATAGCATCAATATGTTTCTTGTAATACATTGTCTCAATACTTGATTCTCGTATGTTAACAATGTGTGCAGGTTTATTTTTATTTGGTTGAGTTACGATTATTTCTCTATTATAATTAGGAAAAGGTTGGTCGTAATTAGACATATAAAAAATATAAGTTATTCGAGAAAGGATTACAAATGAAAATACACGACTACAGACATAGTGCTAGTAGAGGTAATGACTGGTACAACAATCCATCATTGTGGATATATAGAAACCTTATGGGTGTAGAGTCTGAGACTACACCTCGTATGGGTATGGGTCATTCAGCTGAGTTTGGTTGTGCCTTAGGTTTATTCTTTAATAGATCTGATAAGGATATAGTTGAACATTCTACTAATCACATGGTTGAACAGTTTCATGGTGAGTGGCATGACGAAACAGACAAAGTAGGCAGTATAGCCATAAACCTTCAAAATGCTATCAAAGAACACTTTCCTGATTTTGGAGTACCTAACCTCTTCCAACGCTATAGACGTCACTCCTTGTCCAATTTAGAGCATCCTATCACTACTGTAACTGACTTTGAATGGGAACATATGATCGTAGATACAAAAGCTACATTAGCTGTACCATCTAAACCAAGAGATGATCATGTCAGACAGCAGTCTTTGTACTCTGTACTCATAGGCAAACCAGCTACACTAGTCTATGCCTCACATAAGAAGTCAGCAGTATTTGAATTAGATGAAGAAACTGTTATGAGAAATTACGAAACTATGATAAATTCGTTTGAATCTTTGGAGTTATTTATGAAGACAGTACCAAATATAAAAACATTTAAGAAGATGATTCCATTAAATACAGATGGATTTAAATGGTCTGAGGAGGATCGTAAATATGCTAAAGAGAATTGGAACAATTAATAAGGAGAAATATATGGAAATGAATACATCAGTGGGTACAGTAGATTATCTATCACCACCGAAACCAGGTAAAGATCAATGGTTTATGCCTGTCGTATTAGATCAAAGCGGAACAAAGATTAAGTTCTATTGTAAGTTTGATCCAGAAACTAGCGTAGGTGCAAGAGTCAAAGTAAGTTATGGACCAGAAAGAAATGGTAATGCAACTGCATATAAAGTAGAAGCAGCAGATAAAGATATCAATGATGATGCTGGTGGACAAGTAACACCTGCGCCTGCTCCACAACCTACCGAAAAAGAAATCGGTATGATTGCTGTTGGATTAGCTGGTCGTATTACAGAATTAGTTTGTCAGATGCATCATGATAAAGGTGTACAGTTTAAAGATACTGCTGATGAAATAGCTAGGTGGATTGGTCATGGTATTACAGCTTACGAGAAAGCTATGGAAACCAGAAAGAAACTTCAATCACTTGGTAAAGAAATGAATCAAGATAAAACTTGGGATGAGCTAGACGAAAAACCATTTTAAGAAAGGATCATAATGACTATCATATCACAAGAGGCTATGGAAAAAGCCTTACAGCAAAACTTTGACAATGAGGATCGTGATGCACTAGAGGCTTCTCAGTATGCAGCAGTCAAAGAATATCTTAAGACTGTACTTGCTGAACAGGTATTCAAAGCTCCGTCTGATTTATCTGGTTCAATGAAAGAACATTGGGCCAGACAAACTAAAGAATATAAAGAACATCTCAAAGCGATACAACAAGCTCAGCATAAAACACTACGCAATAACTTTCACAGAGAAGATAATCAAACATTATGTTCTCAGTTTCAGACTCTATTTAAGAGTGGTGCTATATGACAGATCCACTGGTCAAAAAGATTTGTATGCGTATGTTGGATAGATCTAATGATGGTATCATAAAGTATGGTAACACTATGCGTACTGCACAGAAACCATTAATAGATTGGATAACAGATACACAAGAAGAACTATTAGATGCTGTAGTATATCTAGAAAAAATAAAGGAGAAGATGAGTCAATGACAACACCAGAACAAGATCTATGGGTAGCGGTTATAGCACAGCAATTTACTGATGCTTGTCGTGAGATACCTATAGAGTATTACTATGAGAAAGATGGTAATGGTCACATGCGAAAGAAACAAGTTAAACATAGAGTGCCTTGGGCAAATGATGTTAATCTTGCTCGTACTTGGTTAGAGACTTCATCTCAAGATTTTAATATGGTATGTCATTTAGCTGGCGTAGATCCAGCATGGGTACAAAGAGAATGGGATGATATTAAAACAGGTAAGAAAGAAAGAACTAAGTGGACTAAGAATCGTTAATTATTTTTACTATTCTTAAACGACCCATATCATTCTCTAGCTCTGCCTTAACTCTCTCACATTTTACAGTTATACCTTCTTGTTCTTCACCTATCTGTCTGGATACAATTCTCTTTTGTTCTAGGCAATCAGCCATACCACCTGTCGGTACATACTCTAATACTTTATCACCGTTCTGTATCATCATCATTGCGAATACTATTTCAATCATATCCATTCTTCTCTTCTAAATCTATTATTCGTTCTTCGTGAAACTGTATAGTCATGTCATTCTTTTTAATGTTTGGTACTTCAGCTTCTACTTTTTCTTTTAACTTATCTTGTTCTTTTGATAGAAACTCTAACAACATGAACTGCTCTTGATCTATAGGCTTTTGTGTGGATGCTTCAAGTAAGTCTTGCTGCATTAGTTGCAATTCAGTTTCTATAATATTAAGTCGTTCAATGACTCCAAACCCAAACCAAGCCCCCACAATACAAGCACCAATAATGCTGATAAGATTACGCATAGGCATTGCGATTGAGGTGTTTTCACTTATCTTCATACTTCCTCTAGTTGTCTGTTTTCACAATAGAATGCCCAGGTCTTTAAACCTTTACCTTCTTTTGCTCCATGATCCTCTGCTAGTTTAGTTACAAGTTCTGTCTTGTTCCAGAATACATAGTCCAAACATTCTATCTTTGTATTAAATTCTTTTAATTTATACTCAGAATAGTGTGGACCATTTAAACCATCATACCACAGCATAACTGTTATGACCCAAATCATTTCTTACCTTTGAATATCTCAGCTCCCTTGAGTCCGTATATCGAACTCACGATTCCGATAAATAAAGCCTGGTACCAAAAAGGTAAATTTGAAAACTTATCAAAGAATACATCTATCTTTTCTTGTATGTTTGGATCGTCACTAAAGACACTCCATACTAATAATAAAACTGGTAAACTTACAAGGATCAAAACGAACTCGTCTTTCCATCCCTTGTCATTTGATTGTCTTACAGCTGCTTGGTATTCTACTTCACCGTTAGCCATCTTCTGTGCATGTAGTAATTCTGCATCAGACATAAGTATTTTAGCTTTTTGTCTGTTTGCAAATACTGAAGCACCAGTCTTTAATACTGTAGGCAGTATTGATAGTAGTGGTCCCATTATAAGTTATCCCCTTTCCATTTTTGTACATCAAACGATGGACATTCTTTTTCACTTATCTCATTATGTCCTATAACGTCTGCGTCTGGGTAGTTTGATTTTAATTGCTTTACTAAATCTAGTAAGGCAGTCCATTGTTGTGCAGTAAAATTATTTTCAGCAGAATTATCTTCAGCCATTCCACCCACCATGCACAAAGAAACACTCTTATGATTGTATCCCGCTGCATGTGCACCAGTATCCCCATTGCTACGACCAAGTTCAACCTCCCCATTTCTTCTAATTATGTAATGATATCCAACGTCACGCCACCCATTATCTTGAACGTGCCATTTTCTAATTTCTGTAAGTCCAATGTCCATCCTTGGTTTTGTGGCTGAACAATGTATAACTATGTAATCTGTACTACTGCGTGGTTCCACTTATTGTCCCCATATTATTTTCTTGTATAAATTTAAATATATCTAAGTTCATTTGTTTTATCTGCTCCTCTGTAAGATTAGGCCAAACTCCATTTTTAATAGGGTCATCTTTATCATCATCAAATGATTTATTAAATATTTCACTATATTCGTTAAGAAGTTTGGTTCTTTGCTCTTCAAGTTCTTTTATTTTTTTAAAATATGTCTTTTCAGTAAATCCTATTTTTTCTTTTTTCTGTAAATCTAAATATAATTTTGATGATGCTTCCTGTATTGAATCAAGCTGTCTTCTTAACTCAGCTTGTTTTCTAAATTCTAAAGTTCTTAAATCTGCTGGTTTTAATTTAATACCTATAGTATCTAAAAACGCCTGAATAGGAGTTAGATCATCTTGAAATCTAGTTCCCCCTTCTCTAATCGCTCTTGTAACTTTTTTAGCTGCATATGTGCCAGGTATTACTGCTACGTTTGGTATAAAATTATATGCTATATTTTTTAATTTAGTTGTTGCATCAAACCATCCAGGAACTCCTAAACCAGCAACTGGTTGTGCTGTGTATGGATCATAACCTACCATGCCATAAGCTATAGCACCTATACCACCAAAAGACGGTTGAAGAGGTGTAGGTAAAAATGGCCACTTACCGTCTCCCTGTCTCATTTCAAATACATCTCCACCAGGTGTCCATCTAGTTATATCTATATAGGTTGGATTGCCTCCCATATTTACAGGCACTTTAACCATTCTGTGTGGTAAAAATGGTAAAGAAAAAACTCTTTGTTGATCATCTTTTGACATAAAGTTTCTTTCTTTTTCAGTATCGCCTTTTGCTAAAGATGAACCAATAGATTGTAATCCATAACCTAAAGCTGCCCATTTAGCAAACTTTGCAGGTTGTGTTAAAGATGCTTCTGCAAGAAGAGGTATAACTCTATATGTATATGCTAAAAATGGTAGGGCTGTTGATCTTAATAAATTTATTGCTGGTGCTTGTATATCATAATCAATAAACCATTTAGTACCTTGTTGTGTTGCATGATCAAGAATATCTCTAACGTATTTTAATTCAGGACTATCCACATTAGTAATAGTGCCGTTCATAACATTTCTAAGTGCAACTTTTTCAAAATCAGTTAGTGCTTTATTTGCAGATCTTTGCATTTCTAAACCGCCTTCGACTATACCATCAACAACTTTAGCATCTAAACCTAAATCTAAACGTTGTTTCATTATAGCAAGCCTAAATATGTGGTCTTCTTTTCTATATATCTGCTCCGCTGCATTAGCGTATTTACCAAAAAAATCTACAGCACCTTTTGTTTTACCTATAGCTTCCATCATTCGTCCAGCTATACCATCTAAATCTTCTCCGTCTTTATATGCTTTATCATAAAGTTTATTTAAATATTGATTTAGCTCTGTTGTCTCTTGTCTTAAAAAATCTTTATCAAATAAGCCTTGCCTTTCTGCAAGTTTATAAAAACCATCTTTATTTTTTATAGATTGGAATGCTTCTCTTAAATATTTGGCATGGTACTGCCCCATATTTTTTACACCGTATACATCTCCTTTTATAGCAAGATCAAATAGAACCATGTTAGACATAATATTATTTGTATGCACAGCAGGGTTATACGCTGTTTTTGTTTTTTTCCATAGCTGTTGCATTGTTAAAAAACCTGTTCTTAATCTAGGAAATGTATCGCCTACCGTTTGAGTTGTTTTTGAAATAAATCCTCCAGGAGCAAAATCTTTTTTACCACTAAGAAAATTACTATATTTATTAAACTGCTCAAGATCATATGCTACTGCATTTGGCACATATTTTCCACCAGCACTTCCATATGCTTTAATACCTGTATCTCCTATTTCAGTATCAGGGATTAAAGTGTATGACCTTTGTATTTGTTTATTTGTTAATCCAGATTTTGTTGTTAAATCAGATAGTGTTGATGCTATGCCTTCTGACCCTAATTTATTGTAAAATTTATTTACAGATAAATCACCAGCCATTAGTCTTCCTGTTTCAAATATTGCAACAGATGCATCTTCTATCTCACCTAGTGCTAATCTTTGTGCTTTAGAAAGTTGCCATCTAATTTTTACAACTGTTTCACCTTTAGCATTTGGCTTAACTAATTCTCTAGTACCATCATCAAATATTTTAAAATACTTACCTTTAATTTTTTTTAAATCTACAACTCCAGGTCCAAATAGTTCCCAACCTTTATGAACTTCTTCTTTACCAATAACCATATCTATTTTTTTTGCAGATGCTATATCATCAAATCCCATTTTTTTAGACATAGTTTTAAGATGTTCTTGAGAAGATATTTTTTTAAATTTATTCCAATCTTCTACTTTTATTTCTCTTAATATGCCACGGGGTTTTAATTCATCAGCACTTGTTCTTAACTCAGAAAAAGCACCTTTAAATGTCCTGTTAAATGCATCACGTTTTACATCATCTTTTATAAATCTATCTGCAATGTCTTCGTATTGTATATATTTTCTGTGTAAATAAGTATCAACATTTTCTCTAAAAGTTCTAGGATCTAATAAACCATCATCTACCATCTGCTGTCCCAACTCTGTAATAGCAGTTCTAACTTCTTTTTTTAACTCTCGTAAACCTTTTAGTTTTTGTAACTGCTGCTCTTCAGTTAAACCTTCCATAGTTTTTAGTAGATTTACATCTTTTGGAGTTACTGGATCTATCTCTCCAGTTAACATTCTATATAAAATTTGATTATCTTCAGGAGATAATTTAGCAGCTATTTCTTGTGCATTACCAAGTCTACCATAAAAATTACCTTGATCAGATCTAAATCTAGTTAGTGCATCTTTGTATTGTTGCTGATCTCTTAAACCATATCTATCTCTAAAATTACGAGCAAATAACTCTCCAAGATTATCAGAATCTTTTCTAAAACCTAATGGTATTTTTTTTACACTAACTCCAGCTACTCCACCTACTGCCGTTCCTATCAAAGCACCAGTTAATTTTTTTAGAATACCTGTATCGTCTTCAAACTCAGCCCAGTTTGGTGGGTTTTCATATCCAGATATACCACCAATAACAGCTCCAAGAGGGCCAAATGGATTTTGCATAACAGCCCTACTAATAAAGTTAGCATCTCCATATTTTATTTCATGAAAAAATTGTCTAACTGGACCAAGTGCTCTACTCTCTTTTTGTTTTACATTAAAGTCTTTACCATCTACTAATTTTTTTACACTTTTAAGTTTACCACTTGAGTCTCTTGATAGTTTTAAATCAATAACACTTTCTAGTTCATTATCTGTTATAGTTGGCTTTTTTACAGCAGCCTCTGCTACATCATCTGCACTTTTAGTTAGTATTTCTACAGGTTTTACATTTTCTGGTATAATTTTTTCTCTAAGAGGAACAACTGGTCTACCTCTTACTTTATTTACAAGATTACCAATGCCACCTGCAAGTGGTGCTATCGTGCCACCACCAACAACTCCAATCATAGCCTGTTCAGTTCTAGTCATTTTACCTTCACCAATTAGACTATCCATGTCTTCATCTACATATCCTGTAGCACCAGCTATACCACCAGAAATAAGACCATACTTAGCCATTTTATAAATACTTCTTGCTTTTGCAAAAGGTATTATCCAACCAGCAGGATCTGCTATTAATCCACCAAAGTATGCAGCAGTTACATAACCACCATAATCTTTATTTTTCATTAGTTGATTTAACATCAACTGTTCTTTTTTAGTTTCTTCTTCTCCAATACCTGTAAGTTGTGATGCACCTCTTACAGTATCTGTAGCACCAAGTCTAGCAGCAAATGCTACTGCTTGTCCTCTAGTATAATTACTAACGTCCATCTCCTCAAGAGTTCTACGTTTAAGTAATGGGTTTGCATCTTGATCATCATCAAAATTTATGCCCATGGATTCTGCCTTTTGTTTATTTAAGGCATTTATAACATCTTGTGCAGACATTTATTCTCCTTGTGCTATAGTATTTAGTTGTGGAAACTCTTCAGCATAAGGTATTGGAGGAGTTTGTGTATTGAAATAGTTTATTAATGTTTGTGCCTCTCCTGGGTCTTGTGATGATACTACATCCATTATCATATCTCTTACTTCAGGAGTTATTTCTGTTGTTCCACCTGTCATTTCAAGATTAATATCGGATGTCATAGCTTTTTGATTACCAGCAGGATCTCCAGCATCTATTATAGACTGCTGTAATATATAATAATTTTTTCTAGGAATAGGTGTAAAATCATCTCCTGTAAATTGTGATTCTTGTTGACCTGTCCTAAAATCAACTGGTGTTTCTAACCAATTATAGTAACTTATATTATCTGTTATAGGACTTTGTTTATAATCCATTTGTGCAATATCATCTGCAGTGCTACCAGAAAAACCACCAGCATCTCCACCAAAAGCAAGGTCTGCCATAGGAGGTGCTGTAGCTGCTGGTTGTTCCATAGGCATTGCCTCACCTTCTACAGTTTGCATATCGGGTGCAGGTTCTTGTGCCGCTGGTTGACCTCTTAATCCTAGTTGAAGATCTATTGTGCTTTGCCCAAGACCTAGTTGTCCAGCTATATCGTTAGTATAAATATCTTTATAGTTTTCTAATCTTTCTTGTGTGCCAGAATCAAACTCAGCAGATTCAGCAGCAGCATTCAATGCCTCCATAGCACTAACTTCATCTGCACCAAACCCCTGGACTAACTCTTGAGCATCTTCTAGTGGTTTTGTTGAATATAGAAGATTAGGATTTAAAGAGTATAAAACATTTTGTTGTTGTTCTGTGTAAACATTAGAAAGTGTATCTTTTGTTTTTTGTTCTGTTTCTAATAATTTTCTTTGTTCGTCTATATTTTGTAAAGCATACGGTGCTATTTGTTTTACTAATTCAAACTTTCTTTCAGCAGCAGCTCTTTTATTTTCTAAAGACTGCTCTAACGCACCACTACCAAACGCATAAAATGCTGACATTATTTTTTCTCCTCTGGTTTACCCATTAATCCTGTTGCTGGTGCAGTTTCTTTTTTAATTTTTTCTGCAGCTTTTTTAACACCTTTTACTCCTGTATCTTCTGATACTCTTAACATAGCTTTTGTAAAATTATCATCAGGTTTTTCATCCATTAGTATACTAAATTTTTCTATGCCTGCTGCTTTTGCAATGCTTACAACTTGCATAAGAACTACTGGAGCTAATAATATTGCAGTATCTACTGAAAACTTACCCTCTGTAAATCCAGCAAATAGTATAGTTCTAACTACAGCCTCTGCTGGTACGTTTGCAGATAACATAGTAAGCAACTGTTGAACAGCTTCTTCTTCTGTTAAATTATCAAATATTCTATCTCTTGCTTCTCTTAAATCAGTAAACTGTGGTGGATGTTCCCAAGGATAATTCTTTGGTTCATCTGTTAAAGACTGTCCTGGTATTGGTCTATCAAATATATCAGGAAAATTATCATTACCATTTGCCATTATTACGTTTTCCTTCCTTGACTTTCTGCATAGTTATACAAAGATATAGACTCATTTAAAAATGCACTATAGTCTGCAGCTGCAGGAGCCTGTACTGTTTGTGCTCCCTCTGGTGAATATGTTGTTAAACCTTCAGATGCTAAAGATGAGTATCCTGTAGAACCGCCACCGTATGACGCTCCTCCTCCTCCTCCACCTAGTCCTCCTACTGCACCCATTATACCTTGTGCAGCTTCAAGTTTTCCTTTTAATCCAAGAAGTCCTGTTGTTGTTGCTTTTGCTTTAGCAGCACCATACAAAGCCTTTGCTCCTCCAAATATTTGACCTCCAAGACTTGTGCCTGCGGCAGTTGCTCCTATGCCTGGCAATAGAAATGTAGAACCAATTCCTATTGCAACTTTACCTATATCTGATTTAACAAAACTTTTAAGTGATTTTGCTATTTTACTAAACATATATTCTCCTATAAAATTGATATTGCAAACTTACCTAAGAAATTAAAGAAATCATTTTTAGCTGTTTGATTATTTGTATCAAACATATTTGCTCTGTTTATAGCTGCCATAGCTATATTGTGTTGTCTATTTCTTTCATTTTCTGCTGCTGTGTTTGCCCATGATGCTTCGTCTCTCCACTCTTGCCATAATGTAGATAATGCAAAATTAGAAAGATTCAATAAATTTTCTGCGTTAGTTTGATTGGCTGCATTTACTGCTGCAGTGTTTGCTGTGTTAATTGTTCTTCTCCATGTTGCATTAGACTGATCTATGACTCTTTGATTTTCTACATTAAATCTTTGTCGTTGATCTTCTATCTGTGCATTGAACTGATTGATAGTAGACTCTCTTTGTGCATTAGCCTCATTAACTGCTATAATATTATTTGCATTTTGTGCAGCAACTTTATTTTGTTCTGCTGCTGTAAACTGTTTCATAGCATCAGTTCTTTCAGCATTACTTTGATTTATCTCTTTTGATAAGTTAGAAAAAAATTGATCTGTTTGTTGTTGATTAGTAGCATTAAATTGTAATGATGCATTAGTTGCAGCCTGATCAGACAATAAAGTATTTTGTCTTAAATTAATATTTTGTAATCTAGTTTGTTGGTCATTGCTAAGATTAGATACATCTAGTTTAAAATATGCATCTGCGTTTGTTAGTGCTGCTTGCTGTCTATTGTTTAAGTTTGCAAAGATCATCTCTTTGTATGCTGCAGCATCTGCAGCAGCTATTGGTGTAGCTGCATTTAAAATACCTTCAGCCATAGCTTCAGCAAACATAGTGCTTTGACTTAAGCCACGTTTTGCAAGTGCTGCCATGGTAGCTTTAGATGCACCTCTAGCCCAAGGAGGAAGCTGTCCTCCAGTTTGTAAAGCTGTTTCAATCTCTGTTGATAGTTTGCCTAGCTGTCCTTTTACAGTTGCATCAGATGTTAATGCATCTGTCTCTGCTGCCATCGTTTGTGTAGGTGCTGTAAGTTGTGCAGCCACTGCTTGAGGTGTGTTAGAACCTGTTGTGGTTGCTGTATAGGTTTGTGCTGTAGCAGCTGGTTGAGATGCTATCTGAGATGCAGATACACTTCCAGGTGCAGCTATAGTAGGTGCAGTTGGTGCTGTAGGGGTAGCAGCTTCAACCGTTCCTGTAACTCCTGGTGTTG
>Ga0209645_1001175_pt1 | contig 13235 bp, 9 predicted proteins | sample ETNvirenome_6_30_FD_184070 | JGI IMG/M metagenome (GOLD analysis project Ga0209645, IMG submission 184070) | Marine viral communities from the Pacific Ocean - ETNP_6_30 (SPAdes) (version 2) | ecosystem: Environmental > Aquatic > Marine > Oceanic | place: Pacific Ocean | collected 2013-06-19
ATCACGTCCTTGCAGTGTATCTTGTGAAGATCTGTAAGGACCATACGATAAGTCTGTTAATAGCATAACATTGTCTCTCTCACCACCTTTACTTGCGTGTATGGTAGAGACTTCAATACGTGGTTTATCATCTAATCTATTTTTATTACGCATAATCTGTCGTAAATAATTTATTCTTTTTTTAATACCTTTAGCATTTAATACATCGTACCAATTTAATGATGGCGTAAACAAATCAGATATGTTCTCACGCAAACCAAAATTACCAATAAGATCATGTACATTATAAGTTTTAGTATGATCTCCTTTAAACACACCGTAACCTCTTTTGATTCTTGTGCTATCCATAAAATTATAAAGTGTATCAGCTCTTGCTCCAGATATGTTTCTACCTTTTTGTAAATCAGTCCATGCTCTTATGGCTTCTATAATTTTTTCATCAACTACAGACTTGCCATAACATTTGTACAGCCAACCAAAAGAATCTAATGCGTTGCAAACTTGTTTTACAATCTCATGTGTTCGACACAATATTAACCATTCGCCTTCTGCTAAACTTTTGTTTAAAGGTCTGAAAGCTAATACTTTTCTTTCACCTTCTTCATCTCTTGGTCTGTATGATTTTTCTATTCTATTGGTTATAGACTGTGCCATTTTTGTGGCAAGTGTGTGCACACTTTTAGGCACACGATAGGATTGTGTTAATGGTATTATCGTGTTAGCATCATCATTAGCCATGGCTATAAAGTGTTCTATGTCTGCACCTGCCCAACGAAAGATAGCTTGATCATCATCACCAGCGACATAAGTTTCAACTGGCTTTGATACTTCTTGTATCATATCAACGACCATCCATTGATGCACAGATAAATCCTGTGCTTCATCAACAAATAAATATTTTAATGGTGGTGGATTCTTACATTCTAAAAAAGTTTTAAAGTAATCAACGTATTCTAATTTGTGTCTATCTTTTTTATAATTAACAAGATCAACATCCATTTGTTCTATTGTTCTTCTTGCACCGTAATCAGAAAGTTTTACTTCTCTAAATATTTTTTGTAATCTATCATCATCGTTAGGATACTTAGCGTACGCAAGATTGATTGTGTCTTGGTAATGGCTCTGGGCCGTGGGCATCGATATGTCCATGCCGTTACCTTTTTTCATTTTATTGACAAACTTACGACCAGTAAGCAAACAAAGATTCTCGTAATCTGCTTCATCCATAATCTCACCTGGTTCCAGTCGTAAACATTTATATGCCAGCGAATGCAACGTACAAAAATAAGGATAAGATCTCTTCAATTCAACTGGTGACATCTCTTTCGTATTAACTCTGTCTCTTATTTCTTCTGCAGCTTTGACTGTAAAACTTAAATAGGCTATCTCGTTTGACTTTGCTTTACCCTCTTTTAAAATATCAAATACTTTATTTTTTAGAAAAGTTGTTTTACCTGTGCCTGGTGGACCAATAACTATGTTTCTGTGCATTAGTATGGTTCTTCTTCTGTAAAGTCTTTATTAATTAAACTAAAATCAACATTAATAAAATTAGCAGGTATCTTCCAACAGTGCTCTGCTTTGTTATTTATCTTAAATTTTGTAAGGTTTCCGCCAAATTCTGTAAATATTTTAAACTGATGTGAGTCCGATACTTTGGTAAATCTTTTCATTTTTAAAAAGTCTTTAAATGCTTGTGACTTAAAAAATAAATAAGATTCATGTTGAAATACCATGCCTTGTAAAACATCTTGTCTGTCTTTTGCACCACCATTGTTTTCCAAGAATGTTTTTAATAAATCTCTAAACTGACCTTTAGCTGTAACTTCTTCTGGTAACACAACAACATCACCCTCTGTCATTGCTTTTAATAATTGATCCACTATGTCTGCCCATACGGCTGGTTGCATGGGCCGTGGGCTTTCATTCGCTTGCGCTATACACTGTTTACGATACTCACCGTGATTTGATAATTGATCTAGCGATAAGATAATAACTTTACCGTTATGAGTAACTTCATATACAGGATTATCTGACTGCCACTTCTTTAAACTATGTATGTCGTTATTAGCTGAGTTACCAATGCCGTGTTTTCTTGATCGACATTTTATTTTTTCACAAACTATTTTAAATGTTGGCTCTTCACATTTATAAAAATACTTTTCATCTTTTACTTGTTTAAATATTGTCTGCACTTCTCTGCTTGGTAGTGGTGGATCAAAGTATTTAGAATTATAATAATCAAGCTTATCTTCTAAATCATCAGGAAACCTTTGTCGTAAATATACACCAAGTTGAAACATGCACTGGTTCCGTGAGCCTTGAGCAAAGCCCATCGATGCAAGTGTAACTAAACAAGGAGGCGCACCTTTCCAATCATCATTCTTTTTTTCTGTGACTGGCTTATCAATTATCACATCTGTTATTGATTCAACTACTTTAGTCTCGTAATATTCTATAAAAAGTTTTAATGTATCTAATGCATTACCTTCATCGTTTAAGGCATACCTGGTTGGATATTCTGGGTGGTTGTAAGGCAAATTTAAAAAATTACCTGTACCCTTTGCGTTTAACTCAATTTGTTTTGGAAAGACTTCACTCTCACCATAACCAAGCCATGCTGCTATCTCAGCCAACTTCATCTGCATATCTTTTGCACTACATGCTTGTCGCAAGAATAAAAATACATGCGCACCGCCACTCTTTGATTTACACACTACGAGCGGTAGTTTCTTCTCTACTATTTTATTAACTAATTTTTTGTGATCAAATCCATCATACGTGTCAATATCAATGGCACCCCACGTGCAAGTGTTATCATCTCTAATTGGTATGATACCAAGCGATGGTTCTTTACCATCTAAATGATCTGTCCATCTTTGTTCTGTTAAATCTTCTTTAACTATCCAAGACTTTGCTTCTAGTTTACCAGCTTCATTCTTATGTCTACTTTGCGTTTGACCATAAGCTCTAGTTAAGCCTGAAAATATTTCTATAAATTTTTTTCTTTCATCCATTTCTTATACCTAGTCGGGAGAGCGGTTACCCACTCTCCCTGCGTCAACAAAGAGCTTAATAGGGAGCTTGCTCTGTGTTGTCAAGATTATCTTCCTCGTGCTTAACTTTTACATCACCAGCAGCTACTGACGCGGAGAATGCTTTCGCTTGTTGGTAAATGTCTTGGTCTTCTACAGGCCCGAGTCTAGATATATCCCATCCAAACCATGTACCGAGTTGATTAGACTCAGCAACAGTTTTCATAGTGTACACATGAGAGTAGCTAGGAGGAGTGAACAAACCCTTAGCGCCTTTCAATTTTAATCCAACGATAAGACTATTCCATCGTTTAGATTTTTTTCTTTGTGTACTCTTCATAGCAACAAGTGCTTGTTCCCATGTACCCTGATTGTTTTTGTACAAAACAAAATGATTTGCAGTATCTTCGATATAATTACCGTTAGGTAATCTATCTTTTTTCTGATCGTCTCTTGTAGTTTGGCTAAGAATGTTACTATCAGAAGGGTAAATGTTAACAGGTGCTCCTGTTCCTTTATCTCTATCCATCCACTCAATATATTGACGTGTGTAAGAACAAGGAATGACCTCAATACCTTTCTCACCATCATATATTTCCCTAGTTAGTGTGTTGAATAGCATTCCAACTTCAGCGCCCTCTACATACTCTGGATCTCTTTTCTTCACTTGTGGTGAAGTATCACTCAGAATACGTAAAAAAGGTATCGCTAAGTCTTCCTGACTTAGTTGTCCGATGCCGTCGCTTGCATCTGCTTCAAACATTGACGGATCGAATGCCACCACGTTTGATTCTTCTTTTTTCTTTACTGCGTTTGCCATAAATACTCCTTATTTTTTCTTGGTTATTTTAGTCTTCTGTCCGATAAACAAATTAAAAAAATTGTCTGGGACAGATCTTCCGTCCTTAACCAACTGCTTAACAGTTGCCTTCAGTGTTGACGGGTGCACTGAAACTTTTACTTCAGGTATGAATCCGAGATCCTTGATAGTTTGTTCTAACTTTTTAGCATCTTCGTTTTCACCCTTACCGAAACTCATGCCGACATTATTTTTTATAATGTCACCTAAACCATTATCTTCTAACCATTTATAACATGCTGCAGATTTGTCTGGATCTTTTGGTATTGAAACATAAATATTTTCAACAACATCAACTTTAGATCCGTCTAACATCGTAGTAGATGTCATACCTAACTCTGTCATCTTTGAGGGTATTATTTCTTCTGATAACTTTCTATGTTTTTCTTTTAAATTTTTTAAAGCTAATTCATCTAATTCTATTTCAGCTTCCATTCGTAATTGCTGACGTAATAACTCTGATACAGATTCTAAACTATCTTGATCTATATTTACTACGTCTTCTTCAAAGTTTATCTTGCTCATCTATTTCGCCTTTCTCATTTAAATTGACACTAACAGAATAATATCTTTTTTGCAATTTGTCCCACTTTAAAATTTTAAATTTTCCTCTGTTCATCTCTGCTGCTACACAACAAGCTATGCCCATGGCTGCAGGATCGCCCATCATTAATAGGTGATCATTATCATTAAAGTCTTTTAATTTTCTTTTAAGTTTTCTAATTGCTGGCTGTGGACTAAACATAATTTGTGATCCACTTTCAAAAAGCGTAACAATCTTACCATATTCTTCAGCTGCTAAAACACTAATGTAAGGGTTTTCTTGAACTAAATATACTATTTTATCTGTCATACTTTCTGTGTTCTCCTTTACACTTGTATTTTATCTTTGCAACCTTTATATATTATTTTTAGAAAGTTAGTATGGATTATAGATTTAAAACAAAACCGTTCAAGCATCAATTGAAAGCGCTTGAAGAAAGTTGGAACAGACAAGTATGGGCCTGGTTTATGGAAATGGGCACTGGAAAAACTAAGGTTTGTATAGATAATATTGCAATCTTGTATGATAAAGGTAAGATAGATCGCGCGTTAGTGATTGCACCTAACGGAATAAAACGAAACTGGCGTAGAGAATTATCTGTTCACATGGCAGATCATGTAAATTACCGTGTGGCTGTTTGGTCAGCATCGCCAAAGAAAAAAGAAAAGAATGAGCTTGAGCAGTTGTCCGTGATGACTGATGACTTGAGCATTCTTATTATGAACATAGAAGCATTGTCTACACCACGAGGCGTTGACTTTGCACGTAGTTTTATTTTTAGTGGTTCGTGTTTCATGGTCGTTGATGAGTCTACCACGATAAAAAATCATGCAGCAAGAAGAACAAAAAATATTATGAAGATAGCTAATCTTGCAAAGTACAGACGTATCATGACAGGATCTCCTGTAACAAAGTCACCTTTAGATTTGTACTCACAAATACAGTTTCTTGGTGGATGGTTTTTGGAGCAAACAAATTACTATGCGTTTCGTGCTAGGTATGCGATTGTACAACAAAGAAACGTGGGCTCACATTCTTTTCAACATGTTATGGGCTATCAAAGACTAGATGAATTAACAGCTATATTACGAGAATTTTCTACAAGAATATTAAAAGAAGATTGCTTAGATTTACCAGACAAACTTTACACAAAAAGAGTTGTGTCTATGACACCAGAACAATTGAAAGCGTACGTAGAAATGAAAAAACAAGCTATGACTTTCTTTGAGGACAATCCTATGACTGCTGCCTCAGTATTGACACAAATGACAAGACTACATCAGATAGTTTGTGGTCACGTAAAAACAGATGATGGTCAAGTAAGAACATTAAAAAATAATAGGATAAAAGAATTGTTACAAGTGTTAGAAGAAACAGATGGTAAAGTTATTATATGGGCCGTGTTCCGTCATGACATACAAACGATAGAAAAGGAGATAGCAAATGAGTATGGTAAAGAGACTGTGGCAAGTTATTATGGGGATACTAAGGATTCTATACGGCAGTCTATTGTTGACAGTTTTATGGATAGTGACAGTGACCTTAGATTTTTTATCGGAAACCCAAAGACAGGGGGTTATGGCCTTACTCTTACTTGCAGTCACACTGTTGTGTATTATTCTAACGATTACAGCTTAGAGGTTCGCATGCAGTCCGAGGACCGTGCACACAGGATAGGGCAAAAAGATAAAGTTACATATGTTGATCTAATGACTGAAGGTACAATCGATGAAAAGATTGTTAACTCATTGAATAATAAGATAGATTTAGCTAGTCAAGTTATGGGTGAAGACCCAAAGAAAATTTTATTTGCTTAATGCTTCTTCCAACAATATTTCGAGTCGTATTACTCGTTCTTTTATTTCTGGTATGTCTTGCATTATTGCCTTTTCTATTAATAGTTGCTTCGATTCTAGAGCCTCTAGTTTCTGGGAAACCATACCGTAGGATATACCTGCGGACACGAGAATTATACCGAACCAAACGGCGTTTTTAAAATTTATCTCAATCATTTATTATCCGCAATACCATCAGCGATGGCTTTTAATTTATCAAATGTAGACATGTTTTGATTACCAAACATTTGTCCACCCTTTGCTTTACCTTCTATAGCTCTACGTATAGCTTCTTCATCAATGTCACTATCAAATAAAGGTGTTGGTCCTTGTTCCATGATCGGTGAGCCGTCAGCATAAACTAATCCTTGACCTGCAGCTGTCGCTTGGCCTTCTATAGGATTGTTTACATAAAAATTAGGGTCTTGCCCCCTTTGTAAAAGTTCATCTCTCATATTAGTTAAATTTGATATGTCAGGCTGCTCTTGCGTAACGTCTATGTCAGGAAAGCCTTCGTCTCGAGCTTTGTATTGATCGTCAAGCACTGTTTGAAAATCATCTGCTGGCATACCAATTTGTGATGAAAATGGTCGTAAAAATTGTTCTCTAGCAGCAAATTCTCTATCTCTCTGTATATCATCTGGTGTTATTACCGTTTGAGATTCTAAATCATAATAGCTTTTATTTGGATCTAAATCGAAAGCTGATACTTGACCTGGCTCATCAGAACCAGATAAATCAAACAAGCCTTCATCTTCGTCTTTTCCAGGAAATGTGTCCAATCTTATTGGTGTAAGTCCTTGAGTTTGCGTGCCACCCTCTATCTTTTTTTGTTCTGCTTCGCTTTGTGCAATGCCCTCAGTCGGAGCTACGTTTAACGGTGAGTCGTCTTCCAATTCATCCATACCTATTAATTCAGCACCAAATATATCGTCTCCCGTTGTTATATCTATTGGATCGCCGTACATGGCAGTGAGATCTGCTTCAGTCATGCCTCTAGCTTTGCCGTCTTCTCTTTCTTTTGTAATATTTCTTTGTAAGTTATCAACAATAGTGCTTATGTTGGTATCTTTGTCTTTGGCTATCTCAACATTTTTAGCGTCAACACCACTAATTTTTTCAATCATGTTTTGTACACCGTCAAGATAATTGTCTGCTACTTTTTTAATTATTCTACCAGGTGTTCCAACTATTCCCTCTGCACCTTTTGCTAACATAGCTTGAAAAGCTGCAGTCTTTGGAAATCTTTTTACATAAGCAGCTTCATTTGCTGGACTAGCGGTCCTAAAATTTTGTAAATCTCTTTGATAAGAGGTTACGCTATCTACTACAGTTTTTCCATTATTTACAACAAAACCTTTGCCAGAGTTGTTAATTAAAGCTTGAGCAGCAGAGTTAAATGATCCATCATTTCTTCTGTTTCTTTCTACAAATTTTTTTTGTGAAGGAGTTAAATTTATAAAGTTATTTTGTGATACCTCGTTAGGTGTATATTGATTAGGAAAATTTCTATAACCCTCATTCTTTCTTGAGTTAATCACTAAGTTATTAAGCTGTCTCTCTGCATTTCCTTGTTTTATGTTAGGAATAGATTTTCTTTGCGTAGTAGATCCACCACCTGAAGTATCTCTCTGTGTTACTGTGTTTGATTTTTTACCACCACCTGTTGATGTCATGTATGATCCAAGTCTTGCAGTTTGCACAGGCTCGCCTGTAATACCACCACTAGCCATAAGCATTTTTTCTATTTGCGATCTATTCATCATACTCTTCTATTCCCTAAGGCTATGGCTTCATCAAGATCTCCACCAGCGAGAGCTACTCTTTGTTCTTGAGATAGTTTGCTAGTTGCCTCTGATATATTACCAATACCTACACCTGACTGTTTAACAAGATTTTGAAAATCATCAATTAAAAAAGGATCTGTTTGAGCGCTGGATACTTGTTTTTCTTGTTGATTGACTTGTTGTATATCATTTATGACTGATTGCGCGTCTTGAGAAAACTCACTTTTAGTGTTGGCTTTTACAATTTGCGTATCTAATGCATAGCCATTAGGGGCAACTTTGATCTGCATACTTTCAGAACCAGGGAAAGTTACGTTATTATCAGCCATAAATATTAAATATTTCATAACATCATAAGGATTACCAGGATCTAAATTTTGTAATTCTGCTGGCACATCCTCTCTAGTTTCTTTCATTCCTAAAGATAGCTCTGGAGCTAATGCTATCGTATTAATTAAAGCTTGTCTTTTTGCAAGGTCACTTAATTCAGGATTCATTACTTTTGTTAAACCTTCCATAAATTTTGGATCAGCCATTTTGCTCATACCGTATCTTGCGGCTAATACTAAACCAACATTACCAAAAGGGTTGTTAGCAACAAAACCTGCAAAAGCTAAGTTAGTTATTGCATTAACACCACCTAAGAAACCACGACGTTTTACAAATGCAGATACATCACCAAAACTTGTTTGTTGAACCTGATCAGCAAGCGCCATAATATCTTCTATTTGTTTATATTGCTCTTTACCAAATATTAATTCCATGGATTGTCTTTTATTTGGATTATCTAAACCAAAAACACTACGCAACTGCACTGTATCAATTATTGGTATAGAAAAGTTAGCGTTAAAGGTACTTTTTGCTGGTTCTTTACCAGTTAAGAATGCTGTGCCTCTGCTAATTAAACCAGCCTCGCCAGTAATGTTTACATTAGCGTTTATGTATTTTGTTGAATTACGTAGGCCTTCATCGATAAAAGATCTTGTTACAGCTTTTACTGGATCTACGATCTGACCGTTAGGTAATTTTACAGGTTTCATAACAGCTTGCATTTCTTTTATTGCTGCTGGAGAATATAATGTTTCATCATTTAATAATATTTTTAAGACTTGTTCACCAGTTAACTGTGTTGGATCAACATCATCAGTTATTTTTGCAATGTTTTTATCTGCTAAACCTAATATCTGTGCCACTCTACCTCTTGTAAAGTTTACATTGTTAAAGAAAAACTCATTAGCTATACCCATTGAGCCAGCAAATTCCGACACTAATGCATTTTTGCCTGCATCATCAAACTTTCTAAAATTGTCAAAGTCATTTAACATTTCAATCATAGCACGTGTAAAGTTATCTACGCCGCCAAGCTCAGTGCCTAGTTTAGGATCACCCGCTGCTACTTTTTTAAGATTATTTAATTGAGTTTGTAATTTTTTAAACTCACGACCAGAAATGTAATCATCGGCTAAATATTGTAGATCTATTAACGCATCAATAAACTCATCATTTTTACCAGTAAATCCTTGTAAAAGTTCATCTACTGTTTGCGGTCTAGAGTAGTCAGGTTGATTTAACCTTAATTGACCTTCACCTCTTGTTGGTCTTTTACCACCATAATATTCTAGTTCTAAATTTTGTGCTACATCTCTTAACTTTGCTACAGGTATGAATTTGTCACCAATTTTATCACCTATGTCCATCGCACGATTGTACAAAAGAGTCTTTGTGCTAGTAAAATTTTTAATCATTGATTTAAAACTTTGTTTTGCAATTACAGAAGAATCAGAAAACAAACCAATAGGTGATAAATTATTTAATGTTCTATTAATATTTTCAGCTATTGCTAGTTGCTGTGCGTTTTGTGCTTGTCTTGCTTTTGTTGCAACAAATGGAAACAAACCAATAACAGAACCTGCGCCTTTTACAAAACTAGCTTCTGACGTTGAGAATACGTTCATTGGTATTCCATACTTTTTAGCTAGCTGTAACATGTTTTCATTTACAGGAACGGTATTGCCCGCTTCATCTATTCTGGTGCCTGTTTGTATTTTTATATCATCAGATACACCAAAAATATTTTTTCCTAAAAAAGGTTTTACAAAAGGCCATACATGTTGAAGACCCATCGCTCCACCAGACCATACAAGCTCTGCTCTCATGTCCATCAAGTTTCTCATTGCTTCGTCATTTTGATAAGCAGCCTCTGGATCTGGTAACTGCATTATTGTTCTGGTAGCATCATTAATTAAATCATAAACCGTATTACCACTGCCTTTTGCAGCTACGTTTGCTCCAACCAATGTAGCGAAACCTAAAGCAGGGTTTTGTCTTAATTTTGCAAATATAGCGTTTCTTAAATTAAATTTACCATTTGGCAAACCATCAACTAAATTTGCAGCAATAGCCATATCCGTTCCGATTACACCAATGTCTGTTATAACTTGTTTTGGTTCACCAGCTCCTGATAATAAAGCAGCTCCAGAATTTATTATACCTTCGATCATTTTACCTGGCTCAGGTGATTTACCGCCTGGTAAAATCTCAGTAATTTCACCTATTGTAGTTCCTATATTTATTCCTGGGCCCGCAGAACTATCATATGCATTTTTTGCTTTATTTTTTATCATCGTACCAATTGGATCGTTTATAAGTTCATTTCTTGCATTACCTAATTCAATAGCACCAGCTATGGTATCACCTTTAGTTTTTTGTAGCTCAGTCAAAATAATTTGCTGCAATGCTTTTTGTTCTTCTTCATTTCTTGGAAAACCATCTGTTCCTTGACCATTAATCATGTCAGGAACTTGCAACCTTACTTTTTTATCTATACCGTGCTGTGATAGATCATATTCAAATACTACAGCAGGCATTAATTTACTCCAATGCTATAATCAAATGTTACTGCCCCTGGAGCTGTAGCCTCACCAGGTATGTAGTAATCTGATTTAGGATTAGTAACGTATCCTAAAGTTTTTCCTCTGTCATAAGTAGCATAACCTTGTTCTAATAGTTTATCATAAAAATTATCTTTACCAGATCCATACATCAATTGAATCATACCTAGGTTATCATTTCTACTTCTAATTAATTGCGTTCTTAACACACCAATCTTTGCAATAACGTCAGCAGATGAATCACCGTATATGTTTAAGTCTTTTGCTGCACGTTCAATATCATCTAAGTTTAATCTACCAGATGATTTACGAGCTCTTGCTATTGCGTATATAATTGCGTTGGCTCTAACTTGGTTTGCAGGAAGTTCTGTATCAAACAATCTTAATTTTTTAAATATTAAGTTTTTTTCTTGTTCTGCACTTCTACCATTTGTTCCTTCAAACAAAGGATCACCAAATAAATTGTTACCGCCTCTAGCTTCTATCTTCATTTGTGCGTAACCCTGAGCTGCTAGTTGTCCAAAAACAGCATTTGCAGATTGCAAAGCTGCTAAATCATTTTCACTAATGACTCCATTTGCAATATCTTCTTGTGTTTGAGGATCTTGTAAATATAAATTTATTGATGTTGCTAAGTTTTGAAACTTATCCATCTTTTCACCTTTAAATTGACCTGTTTCGTATTTTAAATTTTCTTGATTATTAAACTGTACAAGGTCATTGTCGGAAAAGAACTCATTAAACTGTGAGTTATACAAATCACTAAATATTTGTGCATATGTTTGAAATCTACCTCTAATACCAGCCACGAAACCAGCACGAGATGGATCTTCTCTAAAAGATTGTTCTAGCTCATCAAGTGTTAATAAAGCCCTGTCAGTTGTTTGTATGCTTGATAGAATATCTCTAAATGTAGTCATACCACTTGAGCTACCAAAATCTGATTTACTACCAGTCATGCTTACAGGAACCTCCACAATATTTGCTGGATCTGTAATTAGCTCCATAATTGGCATGCCGTCTGTTCCTATCTCGTTAGTAGATCTATAAAATTGTGGCGCAGAAAACCTCCCGTCACCTAAATCTTGTTGAACAGTGAACGCTGTAAAAACATTACCTAAACTTCCATCCTCTTGCACTCTTGCAACAGTTATTTGTTTTGGCGTCGTTACTTCTAAACCATGATCTAAAAATCTAGCTTTAGCTGTTTTCATCATTTGATTAAAAACTTCCATTTCATTCTCATTCGCTTTTAAATCAGCCATGTAATTCTTGTTTGCAATATCCATGAATAAAGCTCTGTTAGAATCAAATATAAATTTTCTATCCGTTATTGCTTGAGCATCACGTTGTAATTTAGCAGTTACTCTTGCCTGAGCCATTTGCTGTGCATTTTGTTTTTGTGCCGTGTTTATAGCACTCATGTCTGCAGATAGCTGTGCACCAGAAGCTGCTAGTGTATCACCAATACGACCCATCGGTGTTGGTCTTAATAACCCAAAACCAAATTTAGCTAGTGCTCCTCTTCTTTCACTTTTAAAATCTGCAGGTTTGTATAGCTCATCTATTTGTGCATCTGTTAAACCAGGAGTTGCAAATTTTTTAAGGTGTGATTCTTGATCAAGTAAAAATGGCAAATAATAATCTAATGCATTAACAGGTTTCTGCACTGGTTTTTTTGGTATACCAAAAGATAATTGTGACGGAAAAGCTGCTCCTGCTGGAACATTTTGTTCTTCATCAATATCTATTGGATCTCCGTAAATTGTTTCGTAATTTGTTACCATTAGCCGATTATATCAAAGCCTGAACCGCTTGTATCTCCTCCGAATAAATTAAATGTCCCTAAACCAAGACCTAATGCACCAAGTAATGGATTAGTAAACGTAGGCTGTTGCATTGTTATTGCTTGACCAGATGAAGGAACACCTCTTAGTATATCACTAAAGAATCCTAGTCGTTTTAAACCCTCTTGTTGCGTTTCTTGGTCTTGTCTAAATTGTTCAGCAGCTTTAGCTTGTTCTAACGCTTGCTGTTGTTGACCTATTCCAAATAATGCTCCTAGGCCTCTTTGTTCTAAACCAAATTGATTTGCCGCTAGTCCTGCGCCTTGAGCACCAATACCAGCTTGGAAACGTCCAACATTTGCAAATTGTGGTGCAGCTTTTAATCTTCTTTGCGCTGCTGATTCAAAAGTGTTCATAGCTTTTGCTTGTGCTTGTTGAAAGTTTTGTGACAAGTCTTGAAATATTCTTCTTGACTTAATGTCTTGTAAATTTTTTGC
>Ga0209645_1001176_pt1 | contig 13234 bp, 13 predicted proteins | sample ETNvirenome_6_30_FD_184070 | JGI IMG/M metagenome (GOLD analysis project Ga0209645, IMG submission 184070) | Marine viral communities from the Pacific Ocean - ETNP_6_30 (SPAdes) (version 2) | ecosystem: Environmental > Aquatic > Marine > Oceanic | place: Pacific Ocean | collected 2013-06-19
TTCAAACTGACTATTGACTTGTGGATTCATATCTTAATAGCCTACTAACTTTAGTCTATGAGATTTTGCTCAAGATTTCATCTGACTTGGTGTAATCTATTTCTGGCTTCTTCGTTGGGTTTGGGACCTTCCAATCCAGGCCCTTAAATGCTTGATTGAACATATCACCGTAAAGAAGCGAGCTAAAGTTCGTTGCCATCGCCTGATCATTAGCAAGAGACTTCTGCACAGCGTCATAGTAATTATTAACATTAACCTGTGGCTTCATAACTTGATCGACCTCAGCGAGCACGCTTCCGGCAAAACGACTGCCTGTACTGCCTCCCTCATTCTCTTTAGCCAGGGCTAAATTATTCAAGCCACCATAAAGCTGTGATAGCTGCATATTATTAAAGCCTGGACCTTTGCCTCCACCACCATAAGAGGTGATAGTCATGCTCTGGTCAACAAGTTTGTTACCAGAAACCATATCGCCACCGATATAACTATTTACCGCACTTATGTCACCTGAATCAACGGAGGCTTGCGTATTCTCAGTCGAAATATTTGTACCTGAGGATGTAGGCGTCTGCGCTGGAATATCAAGATCAACTGACTCTCCATCATCAATAGATGGAGCTACTTTATCCATGTAGTCGTCCAAAAATGCACCGCTTACTGCGGTCATGCTTTGGTCTACAGTTTTATTGCCAGAAACTAAATCACCCTGGACTGTACTATCCCTAACATCAATATCTCCAGTATCGACTGCAACCTGAGTATTAATCCTGCTGATATTAGTACCATAACCTGTAGCACCAGCGGCTTGAGTGTTATTACCCGTATCAAGTACACCTTGAACTATGTCAAACTTTTGCCCTGGTGTAAAACCACTTCCTTCATCCTCCTTTGGCGGCTCTACCGGTGTAACTGGAGGTGTAGGTGTAGGTGTAGGTGTAGGTGCAGGAGACGTATCTAATTTATCATTAGCCTCCATCGCTGATCTTAACTTTGAAAGCTTGTTCAAAGTATTCTGGCCATACTTAGATCCTCCTGCTATTGCACCCTCTGCAAACTTGATAATATCTGCAGTGGCGTAACCAGCATCTCGCATGTTGTTAATATCTTTACCACTGATCCTATTTGTACCCTTTGTGGCACCAGCACCAGCAGCTGTCAGATCATAGTTCTGGATATTGGCAGGTGCGTGATATGTTGTTGCTCGTGATTTGGCTTCTTGCTGTGCTGGCGGCGATGGACTCGGAGCAGGGGATGACTTAGGTACAAAATCTCTAATACTCTTTGCCCTACTTATATCTCCACCACCTGCTTTGGCTGCATTCCTAGCAGCCTGGAATGTCGTTTTACTGCCCCCAAAATAAGCTTTCTCTTTATCGCTTAGTGATCCCCAAGTCTCTTTTCCCATTTCCTTTGCTATCTAAAGCTATCATCGTTGTACTCTAATTGTAACGAACCTCTTCTCAATAAACCTCCCATCGTTAATACCATTGAGTCGACTGTATCGTCGTGCGAAGAGTGGCCAAAGTTCAAAAGCTCTTCTTCGAGCACCTCCCACTTGCGCCACTTATTCCAAATCACTTTCTTATTCTCAAACAAACCAAGCACGCCACGCAATCGCGCAAGCTTGTCTCCTCTAAAACCTTTCACAGGAGAAATACTGAGGTTGTACAAAGCACGATCTTCAAAGATAATTCTCTTAAAGTCTCCCTCAAAGGACGACTGATATGAAACCGCTTCTGGCCATATCATGCACGGGCACATCGTCGGAAAGAATTGGTCATCGTCATTGACATTCAGAATATTCCAGTCGACCAACATTTCACATAATGTATCCATCTTTTCGATGTTTCCCATCGATCTGCATCGTCGCTGGTCGATCAAATAGATCTTGCCCTCACTGATACCGCCAAGAGTAAACACAGTCCAGTCGTTCTTCTCGTTCATACCAGAGCTGAGGTCAATTCCTACGCCCAGGCAGTCATAGTCCTCTGGGACCTCACCCTTGATGATCAGGTCAGGGCTGATGCCGACTTCACTAGACTGCACTGCCGTATTCATGTACTGATAGGCAAAGGCGATCCTGTCCTCAGTCTTCCGCTCCTTGAGATACTTCATGGACCAGAAGTCCGGCCAATACGATCGTTGTCTACCGTCCTCGCTTGTAATGATCGCTTGTTGAACCACTTGCTTCCAGTTGTTCTTGGGAATAAATAACGTGGCGTGGAGATCGTCAAAGTGGAAACGGGTTCCTAGGCAGATGGCTCTAGCGCCCTGGAACATCGTTGGTGCAATAACGTTTGTCCACGTGGTTTCCATCTCACGCCGGATGTCCGGGTTATTGATCGATGCAGCTGACTTGATCGGGTCATCAATCAGCACCAGCTGCGAGCGCTTTGAAGTGATGGCACCCTTCAGTCCACCACAGGCAATGGTGAACGCTTCTTCTCCACTGGTGTCTATACCTGCAAACTCGTGATCAATACTCCAATACTCATCACTGCGGCGGATCTTGGATAACCGCACCATTGGGAATACTTCGCGATATTTGGAAGACGCCAGGATCCCCTTAATCGTTGCTGACTTCGCTCGTGCAATGTCCACCATATAACTGATGTACAAGATCCTCAGCATTTGTTTGGCAGATGCATGTCGTCCAATCATCCAAGCAGCGAACAAACCAAGGACAGTGGACTTCGCAGATCCGCGTGGTGCGAGGATCGATGTGTTTGGACCGCCCACTCCTATCAGACATTCACTATCTTCTCCAGTACATAGTTCTGCATGCCACTCCAACATATGCTTTGCAGCAGGTTTCCCCATGTGCTTGCAGAATGCAGCAAAGTCATCACGGGCCTGCAAAACCTCCTTTGACGGCGGCTTGGTAGTAACCTTCGTCGCAGTCATTAAGGCTGATCTGCGATAAGCCAAGGAGATACTTGGAATACTCATATGCGTTAATTAGGTGTTACCTAAGTCTACGTTTCTCTGCACTCCTCTGAGAATCTCTATTCTGTTTCTTAGCTCGCATTCTTGACTGATGTGCCTGTGCTCTAGAAATGGCATAGGCAATACGCATCTCATCCGCCAACTTCTCTGCTGCCTCCTTTCTTCCTGTGGCTATCGAAGCACTTCCTGCATCTCCAGAACGTAATCCAGGCATACGAGTGCTCGGCCTGTTCGACATGCTCATCGACTTTGCCGATAAGCTGTCTGATGGTGGAAGTTCGAGCTCTGGTATATACATTAGGTGTTACTGATTTCGCTGTAGACCTTCGCCCATATCGCATTTACTGCATTCTCAATCGGCTCAGAGAACTGGGGATCGTCCTTGAAAATATTGGTCAACTCACGCATCACACGATCAGCACCAGCAAGGATCAATCCACGCTTGTCTGTACTGCGATTCATCTTTTCGCTCGTTTCAATGTGTGAACGAAGTTCCTTTTCCAGAGCCGCAAGCCTTTGGGCTCCATCACTGCCTTTGATTTCACCAGAGGTAACCGCCATTCTAAGCTCTTGTATATCGGCGTGTAGAGCAGCAATTTCACTATTAAGTATTTCACGTCTGTTCAGTTTCTTATACTTCATTTTGACCCAGCGGGCCATATCATTAAATCTACCAGGGTAATTAAGAACTCCTGAGTAGACCCAGATCTCAATAATAGACGGTGTGACTTCAGCAAACTCCTGGAAGTTCTCAGCCTCCGCAGCAGGCAAAGTATCTAGCCACTGATCAACGCTATTGAGATAGACCTTGCCGTTGGCTGATTTGGTTGTCGTCTTCATCAGAAGGACCTCGCTAGACCCCTGGAATACCGGGACTGGTCAGCACGCTTGGCAGCCTCGATGCGTGCAGCGTTGTCCTGTAGAGCGCGATCCTCTCGACCCTTGGCTCCAAGGGTGAGGCGGGTCTGAGTACCACCTTCCTTCATCTGGTCAAGCTGCTGAGCACCCCGCAGGCTCTGCAGACCCGTCTCGACTTCACCACGCTTCCCAATCTGTGCAATGGCCTGATCTCCAACAAGGCTTTGGAATGCTTTGTTCTCAGTCCCCCGTGCCTGGATCTGCTCGACCGCTTGTGTACCACCAAGGTCTTGCATCCGATAGCTCTCGTCGCCAGAAGCGCGGATCTTCCGAACGTCCTGCTCGCCCTGGGCACCGATCACACTCCGATCGGCCCGGTTCTGCGCGGCGATGTTTTGACGAGTTTGATCACCGGTCGTTTCGATGGTCTTTCTGCCCTGGACACCTTGGGTCTCACTCAGCTTGATGTCGGCAATATTCTTCTCCTGAATGTTCTGACGAGACTGGGAGCCAGTCGCACCGATGTTCCGAACAGAGGCGTCACTTCCGGCATAGATCTGGTCAAGGGTGTTCTGACCAGTCGTCTCCGCCAACAGGATGTCAGCAATGTTCTGCTCCTTGATCCCTTCGCGTGACTGCTCACCAGCAGCACGAGTCACATAGGCGTCTGCACGAGCTTTGGCGTCAAGTGTCCGAATGTTGGTATCTCCCTGGGCTGCATAGTCCAGACGACGCTGTGCTCCAGCCGCCTGCGCCATATTTATGTCGGCAATATTCTGCTCCTGAATATTCATGCGTGACTGGACACCGCCTTGGGACAAGTTTGCAAGGTCCCTGTCACTCCGCTGCTTCTCCAGTGCACGGTCTTGCTCGCCCTGAGCACGTGTGGTGTACTCACTGGCTAATGCAGTGGCATCAATGCGACGGATGTCTTGGTCAGCCTGCGTTTGCATCGCTGCTCTCTGCTGAGAGCCTTGAGCAGTAGTCAGGTTCAGGTCAGCAACCGCTTGCTCTTGGATAGCAAGGCGCTGCTGAGCGCCTTCCTCCTGCATACCCTTGCGAGACTGTACGCCTGTCTCCTTGAGTTGATCAATTGTGTTCTGTGCCTGAGCCTCAGTCAGGGCAATGTCAGCGATATTCTGCTGGCCAATATTTGCTCTTTGCTCCTTACCTTCCTGCTGAGTAACGAAGGCCTGTGCTTTTGCCTGGGCATCAGCTCTAAGAATATCCTGCGTGCCGGATTCTTTTAGCGTCTCACGCTCTTGATATCCCTGAACTGCGGCAGTCTCACGTTGCTGGTAACCAGCTTCCTCCATCTGGGCCAATGACGCTTCTGATTCAAGCAGCGTCTGATTTTGCTGGATGTCACCAGCCATGGCCATCGTGTTGAGGTCACGGTTGGCCTGGTTATTAGCAAACTGATTCTGTAAGTCGTATTCCAGACCCTTATTCCGAGTGTTGTACTGGAACTGGTCATACATGGTCTGCGCTGTGTTGCGCATCTCCAAGTTTGCAGCATTCATCATCTGACCAGTGGCCAGTGCTGAATTGGTATATGCCATATCCTTTGCAGCGAGATTATCCATCCCGCTCTGGATATAATCCATCATCATGCCAGCTTGCGCGGCATTAGCCATTTCATCGTCACCAGGATCCCAAGCATTTACGCTGTCAAAAGCATCCTGGAAATTAAACAGACCTGTATAGATCTTTGTACCGTCATCGGCTTCTACATTTTCTGGGTCTGCCACTGGATTTTCAGGAGACACTGTTACCTCTTGATTTGGATTGTTAGGGTTCGTTGCAGAAGTGCTTGTGCTATCAGCGGATGTCAATCCATATCCAACACCATCCATCTCGTCAGATAAATACGAGGTGGCATTATTCTTCTTAACTGTAGGTGTGGTTGTACTTTCCGCCATTTTTACGCTAACTTGCCTACCCCAATTATAACTTTCAGATTAATTAGAATAAAGAGAATAGAGACTATGGTGTTATGTCATGGTTTATCTCTTATCTTTAATGTTGGGATGGACTTGTATGGGCATTCAGAATTACGTTGCTGCAGCTCAAGCAAACAATAATTTCGCAAGGACTCTCCAGGCAGTGCAGGCAGGGAGCCCGAACTATTCAGATATCACCCGTGCTGGTGCAATGGCGAATCTGGAGAACGAGCTTCTGGCTAGACAGCTCGAAGGAGACATGGTCGTCAATGCAACCAACGCTCACGCTGCGGTGAGTGTAGGGAAGGCAAGAGCTGCTATTGAGGAAGGAAAAGTACGCCGTGAGCAAGAACGTCAAAGAATGGCTGGAAAACTTGCAGCGCAAGCAAGGAGAGACAGACTGATGGCTATGAAGCCAAAGAGACCTGAACAATACATTCCAGAACCGGTAGTGGTAGCACCAGATCTTACTGAGGAAATTGAAGCTCTTAAGAAAAAGTACGGCACTCAACCAACAGAAGCACCGAGCACCAATGCTAGTAATATTCAAAATCCGGTTATAAGTGGTATCTTCTCTAAGCTTCGTCCCGAGGAGCAGGCGATCTTTAGAAAGGCATTTCCGGAACTTGCTCCAGAGCCGACTGTCCAAGAATTAGCACGCACAAAACGTGTTGCCAATACTTCAAGCCAATTAATGTTGTCGCCAACCGACACGCAAAGCATTATTCAATCTGCTAACAATCTCCAACTTGATCCGAAATCTTGGGCTGCACTACTGTATCAAGAAAGCGGCTTCGATCCGAATATAACTAATAAACTTGGCCACTATGGACTTATTCAATTTGGTGACTCTGAGCGCATAGAATCAGGCCTGGATATGGATAAATACGCGAATAGAAGCTATACAATTCCTGAGCAACTTCCTGTTGCAGAGCGCTGGATGCAAGGTCGCGGCTATAGGCCCGGTATGGGTATACAGAAGGCTTACCAAACAATTTTCGGAGGTAATCCTAATGCTGATCTAGACAAGGAGGATATAAACAATATGTCAGCCAGAAAAGGCGCTGCAAGAATGATGCCAGGTGGAGATCTATACGACCTTATGGGTCAATATGGATTCTAAAACATTCCCCTAAGCATATCCAAACCGTCCATGATCAGTTGCCTATTACGCTCTTTTTGAAAGTCTGCGCTCTCAAGCCCATACATCTCTTTTCTAGCTCTATTAATCTCTCTTGCATAGTTTAAATTTGCCTCTGCTTGTCGATCTGCTGTAGATGCAGCGGTACGGGACTTAAGACTTTCAAGATCAAATTGTAGGCTTCTATCTCTAGCTGCTTCTTGTCTACGTGCTTCAGCTTCTTTCTCTCGATAAGCTCTATCCTCAGTAAGTCCTGCCTGCGATAAAGCAAGCTCTAACAAGGCGCGTGAATCAGCTGCTTTACCTCTCTCCATTGCGGCTCTTTGTGCCGGTGGAACATATTCCTTCTCTAGACGATGGGCTCCACCTCTAATTCTTGATAATTGACCTGGATTCCGCTTGACATATTCTTCATAACTCTGATCTTTAACTCTTTTATCCAAGTAATCTGCAACTCCCATTGGATATCTATCATAAATCTCATTAAATCGTTTTAACACAACAGGATCACGACGCTCCTGCAGCATATATTTTAATTCTTCGTCGCTATTCGTATTTCTGATGTACCAAGGAAGATTAGCCTTGAACTTATCAAAATCATATAATACAGATTCATCCGCTACAATAGCAGCGTTGACCGCATCAGTAGGGTCAGTTGGTAAAAACTGCTGTAACCAATCCCCAATCGTCGCTTGATATGGTGTCGTAATTCTCTCTGGTGCCATAACGCTTATTACTCGATACTCTTATTGTACAAATCAATTCACAGACGATAATTATAATTCTCAAGCTCTTCCAAGCGTCCCTCTAACTGCTGCACTGCAGAGACAAGCAGAGCGATGACATCAGTGGTATCGATCTTGTAGTAGCCAGACTCATAGTCCTGGTACACCGCGTCAGGCAGAACCTTGTTGTACTCCTGGGCAATGAAGCCATAGTGCATGCGCGTTGTATCTTCACCTGACTCCTTGTTGTAGTAATAGGTGACTGGCCTCAGTTCACGCAGCAGATCTAGTGACTCATCCAACTCCTTAATCGAATTCTTCAGACGTTTGTCTGACAGCGCGGCAAGTCCAATTCCAATCTTGACGACATCCATAATACCTTGGCCGACATTAAATTTTGCCTCCTTTGGCTTTACAGCATCTTGCATCGCTTGAGCTACTGTGAAGTCCTTAAAAGCATTCGTTGCGGCGTTATATGCACCAGATTCAACACCCATCTTAGTGGCTTCCCTTGCGGCAGCAGCTGTGATCATATCCTTCGCCATCTGCGACCCTGGATTGCCCCTATCAACCGCACCAAAGATTGCTGCAGTATCTACGTTGCCTGCAGCCGGTCCTACTTGACCAAGTCCTCTATAAGAGTCCTGGAACATGTCGGAAAGATTTAGATATCCACCGTAACCTGCTGGTTTAAATGACATGTCTATCTACCTGGGTTCTGTCATAATTTTATCAATAATACTTATAGATATCCGTAGTCAATTCCAGTACCGTCGTGGAACGCTATATCATCAGCGGCTGAATAACCAAAGTCCGCTAGATCAGATCCTGTAGTTCCAACCTCGCCAAATTCAGCTCCTTTACCAATACCGGGACCACCACCACCAAAACCTTTAGCAAGACCAGCAAGGTTAGCGCCAACACCGAGTACTTGATTAAAAGTATTCGGTGTCTCTTTCCCATACTTAGCTTTGGCAAGCGCTGCTTCACCCATTCCTTTAAAGTAGCCCCCAAGAGCATTGATTGCGTTAGCGGCCATTGCGCCTTCAGTACTAGTAGCTAAATTATCTAGGGCACTTAACCTGTTACCTGCATTTAGGTACATGTCATAATAATCAGTAGGCTCACCAGCATTAATAAAATCCTCAATACCGGCAATACCAGCATAACGTCCAATTGCCATAACAATTCCGCCTTTATCTATAGTCTATCAATATGCACCGTATGCACTTTCTGGATCTAGTGGTTCAGTCTTAGCGACATTCTCTCGCATGTTCCTGCGACGTCGTTCGGCTTCAATCAAGTTACCGGCGGCCATACCAACGCCTAGGCCGATTGCACTTCCGATAAACCCACGACGTACGTGTGGACTGCTTACGGGGTTATCGCCCTTGCGAGGACGCACGCCCATAGCGCCGCCAGCAATCGAGGTAGCCACAGGGAGTAGAGACGTGGCCAGTGGAATACTCCTGCCGAGGAACTGGAGCTCAGGGCCGTGGATACCTTCTGTCGTGAACTTGGCAACACCAGTCGGAAGTGTCACGTCTCCGTCCCTGGGGTCCAGGTCCAGGCTCTTGTCCCACTTGAATGCCTTGTACCGGTTGTACTCTTCACGCGATACATCTGGCCTGACCTTGACGAACTCGTCATACGGCAACAGGTTCCCAGTCCTGCCGAGGATGTACTTCGCACCGATCTCGCCGATCACGTTCGAAGTCCTGCTCGGATCCGCATCGCTAGGCAAGGCTGCCTCATACCCCTGCATGCCACCGAATGGGGTCAGCAGTCCCATGCCAGCGTTGATCGCAACACCCGGCATGATGTCCAAGGCGGACACAAAGCCTGGCCGCTTATTACGTCGGATGTAATAGCTCTTGTCTCCTACCTGTCTGGTCGAGACACCTGGCATCCGTGCACTATCACCAAGCATGCTGGGACGGATCGCACCGTACTCAACAGCTCGATCAATATCCTCAGGCCTATTGGAGGCCTCAAGCATGTTGCCTTTACTGTCGCGCATGAAGGATGCATCCCACAGGCTCGGATTCGACTTATTGAGAATCGCCTCGTTAGCAATGTTGACGACTGCCTGCGGTGCGTTGACCAGCCACCAGATCGAACGCAACCCATCCTGAGTCAGGTCTGCAGCTAATCGACCAGTAACAGTGCCTGCCTTACTAGCTCTTCCGGTTGGCATCCCCATACCGATCTCTTCAGCGAGAACACCACGTCTCTGGCGCTTCTCTGAATTAGGGCGTAACTGCCTGACAGTCTCCAGTACAGGAGACGTGTTCATCACCTGATTGAACCGGGTGCCATCCCTGTCCCTGCCTTGTGAAAGCAGATCCCGCTCATTAAGCCTGCGCCAATCCTCCCTACCAAAGCCGTATGAATAGGAGGCGGCGTCCCTGAAATCTCTTAGCGCACTGAGCGCCTGGTCTAGTTGCGACATCAGCCCATACCCATCAGGTCCTGCATCGTCATGCCGGGATACTTCTGCTGTAACTGAGCAAGTAGTTGCTCGTAGTACTGTCTATCCATTCGTTCGTACGGTGTCTCACCAAGTCCTCCTCCCAAGCTATCCTTTGCTCGCAGCACTGGATTTGTTACTAGCGGAGTACCTAATCCGAAACCGAGTGGTGGTCCAGCGATCTCAGCAGCCCATGCGGCATTAGAATAATTACCAGCTTTATTTAGAGCTCGCTTACCCAAAGCGAAACGACCACCTAAACCAGGAAGTACCGACAACATTGTGTCAGAACCTAACTGAATACCTTTGTCCGCTAAATCACCAGGCATCCCTAGACCGTAAAAAGCTGAAAAGGCAGCGTCTATTCCTAACGATCTTGCTATCTCTCCTTTCGTCAGTCCGGCCTGGAGCATCCTCTGTCCGGCAGCTCGTCCTACATTTTGAAGAGCAGGACGAATAACAGATGCTGCTGCAGCCTTACCTGCTGCTTTCGTTCCCACAGCTTTCATCAGCGCCCCTAGAGCTGCTTTAAGTCCTAACGCTGCTACCGGTGCTGGCATGATTAATTTCTATACCTCTTATACCATTGTAGGTGCACCAAAGAATTGCATTCCCGTAGGAGTAGATGCAAACCTGGCATTCCAATTCTCAGTACGCATCTGTTCCTCCGGAGAACTCAGAAGCTCCAGAGCACGAGCACCCATCTCACCAGCCATGCGCTGTCCGCGATTCATTGAGTTAGCACCAGCAGTCGGAGTAGCTGCACCGTTCTGAAGACTGATGACGCCTTCCTGAGCTTCGAGCTGTGCTTGCTGTTGTCGACCAGCCCGGATCAGTTCTGGCGAGATGTTTAGCTTATTCATAGTTACCTCCTGTAGTTTCTATTGTATTAATATCCAAGGCCACCCATCCGTGGGATCCGGCCACCACGGACAGTTGGAATACCTCTTCTTGCCCTACCACCGAAACCCGAAGGTGGATTGAACGGTTTACCGGTTTCTGGATTTAGCATTCGAGGCCGCATCAGAGCAGGTGCAGCTGCTTGTAGTCCCGCAGTCCTGCCGACAGTCGTTGTATAACCGCCCATGCCAGTCGTTGTACCTGTTCCATATGCTGCACGCTCGATGATGGGCTCTAAATAGCTATCCATATCTCGCTGCCTTTGAGACTCTGCATATGGGGCATCTGACTCATATGCTGAATAGTCCTTGATCATGCCTAGCGCATCCGTTGGAGTATTTCGATCCCGTTCACCACGCTCCTTGAGAATTTGCGCATGAGACCTTCGAATGCCAAGAGAAGTGTCGTAGTACTGACCCTGTCCCTTAGCCAGCATATCTAAGCGCATCTTTAGTGGATTTGTAATGATCGTCCCACTGCGACTTCCATCCCTTTCAACTTTTAGTCCTGGACGGCTATACCTTTCACCTGTCTTAGGAATTGGATAACCAAGTGGACCCTCTAACGAATTAGCCATTCGACGAAGGAAGGCATCCTGACCCGGCTGCATTACTTCACCGGTCAAGGCAGCACCTGCAGTCGGCTCGCCTGCTTTGTACGCAGCCAACCTAAAGTTAGCAGCCACAGGAACACCATAGGAATTCATTCTTGGAGCAGATTTAACAGGCGTTCTTCCAAACCTATTAAGAGGCAAAGAATTACCTTCTATATCTACTGTCGTCTGTTTCGGTAAATTGTCACGCCTGATGTAGCGCAAAGTTGCGTCAGTGGTTACTGGTTGCCCACCACTTGTTGCAGTCACCCGTGGCCGTTGCGCCTCATTAAGCATATAGAGGGCTTGTGCAAGATTTGGGATAGCTGTCTTGATACCAAGCAGTGAGAGCGCTTCATCTACACCCTTTGCGGATGATGGCACTTGCTTCTTACCATTACCGTTGGGTTTTACAGCCTTCTTAGGCTTTGGAAGACTCTCATTAATCTCAAACGTTTTATCTAATAAATATTGGACTTCGGCCATACTTCTTGGTCCTGTATCCGCAATCCTTTGCAACGCAGGATTGAGCTTATAATCAGATTGAGCAACTAAACCTTGCAGCCCGCTTTGCAACCTGTTTAATTGACTTTGAATGGCTACACCTTCGAAATTAGGTTTCTCTACGATCGGGTCAAACATATCGTTTCCGTATAACATTCTCTCAAGCACCCATGGCCTGACTTTTCCTACAGGAATGTTTGTCGGAGAATCCTGCGACGGGGCTGGACCAGCAGCCATTGCTTCTGTTGGATCTAAGTACTGCGGTCTAAATCTTGCAGGCTCATAGGTAGCTCCCAAGTCTTGAGCACGGACAAAGTCGGGCAGATCACTGAGACCTGTCGAAACCACTGGCCTTTCCTGTAATTCCTGCCGTAGTGCCGTAATAAGATTGACACTTTCACGTTCTGACTGAGCACGTTGCCTTTGACCTTCTTCCCTTTCCCGTTGTAAGGCTATTTCTGGATACGCTTGGACCAATAGACGAGTAGCAAGCGCATCTACCTCTGGGTTTCCACTCTGCGCTTGTAATGCACCAGGATACATACTTTCGAGGCGCTTTAATGCCTCATTTGAATGGGCCTTGTTAGTTTCAGACGAATAATTTGTAAAATCGTCGTCATATTTCTTCTGCCCGGTTCTCTTATCAAAATTACCAAATATTCCACGCTCTCCAAACACTGGAGGACCTACTCGACTCAATACTTTGAATTTGTCCTGGTTGGTCTTGCTTCCAAACTCCTTACGACCTGACTGATCTAATTGAAACTGCTCTTGCTTTGTAATTGGTCGATCTTCACCTTGCTGAAAGGCTGGATCAGTGTTATCCAAAACTTTATATCCAAGCTCCTTGTCATAATCTTGATTAAAGTCTTCACCATACGCTGACTTATACCTTTTGAGAAAATCTTGCTCAGATTCACCGCGCCTTGCAGCACGTGAGCGTTGAATATCCCTTCTTTCCGTACTTGTCGGAGATAATTTACTCGCAGCCTCGATTAGCGATTCAATATCGTAGATCTCGCCGGGCAAATCCGGTCTTTGAGTAAATGAGTCCACTATTCATCTATCTATTTACTATATCTATTGTAAATAGTTTGGAATACTTAGTAATTAAACCTGATTTTGCCGATATCACTAAAATTCGACTGATATGGT
>Ga0209645_1001177_pt1 | contig 13214 bp, 10 predicted proteins | sample ETNvirenome_6_30_FD_184070 | JGI IMG/M metagenome (GOLD analysis project Ga0209645, IMG submission 184070) | Marine viral communities from the Pacific Ocean - ETNP_6_30 (SPAdes) (version 2) | ecosystem: Environmental > Aquatic > Marine > Oceanic | place: Pacific Ocean | collected 2013-06-19
GAATCTCCGGTGGTGGGTTCGGTCATGACCTTGGACACGACGACCAATGACCAGGTGAAGATGTCCTCTGTTGCCAACGACACTTCAGTGGTGGGCGTGGTCGCAGAAACGTCCAGCACCAAGGCGAGGGTGGTGCGTACTGGATACGCAAAGGTCAAGTGCAATGCGTCGCTGACAGATGCCAATCGTGGCAACTACTTGGTGGCTTCTGCTACTGCGGGTCAGGCAACAACGGCAAGCGTGATTGAAGCGGGGACATTCGGCAGGATCATGTCGATTGACCTTAGCGACGACACGATTGCTTACGCAATGATCTTCCCTGCAACCCAGCCGAGCGGCACTGCTTACCCGGTCTCATTTTCCAATACAACGCACAGGTCAAGTCAACTTAGCATTCCAGCAAATAATGGAACGGCTTCAGACGTTACAGCCGATTCGTTTACCATTTCTGGCGTACCATTAGCACAGCCGTATGTAATTGATCTGTCTGGATTTGTAGAAGTATCTGACACTTTAAGTGGCGTTGATGTAGAAAACATTCGCTTAAAAGAAGGCTCTACAACAATAGGCACTTTGGTTCCGGGATCTGTTTTTGGGTTTACTACTACTGGTCAACCCAAGACCAGTGCCGTGTACCCGTTTAGCGGCTCTATTTATGTAGACAACGCTGTAACAACTGACAGAACATTCGACTTAGTAGTCGATGAAGTCGAAGTTGTGCCTGGGTCAATCGGCACCATGAACTATTTCTTCACCACAAACGTCAATGCCGTGCAATGGAAGGTGGTCTAATGCCAGCCCAAACAATAATGTCTCCCCTGATGGGGGCACAACTCCTCGGTGGATTCCTTGGCAGACGCAAGAGGCCCAACTTCCAGCAGATTATCCAAAGGAACCAATCCCTGTTGCAACAGCAGTTGCAGTTTGCTGTGCAGAATCTCAATCAGTTTGGTGACCAACTCATGGAGGGCTATCAACAAATGTCCCCCATGTTTGGGCAACTGGCTCAAGGTGCAAGCCAAATGTATGCAGACGACAATCGTCGCCAACAGTTGGCCCAAGACATGGCAAAGTTTACCCGTGCAGGTCAAGCGGCAAGGGGAACATTGCGATCACCATTTGCGGGTCTAAAAGAAGCCTTTGCAGGGTTGCAGTTCCAAGAGCAAATGAGACAGCAGGACTTCTCCAACCTCATGGCTGTGGAGCGGGCTTCTCCAGCTCAACAAATCTTTGGAATGATGACGGCAAACATTCGTGGAGATCTGGGCTTCCAAGAGATGGCGGCAAGAAGGCAGGTCGATCAGGCTAACAAGGCTTTGATGATGAACACGATCATGGGAATGGGTAACACCTACTTCCAAGGTCAGGGGCTTCAGCAGAACCAACAGTTCATGGACCGTATGTTTGGACCAATGACCTCAGGCTCTACGCCTGCTGGTCAAGGGGGTGGAGGCTCGCTCCCGTTTAACCCATACGCCACCATGAATGCGATACCGTTTTAGGAGTAAACATGGTAGATCCAGGTTTTGATTTCACTCGTCAGGGCATTGGGGCAGACCCCCTTCCAGCCATCGACTTCTCTGCGGGCTTCAAGTATTTGCAGAACCAACAGCAGTTGGCGATTGAGCAGTCCCGTGCATTGATGGCCCAGCAAGGCAAGATGGCTGAACTGGCTGTCGAGTCAGAGACGAACCAGATTCGCCGTGCCGAACTTCTAGACAAGGCTTTGGCTCGTCAGCATGAAATGAAAATGCTTGATCTTCGATTAGAAGACAATGAAAAAGCCCGTGTCCTTACGAGGGAATCTCTTCAATCAAAAGAAGATTTGACAAAGTTTAGGTTTGAGCGACAGGCACAAATAAAAAATCAAGAGCAAGCACACGAAAAAGAGATGCTTTCAGGCAGAAAAGCGATGGCAGATGCAAGGCAGGAACTTGAATACGCTCGGCTGACTTACGGACAAGAGAGTCGAGAAGCGAGAATGGCTGAAACAAAAATAAGAATCCTTGATAACGAACGAGAAAGAGAGTTCAAGAGGCACGTTTTTGAACAGAATCAACTGTATCGTGAAGCAAACCTGGACTTAGAAAGAGATAAACTAACTCTAAGTCAACAAAGACTAGAAGAAACACGGAGAAACAGAGAAGCAAGGCAACAAGAGTTAGAGGCCACTTTAGCATTAAAGAGAGATCAACTTGAGCAGGGTAAAAAAGAAGCCGCTCAAGCAAGTGAGGAGAGAGCCAAGCGACTGGAAGCAGACATCAGACGCTTAGAGTTAGACGAAGAAAAACATAAAGAAAGCATTCGCCAGTTTAATGCAAAAGAAGAGCGTTACAAAACACAGTCTGATTTAGACCGCTTGAACTATGAACTTAATCGAGACGAACTACGCCTCAAAGAAGTTGTTGAACTTAGCCAGTTGGAAGGCGGCTCGGCAGATGAAGGCGTAGTCAAACTTAACGCACTAAGCACCGCTTTGGATTCGGGGGATATTGCTGGTGCGTTGAAGTCACTGGGTACTTTGAAAAACAGCAAGGGGGTTTCTCAAACATATCTCCTTCCTCTGTTTGAACAGACTGGAAACCTGGTCAAAGCAAGCGAACTTCTTGACAAAGACAGCACCAATCAGTTCAGCCCAGAAGTTAAAGAAGCGTTTGGCATTTACCTAAACCGCAAAGATTCAAAGACAGCCGAAGAGTTTGAAGACAACACTAGGTCAATGATTAATACCTCCACAGAGGAGATGACGTACAGAAGAAACGCCGATGTCACGAGAGAAGACGATGAATCGGTCGAAGATTTTGCAGTCAAACTGATCGCTGGTTTGTCGGAGGGCTTTGTCAAAGAGGCTGAAATAGTAGGACAACCCGAAACTCCTCTTTTTTATGCAGGAGAACTTTCCGAAGCTCACACACGGTGGGCAAAGTCTAAGGACAGACTTGACGAATTGGCTGAAACACACACAGCAACATCTCGATCACTGGACAAGTTGGGTGAGATCCTGTTTCAAGACGGGGAGATGTCTGCTTCGGACCAAGCATTTTTCTCTGAAGCAGAGGGGATTCTTAAAAACATCTACGATTCCATTTGGAAAAGTGCGAAGACAACGGAGGAAAAATACGAAGCGTTCAAGATGCTTGCGGGCAAGGCAGGCTATGGAAACTTTACCGTGGTCAAGTCTTGGGCAGACCAACTCTTGAATGCACCAGAGGGCGAGCGTTATGAACCCGAAGACCTGCTCGCTCATGTCAAAGACACCAGAGTCTTGGGGAATCTTATGGCACTGGGTCCGTATGACGCTGGCCTTCCTAAGCAACAAATCAATATGCTTGCAAATGAAAACACTCTTGCAAACATTAACTCAATCCTCTTCGAGAAAAGCGATGCAAGACTGTTTACGTCTCATGAAGTCAAGATTCAAGTTGGCACAGAAACGAAAAATGAAGTCATCAACTATTTGAAGAATCCTGAAATCAAAGAGTTCATAGCCGAACACAAGGATCGAAATATCTCAGACGATCAAGTTGCACTGGGACTTGTTTCTTCTTTTGAGTTTTTTGACAAAAGAGGAAAGCCTCCTATTAACTCAAACATTTCAGGGCCACTGCTTGTCATGCGAGACAGAGAGCAGAGAGGAAGCGGTATCCAGGACCAACTGGATATGGTCGAGCATTACAGGCGAGAGATTATGCGGTTGTCAGGAGGTATCGAAGAGGATCTTTACGGTAACTACCGTTGGAGCATTATTGGAGACACGCTTCAAGGACTTCTCATGGATACCGAAGGACAAGCGGTTGATTCGGTTGCAATCAAACTAGACGACATCTCTGATTAAGATGGGTAACAATCATGGCTAAAGAAAAAGAAAAACAGGCTCAGGTTGAAGCAGAGATTGCTCACTATAAAAGACAGGCTGAAGAAAGCACTGAGACTTCAAAAGAGCGGGAAGAAAGACGAAAAAAACAAGAGCAGGCTCAGGCTGAAGCAGAGATTACTCACTATAGAAGACAGGCTGAAGAAAGCACTGAGATTTCAGCAGAGCGTTACGGTGGATTGGAAAGGAATCAGTTCCGTTACAACAGGGAAATCAAAGAGCTTACGCAAAAGGCTATGGAACAGGGCTGGAGTCCCAGAAAGTTTCGGAATGCGGTTAGGTTTTTGGAGGAAAAACTAGGTCTTTCTTCCGAAAAGAAAGGTGTTCTGTCTCAAGCCTTCAGCAAAACAGGTGAACAACTATCGGCGATTTATCAAGAGACACCCATTGGAAAAATCCAATCATGGTGGAACTCTCCGGGGCCTCCTATTGATGAGACCAGGTTTTCTTCTTCTGGTTTAACTTATCGTGATAGAAACAAAAACTGGTCTGTTGAGAAAGATATCTTGCGGAATACAAACCAAACTATTGAGTTTGCAGGTATGTATTTTACTGGCGAGGAGTTCTTAAAAGCGTATGGCGAAGACGCAAGGATCATGAACTACCTCAATGAATCCATTGGTCCTAAAGATTTGCAAAGAAGAATGGAGGCTTACTCCAAAGAACTTTCAAATATGGCCACGATCTCGGAAGCGGGTGTCGCTGGTTGGACTGGGTACTTTGTTGGCAATGCACTGCTAGATCCTACGAATCTTATTTTCACAGGGGCTATGGTTGACCTTATTAACACAGGTCGTGCCGCTAAGAGAATGAAGAAACTGCTCGATACGGGCGAAGAGATTAGCCCTGAGCAGGCATACACCTTGTTCAGGCAAATGACAGGTCAAAGCGTCAGGTCTATTGCGGTTAAAGGCGGGATTGCTGGCGTTGCCAGTATGGGGGTTGAGGCTTTCGTTGACGACAAGGTAACAAAAGGTGATGTGCTATTAGCAGGTGGCTTGTCAATGGCCCTAGCAGGCTTGATTGGTGGGGTAAGTGCTTTCAGAAAGCGTGGCATTGTAGAGTTACAGGGTCAAGCCAGACGATATTTTGACGACATTATGTCAGAGACAACCTCTGAAGTCCCTGCTCGGATCGAACCGGGCATGGGCGTTGATGAAGTTCGGGCAGTGTTGACCAGCCAAGCCACTAAAAGCATGAACCGTTTCATTCGTGAGGGGATTGAGGCGGGTCGTCCGATGCACATTGTTGCTGAAGAGGCTGTCAAAAAACTCAATAAAGCCCAGCAGATGGTTTCCCGTATGACATCCCTGACCTTTAGTGACGGTAAAACCATTTCTGATTTGCAAACTTCAGAGGCAAGATCCGTCCGTATGCTTTACGCCGTCCTTGGCAAGCATCGCCTTTCATTCAAAGACGCTGATGTACAAATGATTGAAACGGTCAGTGACATGAATGCGACGAGAAATCTTCGCATTGAAGAAGTCTCTTCCGAAGTTCGACGATTAGGTCATTCGTCTGAGACAGGCTTAGGCAGAGACAAACTGTCGGGGCTGGTGATTCGCCAAATGGAAGGCAGGCTTGAAAACACTCCAGAAGGATTCTTTGTCAAATCCGATGGCAAGCCCATGACAGAAACAGAAATCGAATACGCCAAAAAAAAGGCTGAGTATCTAGCAGACAAACTTCGTGGCGGTGTTTATTCAGAGTACGAAGCTCTTGCAAAACTCACGGGCTTGAGAGACCCGATTGATAACTATCACCCAAGAACTGGCAGGCTCCGGGAAAAACTAGAAGACCCCGAAGCATTGGATTCGTTTAGGAATAAATACAAAGCCTACCTTATTGAGCAGGTTTCTGAAGGCAAACTTGAAATAACCTTGCAGAAGATGGACGCTCATATTGAAAGCGTCATCAATGCTATGAAGCGTGGCAAAGACAATGAGTTGAAGCCAGGTGAAACAACCTTTGACTACAGTCAAAAAGATGGCGGTGAGTTAGAACTTGTAGAAAGAGAAGGGTCGGAGTTCTTCACGCAAAAGGTCAGCGAGACAGGGGAGATGAAGCGTCGAAGTTTGGTCGGCCCTACTGGTAAAGACGGTAAGCCGATTGATATTCCGTATGACATCATGGAAGACCTGTACCCCAATGCTCACGATCACTTGATTGGCAGTGCCAAGCGTCAAAGTGCAACAATCAACGGTGCGATCATGTCAGCGATTGGTGCCCCGAAGGGTCAGTCTTTGCCTGAGTTCAGAACGGCAGAGCAACCTTTGCCCACCACCCCTCGACCAGTGGAGGGCGAGGCTCCGGGCGAGGCTCCGAGGGTAGATGCTGAAGACATTGTTGAAGGCGACCCGTTGGCAACACAAGATAGATTTAATGTCACACAAGGTGAAGTATTATACACAAATGGTCGTGGTCAAAAGGTCGTAGATTATATAATCGATAGCCCTAAAAATGAAAACATTGTGACAGACGCTTCTAGTCGTGGGAAAACAAGAGATGCTTCGTTATTAAACAAAGACGGTGACATTATTGATGAATCGTATTCATTCCTTAATGAGATGGAAGGCTTAGAGTCAGGAGAAGGTTTCATTTGGCGTGGAATGAATGACGAAGAGTTTTCTTTATTGCAGAAAGGTGTTGCTGGTTCTCGTGGTGATCTTAACATCGGTGAGGCCCAAAAAGGCTTAACATATTTTGCAGAAAATCATGAAATGGCGTTCAATTATGCGGGTGGTCTTGGAACCACTATGAATATGCCAACATACACAAGACCTTCGTATGTTGTAAAAATAAAAAGGCCAAGCCCTGAAAACATTGATGAAGCAATGACATACGACGGGGAAGTTGGCGTGAAAAACTTTAAGGTTGATGATGTAGTAGAGGTTTATGAAGTAAGAGTTGCTAGTGAGACACCTGGCAAGGCTACTTATGTAGAAACGGAACCAGGGTCTGGGAAATACAAGGCTCAGGGAAGTTCCACTAAAGTTTCTCAACGCTATGTTATTAAGAAAATAAACTTTGAACTTGATCCATCCACCCCCCGCACCCCCACCGACGATCTCACCATCACCACCCACGCCGAAGACATGACATACAACATCATTCCTGCTGGCAAGGCGGCAGAGTCTGACAACCCTGCACAGTTCCTTGAAGACACAAGACCTGTTGTCGATGAACTGAATGCCGCTTCCAAGAACATGGAGACTGCTAAAGAGAAAGAAGCCAATAGCAACATGGCTGTGGATGAAGCCATTGAAGCAAAGAGGGGGAAAATCACAGACTCGGAGGGAAGGCAAATAGCAGACGTAGAACTGAATCTAAGGGAGATTCAGTTGTCTTCTAAAGATGAGGTTAGCAGTTTCAAAGAATGGGATAAGGCTGAGAAGCAACTTGATCGTTTGGAATCCCAAGAGTCCAACATTGTAGGCCGCATTGAAAACGAGAAAGCCAAGGTTCAAACCAGGCTGGATGAACTTGAGGCTAAGCAACGTGAGTCGCAAGAGCAGGGGCACGTTCCTGTCCAGCCCGATGCTTTTGAACTCAATCAAGTGACCGATGAGATTGCAAAACTTCTGAATCAAGACATCGCCAAGAAGGGTAAGCACCAAGAGAGGGTCTTTGACAAGATCGGTAAAACCCAGAAAGAAATCGACGTACTTGAAGCACAGAGAATACTCCTTGAGTGGGAGATTGGAGGCCGCAAGTACGACGCAGAAGACACCAGCACTGTCTTGACAGGCGAGATCTACGGCCTGACCAAAACCACTATCAAGCAGGCTCAAGAACTGTTGGGCGAAAACGCTTCGGTCCCACAGATCCTGAAGAACTTCAGTGCCAGAGACAGTGAGAAAGCCTTGGAGTTGGTGAACAGGCAACTTCAGAAGAAATCAGAAGAACTCAACACTCGCATGAAAGACTACGAGACTCTTGAGCCACAAGGATTGACAGGCAAGGGAGCTGAAAAGTTAGAGAAGTTGAAGGCTCGACAGGAAGAGTTGCTAGAACATATCCGTGTTCACGGAGACAAGACCCCCGCTGAATACCGGAGATCCTTAGAGAGAACCCGTCAGGAAAAGATCGATGTCTTACGCAGAACCTTGGACGAGTGGGGTGATCCGATCAAAGACGGTGAGTTAAGCAAAGCATTCAGAGACCATGTGGGTGACAGGGCTGGCCGATTTGAAGAACTGCTGGAAGACCTCAGGGTTTTGCGGGACACAAAAAAAGTGCAAACACCTGACGGAGAAGGGAAAACATTTCCAGAAGGAAGCCTTGCTCTTGCTAGAGAGACTAGCCAAGGGAAAATGGTTGCTTATGAGGACGCTGTTAAAAAACTCGACGAAGACCTGGATGCTCAAGAACTGAACGAGTGGCTCAAGAAGAACGCTTCAAGTGCTGTCAAGAAAGAGATTCAAGAGTTGAGAGACCAACTCAAGGCTCGTCGTGCTGAACGCCAGCAGGTCAGAGGTGAGTTGTCAGAGGCTCGCAAGAGATTGCGACAAGCGTCCAAGGATTACACCGACACATTCGGGGAAAGGCATACCCTTGACGAAGAGGTTGATCTTGCAAAGGTCAACAGCAGGATCTCCTCTATAAGGACTGACTCTGCTATGAGGAATATGTCAATGGGGATTGGCAGACAAGACGGCAAGTATATGCCGCTGTCTTATGGATACGGCAAAGAGATCAACGACGAGTACGCTCGCATGATTGAAGATGCGGGTGACGATGTGGCTTTGGTTGAGAAACTGGAGAGGGAAAGAGACGCTGACTTCCAGAAACTAGGGGAACTTCGTGACTCCTTCTTGGGTCAGAACGGCAAAGACCAGAGGAGTGATCTCTTAGCGGCAGGGTCAATGTACAGAACCTCGACAAATATTTCTGTAAGCACTTTGGCAGACATAGGGATAGCCGCTTCAAAATCAAACTCAGGGTTTCTCAGAACAGCAGAGGCTGTTTCAAGGTCGCTGGCAAGTGTTGTTAATCAATGGTTCAAGAAGGCAACAGGCAAAGGGTTTGACCACAAAAACCTGGCCCAGTTTGTGGAAGCCACAGAGATCGAAGGAACCATGACCGCAATGTCTAGTGGTCGAATGGATATTGGTAGCTCTCAAGGCTCTATTCGCTTGAGCCTAGACGAAAAAGCCAGAACCGACAAAATCAAACTTGGAACAGCAGAGCAAGGGGCAACCATTTGGGGTTGGGGGACAGGCTTCAAGGTTGTTCAACCAATGGTCCGTGGTGTTGCGACGAGGTTGCACACAAGCAGGGCTTTGGATATTGGTGAAAAGATTTTTTACAAAGAGCCTTTGACTGAACCTGAAAGAGTGTACGTCAGATCTATGGGCTTGACCGAAGGAGAGTTGCAAGATTGCTTTACCACATGGGTGAAAAATAATGGTGGAGAATCTGTTACTGGAACCGGCTTGAAGAATGCCAATCCAGAAGAATGGGGCAACAAGCAACTTGGTAAAAAGTTTCATGATGGAGTTATGAAACACGTTGAATCTTCTTCACTGAAGACAAGGAAAGAAGATCGCCTGGTTACAACCAATCGAACGGGAAGCGATCCCGTTGACGGTTTCATTGACTCCTTCATCAACACCTTGCAAGGGTTTAGCAGGACTGCTTTTAAGGAGTATGGACTTAAAGGTGTTCAGGCTTTGACAACGGCCTATCAACATGAGGGCTTGAAGGCGACATTCCCAATAGCCAGAAATGTTTTGGTTGGAGCGTCGATCATGTACGGTGTCAAGCTCTTGAGAGATGAACTGACAGATTCTCTTGGGCGACCACCGTATGAAGACAAGCCTCTTGCAGACAAAGTGACGGGCGTTGAGGGGGCACAAGGATTTATAGACTTCCTCTCTTACACGGGATTGTTCGGCACCCTGCTTGATATTCCACGCAATGTTGAATACGGCAGAAGAAAGTTTGAAAGGTCTGAGGACGCTGTTGGCACGACAAAGGCTCTCGGCATTCAGTTGCTTGACACTGCTTCTCCAGGATTTGGCGGGTACATTGAGTTCTTGGATGGTGCTTTCAAGGTAACTGACTACGCTGGAATGGATGAGGATGAAGTGAGAAGGCAGATCAGAAAGACAGGCTTGTCTCCGTTCGCTCCGATCAAGCCGCCTTCAATGTCTTATCCCTTGCTCAATGTTTTGATTGACGAAGCCGCTGAGTCAGGGCTTATCGAGGAAGTTCCCAGAGTCCAATACAGAAAGTTAGAGAAGTGATCCCCGAAGATCTCTCTCAACTAGGACTGGCCTCGATTGTGGTACTGCTCCTGCTGAGGGAAGTGTTTGGATTCCTCAAGACACACAAGGCAAACGGTAACTCTCACTTAGCATACGATACGAGCAAAACTATGAGTCGATTGGAAAATGAAATCTCTACGTTAGTTGCAGAGATCCGCAAGATGGGACACGCCATCAACAACTTGAATACTTTGCTGACCTTGCAGACCCATGAGCTGAAGGAGTCTCGACAGGAAGCCAAAGAAATCAAAGAGCAACTAGAGAAGTTGCGAGAGGAAGTCAGGAACCGATGAGTACAAAATGGATGATCTTCGCCCTGTTAGTGCTGACGCTTTCAGGGTGTGCATGGAGTCAGGGATTCTTGCATGGGATTGCTGACCCGACAGGTGTTGAGGGTACTGAGACTGGCCAGCAGGTGGGTCAAGCGGTAGGGACAGTGCTGGAGACAGCCGTGCCTTTCATGCCCTCACCTTGGCGTGAGTTGGTCACGGGAGCATTGGGAGTAGTGGCTGGATTCTTTGGTCATGCGGCCAGAGAGAAGAAGAAAGAAGAGGAGAAGTAATGGAAATCATTAAGGATTTCTTTGTGAGTCGTAAGGCTCAAGCCCTGTTGGTACTTGCTGTGGTGGTTCTGCTTGGTCCCTTGGTGGGGCTGGAGGGCGACCAGGTAACTCTGACAGCGGAGGGGTTGATGGCCTACATCTTGGGTCGAGCCATTCATGACAATGGTTTGTCCAAGCCTTAGGCTTCTTCCATTCTGTGGGGGTCGGGGGTGTCAAACCCTCGGCCCTTTTTAGATGCACCCAGCGATCTGCAACAAGAGCCAGATCAACAGCACCCCCGCTGTACTCAGCAGAACCTTCTCGATCCTGCCCCACCAAATCTCTATGCGTGTTTTCAATCTGCCTCCGTGTACCACAGCCAGATCCCCAGAGCGTCAGCCTCATTGTGATCCTTGACCTTGGGGAATCTCTTTTGAATGTACTCTACCATGTCTTTCTTGGTAGCTCTCCCGGTGCCTGTGACCGCCTTCTTGATCGTCATGGGGGAGACAGGGTGGACGACCCAGCCCTTCTCGTGGCCCACCTTCTCGACGATACCCGCCATAGCGTTGAGCGTCAGGGCGGCCTTACCGGGGACGTTAAAGGGCTTCTCGTAGTACACGAGGTGAGGAGTCTGATCGGCAAGCCAGTCGTGAAACTGACACAGCCTTTCGCCCAGGTTTTTAGAAAACTTGTGAATGCCGTGGTCGAGGTATCCGTCTTCGTGAAGGGCATACCCTGTGACCGTGCCCAGATCTAGGCAAAGAACATCTCTCAACTTCCCCCCTTAAATGAAGTAGCCCGTGATCCCCCTCGGACCTGCAATGTCATACCGTAGCATGACCCTGTTGATAGTCTCTTTCAAAGAGGCCCGTGCAACGTAGCCCCCGACAGGCATATCTGCACGCAGATCTGTCCAGCGTACAGGGAACCCGTGGTTCTGTCGGATCTGCTCGGCCTCTTCCTTGAGGGTGAATCTCCAGGAATGACGGGCTTCACTGGCAAGTCTTCGGCCCTCCATTTGTGTGGCCTCGTCAGGGCTGACCTTCATTTCAAAGGACAGATCTAACAGGTGGTTGATCTTGTCAGGAGCGTCAGCCGCATCCATGTGAAGCGGGAGGTAGGATCGTGCAAACTCTGTCAACATGAGATCTCCCCTAAAAAAAGGAGGGGACGGCAACAGTGGGAATGGCCGCCCCCCCCGGAACAGAGATGCTTTAGAAAGGTACTTCGTCTTGCCCGACGAATCCAGAGGGTTTCAACCCTTCTCCGTCAGGCCCGACATTGATCTGCTGTGCTAGTTCTGGGTATCGCCTTGGGCTATGGATCTTTTTGATGGTGCTGGCAGGAGTGCCGTCACGCTTTTCGTAGGTGCCCACCTCGATGTAGACTTCTCGCTCCATCTCGATAGCGTCCTTGATCTCCTGAAGAACATCCCACTTGTGGGGTTCCTTCTCCTCAGCGGCCCAGTATTCCTCGCTTGGCATATCCAAGGCTCCCAGCAGTCGCCAGATCTTCCATGCCTTGTTGGACTTGTCGTCAATCGAAGCCTCGATGTAGTCCCGAATCTGCCCTTGTTGCTTAGCCTCAAACGTCACCTGAATCTGTGCCCCTCCTCCAAAGGACTGAGCAAGATCAGCACTCACCACAGTGGCAAGGTACTTACCAGGTCTCAACACTTTCACCTTGTTGGTGTTGTCTTCAGGGGGTACCCCCTCGTAAATGGGAAACATTGTTCCCCTCCTTCCTTTTAAGAAACGAAATCGTCTGTCTTTGCACACCAAAATGGACCTTCGCCGCCGTCCTTGCTCACGAAGTGCCAGCCAATGTTTTCTCCATCGTCATACTTATCAGGGTCACGGAAAAAGTTTCCGCATTCTGTCATGTCAGGCACGTTGTCAATCGCTCGGCGACTGACGGTCAAAGGCCCAAACTTACGTTCGTCAAACTCAATGTGGTCGAACCGTATTGAAGCCCACGCTTTAGGATTCTCAGCCTCAGGTGCTTCCTCCTGCGAGATGCTGATGTCCTCGTCGATATGGACAAGTTTATATTCACAATTGATTATGTTCTTGAGACAGGCAAACCCGTCTCCTGGTTTCTTAAACAAGAGACTCTCTAAGTGCGGCATGATCCTGTCGATCAAGTCGTCTTGAGACACTAATAGTCTTCCCGTGTACTCTTCAAAATCACCGCCACAGGTCTGGGTGACAACGGAAATCGAGAAGCAGACTTCTGCCGTGAAGATATTGTTCTTTAGCATTCTGCGTATCTTCTTCACGCTTTCCTCCTTCCTTATTCTACGTCCAGCCCGTCCACCTGAAATCCGGTGAACGTGGTTTGATCGTCTTCAATCTTATTAACCGTGTCATTGAGCAGGCTGTCGTCGAGGGCTGACCCCGAATAGCCTGTGACCAGAACATTCTTCTTGATCGTGTGGCCGAAGAGCTCCCACACATGGAGGACACGGCGGTCGAAGTGTTCATCGTAGCGAACCATCGCCCCCTTGCCGTGCCGCCCAGAGTGAACC
>Ga0209645_1001179_pt1 | contig 13195 bp, 8 predicted proteins | sample ETNvirenome_6_30_FD_184070 | JGI IMG/M metagenome (GOLD analysis project Ga0209645, IMG submission 184070) | Marine viral communities from the Pacific Ocean - ETNP_6_30 (SPAdes) (version 2) | ecosystem: Environmental > Aquatic > Marine > Oceanic | place: Pacific Ocean | collected 2013-06-19
TATCTTTAACATCATTGAACTCCTTAAATATAACTTCTGATGGTATGTAACATTTTAAATCAGAAAACCTTCTCATACCATTAGCAAAATCATAATAACCCTCATAAAAATTAGGTAAATGTCTTTTTCTAAATGGTATTTCATGAGTACAATCTTCTCCCTTCAGTAAAAACTCTTCTAAGGTTTCTATAAAAAACTTTGTTCTACATATCATATCCATTGATAACCTTTTATGTGGTGCATGTTTACCCAAATAAAAATATCCAAAGTCCATCTTTTTATAGCCTGGAGATTTTGTTGTATTGTATGGTGTGTAACCATTAATATATTCTTCTCTAGTATAAGCTCCTATTTTTGATAAGAACATATAATCCATATCCTCTGTGGTAAACTCATGCATAGTAGATTTCATATGTTCTTTACTACAGTTAACTTCCATATCCTCACATATATACATTACATATGGTGTCTTAACCTCTTTAACCAAGGCTAGTGTTACTAATGCCCAATCCTTAGTTAAATCATTATAAAATGATACATTTTTTATATTCTTTTTATAAGAATCTTTTATAGGATTATAGTTTTGATTATCAGAGTTGTAATTTACATAAAAATTAGTATCTGAAAATACAGAACCAAGCTTTTTAGTATTTCTCCTTACAACTTCTAATCTTGAATCCTTAGTACAAATAAAATTTTGTACAATACTAAAATTCTTCATACACACCCATCCAATGGTCAATCATCTCATCCATCAGAGTTTCAAATGTGTATTCAGGTTCCCATCCAAATGTAGTTCTTAACTTAGTAGAATCACCACGAAGATATTTTAACTCCTCTGACCTCATAAATCTTGGGTCTTGTGTTACATAATCTTTATAGTCCATACCAAGTTTACTAAAAACATATTTACACATATCTCCAACAGAGTTAGTGACTCCTGTAGCACATACGAAATCATCTGGTTCAGTATGATTCATAATCATATGCATTGCTCTAACATAATCTTTTGAGTGACCCCAATCTCTGTAAGCGTCCAGATTTCCAAGTGGTAACTCATTTAGTTTTCCTAATGATATTTCAACAGCAGACTTAACAACTTTATTAGTTACAAAGTTAGAACCTCGTCTTGGTGATTCGTGATTAAATAAAATACCATTTACAGCAAATAGATTGTAAGCAAATCTATAATGTTTTACCATGTTGTAACCAAAAACTTTTGTACAACCATAAGGGCTTGTTGGCTCCATTTTAGTAGTCTCTCGTTGGTAACCATCCTCATCTACTGAACGACCAAACATTTCAGATGAAGAAGCTTGATAAAATTTAGCTGTTGGACAATTGTTTCTATAAGCTTCAAGTATGTTTAACAAACCAAGTGCATTAGATTGTACTGTAAATGATGGGATGTCCATACTAATTCTTACGTGACTTTGTGCGGCTATATTATATATCTCGTCTGGTTGAATTGTTCTAAGTAATCTTTCTAAACAACCAACGTCTAACAAATCCCCGTATTCAGTATGTACCAAATCTTCTAAATGATTTATTCTACTTTCTTGATGTTCTGCTATAGAATTTCGTCTGACTATACCATAGACATCGTAATCTTTTTCAAGTAATAATTCTGCAAGATAACTACCATCTTGTCCATTTATACCTGTTATAAAAGCTTTTTTCTTTACCATACTTCATTTCCAACACATTTTAATGCAGATGCTATCACTTGGTGCATATCGTAATATTTAAAATCACCCAGTCTACCACCAAAGATAGTATCAGTTTCGTTCTTAATTAATTTTTTATATTCTGAATAAAGTTTTTTATTTTTATCATCAAACAATGGATAGTATGGTGTCTTGTCTCTATTATATTCTGCTGGTATTTCTTTTGTTACTACAGTCTTATCAGATTTAGTTCCATAAAAATGTTTGTGTTCTGTAGACCTTGTATGTGGAACTTTTATATCAGTATAGTTAACTACAGCAGTTCCTTGGTAATCTTCTGTATCGTATACATCATGTTCAAAGTCAACATTAATCCATTCTAACTCTCCAAGTTCGTAATTAAAAAACTCATCAATTTTACCAGTGTAAATTATTTTTCTAGCTTGTTTTTTCCAATATTCATATTCTATTTCAAAAAAGTTTACATTCAATTGTGTGTCTATACCTTTTTGTATTCTGTCCATCATTACTGTATAACCATCTACAGGCATGCCTTGAAACCTATGATTAAAATAGTTATCATCATAATTTAATCTATATGGTAATCTCTTTAAAATAAATGATGGTAATTCTTTTGGGTCTTTCTTCCATTGTTTAATTGTATAACCTTTGAAAAATATTTCATATATCTCTTGACCAACCATTGATAAAGCAACTTCTTCAAAGTTTCTTGGTTTCTCTATTGGTACACGAACTTCTGCTAATTTCTTATGAGCTTCTGCTGGTGTTTTGACTCCCCATAATTTATTCATTGTCATCAAGTTAATTGGTAAAGAATATAATTCATCTTTGTAAATAGCCTTTACTCTGTTAATATAGTTATTGAACTCTGTATATTTGTTTACGTAATCCCAAATGTCTTGACTATTCGTGTGAAAAATATGAGGGCCATATATTGAACATTGTATACCTTCTATGTTTTTTGTGTAAACATTTCCACCAGCTTGTGGTCTCTTGTCTATCATCAAAACTTTTAAACCAGCATCAGTTAGTTCGCGAGCACAAACTGAACCAAATAATCCAGTTCCAACTATTAAGTAATCATACATCTTTAAATAAATCCATTTCTCTTAAATCTGGCCATTCTTGTATATCCCAAACTCTAGCTTCTGTTTCTATAGCATCTGGTAGTTTTTCTAAACCCAAACTAGCAGTTTCTGGTGTCATGTAGTAATGATATCCCATTGTACTTATATTTTGGTCTCTCCAAGGAACATCTGGTTCTCTACCATCATAAGACATCTTCTTTAACTCATCTCTAGCTTCTTTATCATCTGTTAGTATCATACCACCTCTACCAAGACTCAAATGTTTTTGATATTGAAAACTTAGACACATAAGAGTATTCGGTACATATCCATTTCTTTCCCACCAAACTGCTCCATCAACTATATTTGTATTACCTAAGTTATAAAACCCAGTCCACTCTCTTTCATCAAACTCAAAATCAATACCTATCTTTTTAGCTAAATTTGGAACTGATGGATAAGTACGATATGGTGTAGTAAACTTTTTTACATCCTTGTATCTCAAACATAATTCTATAGCATGAGTACAACTATCTATAGCTATACCATATGGTGCTCCGTAGAAATCTGCTATCTTTTGTTCAAATTCTTTTACTGATTCAAAACTCATTTTACACACTCCACGTTTAAACTTATTAGTGTTCCATTTTCTTTGTCCATATGTGGTATATACGCTTGTGAGTGGTCATCAAATTCTGAATGAGATGTTTCTCTCCAATCGTATCTACTAACATTTTTAAATCCTACACTCATCAATAATTTCTTTAGACTATCAAAGTCATATATAGTTTTATGATAGATGTAATCACCACCCATTTGCCATTTACCATAAAAAGGCCCTATAAAATTATCTAAATCATATCTGTTGTAACCTTTGTACAATGAAACCATTTGTTGAAAGTCTGGTGTAGCTATTCTCAAAGTACCACCAGGTTTTATAACTTCTTTCCACCTTTCTAATAAAGGAACTATCTCTTCTCTATCAAAATAAGCTATAAGATGTGAAGTATAAATTAAATCAACAATATCATTTGGATACTCATCCAACCAAATGTCATTTGAATTAATATGTGGAAATTGATTTCCATCAATGTGAATCCAACCTTTACCAAAATTTCTTTCTCCACATCCCATGTTAATTTTTATTTTATCACTCATATAAAAACCTTATCGTTTTCAACACCAGTGTATGGACCAGTTTTATATTCATACACAACTGTATCGTCTTCGAGAATCTCATAAGTGTGACCACCTCTGAATGTCATTGAACAATCACCAGCTTCTAAAATTGGTGTTTCAATAATTGTATCATCTATATCATACATTATAACTTTTACTTTTCCTTTTATAACTACCCAAGATTCTTGAGCAATAACTTGGTCTTCTCCTTGTTTATAAATATGTTTGTGAGGCTTAAAACTCTTGCCTTTTTTCATTCTTAACGTAGCTAATTGTAAGAACTCTTCTTCTGGTGCTACATTTGTTCTGTCAACTATCTCGTCAAACCTATGAACAATGTGCAGTAAAACTCCATTTATCCTTGAATATATTTTTTTCATTTTAAATTCTCGTGAATTTTGTCTATTGATTCTTTTACCATTTTAAAACTTATTTGTTTTGTACATTCGAAATCTTTATTTTCAGGACACCACATCCAATCACCCATGTCAAACTTATGTTTATGCCAACAACCATTACATACATTATCATTATGTACTCTTTCTATATTAGTAGTAAACTCATTCCAAGGTTTAGTAAAACCAGAAACCATTACAACTGGTTTACCAACAGCGTGTGCTACCCAAGATAGACCAGAACTTGTTCCAATAAAAAATTCACAATGACTAATGTCAACTATTCTATCTTCAATTGGAAACTCACCAGTCATATTAAAAGCACCAGGTGGTATGTTATTAAAACTTCCTTCAACACCAAAAGAAGAATACTTATCTATACATACAGTTTGGTAACCAAGTTTACTTAGGTATGATACAATTTTATCCCACCCACCATCTAAGTTCCAGTACTTAGCTTGAGCCGTAGATTGTATAGCTATACAAACGTATTTCTTTGGATACTTTTTTTGTTTGTTAGGAATATGTATCCTTGGTTTAATTTCTTTATGTTCAAGTCCAAGACAATTTGAAGCTTGTTCTTGTACTGAACACTCTTTGTAATCTTTTAGTGGTCTTGGATTATCAAACATCTCTTCTTCTTTTAAAACCAAACCAGCAAAATCAATAGTATGTCTTCTGGTAATATTGTGAACTACTTCATTACGTTCAACAAATGTTAACTCTGGGTAAGCTGGTTTTAGTATACTATTCCAATCAGAACAAACAACTACCTCATCAAATCCAAATTGTTTTTTGTATTCAACACAATATGGAGCCCATGCTATACTATCTCCAAGAGAAGCTGAACCAAATACTATAAATGCTTTTTGTCTCACTTGTACTCTATCCTCATCTTTAAAAGTGTTATCTATTAATGATTGACCTTCGTGTTGTTTAGCTACCTCGTCATACAAGATACCCATTTTAAATCCTTCTTTGTGGCCAAATATTTCTCCTACCAATCCATGTGTTTGAAAAACATGATTGAACCAAGTATCTGGCGAATCCCAACCAACTTTTTCATAACAGTCTAATAGATATGGAAAAACTTTTTTAGGCATCAATGTCATATGAGCTAAAACTATTTTGTAAGTCTGATAATATAAATCAGTATCATCATATTTAAGATACTCAGGAGAATTTAAAACACCATCAATGTATCTATCACCAAATGAAAAGTAAGAGATATCTTTTTGATTTACTCCATCACAAACTTCATTTAGTATTTCTATAAATTTTTCTGGTTGTTCTGTTAAGATACAATCACATTCGCATAAAAGTAAAAAGTCATGGTCATCTTTAAATCCATCTATAACGCCTTTTTTAAACGAACTCCAAGCTCCATAGTGACCAGCACCTAATGGTGATGGTGGGTCAGGAAAAGCTTTATTCATTGGTGGTTCACCAGTAAATGGCTCATTGATATGTTGTACATAATCAATACCATAATTAGCTAATATCTTTAGAGATTCAATTGAAGCTCTTTCTCGTTCATCATTTGGTCTTGTTAGTAAGTGAACTAACTTTACTTTATGTTTAACCTCAACTCTTTTATCTGATACATTATTTATTTTATCTATTGCAGATTTTACATCTTCGTAATCAATTGGTTCAAACTTATCCCAGTCATCAAGTGATTTCATTTCCTTAACAGGATTCCAGTTCCACTCTCCTCTGTCAAATAAATAATTTGGATTGTTCCAATACCCTGAATTTTTACTTTCTTTATAAATCCGAATAGAGTTTGTTCTAAATTCATGATTTGGTTTACTCATAGATGAAATTAATATTGATGGTGTACCTACTGCCCATGCTAACCAAGATAGTCCAGAACCAATACCAATATAAAATTCTGCGTGTTTCAAGTCTACCATCCTGTCTTCAAGAGAGTAATCACCAGACTTATCAATAATATTTTCTGGTGGATAGTTCATAAATGGTTCTATACCAAAACTATGTTCTTTAGATATTAGAACTACCTTGTATCCATTTTCATTTAAGTAGTCTACTACTTTCTGCCACCCACCCTTACGATTCCAATATTTACATTGTGATGTTCCATGAATAGCAATACATACATAAGGTTCTTCTATAGTTCTTGGTTTGTTTGGTATAGTTATCTTTGGTTTTATTTCTTTGTAATCTAACCCAAGTATATCTGTTACTGTTTGTTGTAATGGTATTGGTCTACAATCTGTTGGATGATAATCAAGATTGTCAAACCACCAACCAAGACTATATCTTGTGTAAAGATTATCAACCACACCACCAACTTCTATAAAGTTTATGTTAGGATACTCCTTTTCAAAAAAACTATTGAACCAACCAGCATAATATACATTACATTTGTGTTTAAGTCTAAACTCTTCTGCATATGGCATAAAAGCTATATTATCACCAAGTGAGCTAGTAGCTACATCTATCAATACATTTTTATTTTTTAAATCTAAACGTTCTACATTTCCATCAACTTCTATTCTCCAATCGGTATACCATCTTCTGGTAGCGGTACACCACATATTAGGTTTAAGATTAGCTTCATATACCACATTATCATTTTTGTTATCAATAATTTTAACTAATCTATTCTTATCTCCACCATGTATATCTATTCTTGGATACCCATCATAAAAAGAATAAGTCCATGACCAATCAAGTTCTCTTCTACTATCTTCTCTCTTTGTTACATTGTTGTATAGTCTATTCATATTTTCTAACATAAAGTCATCACCCAATGTAGTTTCGTATATTCTATTCAATCTTCTACAGACTTTATCCCAACTATACTTTTTACTATTTGATAAATACCAATCTTGATAGTATTCATAGTTACCTAAAACTTTTTGTATAGCTTGTTTTACTTCTTCCTTATCTCTACCAACAATACAATCTTCGTGTAACACTCCATCACCCATATATGTTCCGATGATTGGAAGACCACAAGACATAGCTTCTGTTATAGTTAATGGTGGATGTCCAGCTTCAACTTCAGACGGGTGTATAAGTATCTTACTTGACTGGTATAATTTTATAAGTTCATCTTCTGGTAAATCATACTTCATAGCATAATTCCAGTTTTTATCTTTATGCTTATTTATGAAATGTTCATTGTCTTGTCTGGGGCCAGCCCATGTGATTGGTATATCAAGTTCATTAGCCGCCTCTATACCATAAGAGAACCCTTTTCTATCTTCGGTATTATCTGTCATGTATCCAGTTTTACCAACACACAATAATCCAGAACGATGTTGTTCTGAATCTTTATACTTTGTTTGGTCAGCACCATGTTCCAAATATATAGGAATACCATCAAAGTAATCAACAAGATATTGTGCTGGAACTATACCCAACTTTGCTTTTTTCAAAGCTTCTAAATTCTCTTTATATACAGGACTTGATTTACCTTGTATATAAGCGTGATGGTCGTGACAAGTAAAGATGTATGGTATATTTTCTTCAAAGGCCGCAATGGCTAGATTTGCCATATGAATGTGTATTATGTCATACTCGTCTTGTATTGGATGTACATCGTCCAAATGTAGTATGTCACATTGATGTCCTCTACGTTCAAACGCTAATTTATATTCCCATATAATCTTTTCTATAGCTCCCCAACTCTTTGGTGGAACTTCTATCCAACCTGGTGTTACTTGACAAATTTTCATTAGTCTTCCTTTATCCTAATGTAAGATGGAATTTGTTTTTTCAAATCTGTATCTCTCTCCAAATAAAATTCAGAACCATCTGGACAAATTATATGTGTACCATTCTCATTTATTTCTATGTGGTCTAATTGTGTACCATACAATCCTTCTATATTATGTCTGAAGTAAAATCTTTCAGATGGATATACTTCAAAGTTTAGTTCTCTCTTATCTTCGGTGTGTGTGTTACAACTTACTAAGTAAACGTGGTTCTCTGTTGGTGACCTAAAGACAGAAGAAATATAACCACCATCTAAAGCACCGCTTGTGTTTGATGGTGATGTTAAAGTATTAAACTTTGTTTTTGGATGAAAGTCTGTAAACAAATCAGTACCACCATTCTTGACTATGAGTTTGTCAAAACTATCTTCTAAACAATAACGATATAGTTCTTCACAAATTAAAAAGTTTTGTTTACCAGTATACTTACGAATAAGTTCTTTGAAATCACTTTCGTATTTTATATTTGGAAACTTACTTATAGCTAAATTTAATTCAATATATAAAAAGTCTAACGATATATCATTTTTGTTAAGATATACCAAACCTTTCTTACCTTGGTGTTGACAATCTCTAACAACACTATTGATAAAATTAATATTGTCTTTGTGATGTACTTGGTCATACTCCATTCTTATAACGTGAGTAAACCCAAGTGATTTAGCAAACTTAACACTATTTAAAAAGTTTACCATGTAAGAATACCCGTGTTTTTGAATACCACCATGTATTACGTTTACTACGAACTTGTCATTTGGTGCTGGTGGAACATACCAGAACAAACCATCAGCCGCTTCATCATAGTTACCAGTAAATAATCTATTTTCTTTATCATAAAAAATATAGTCTACTTGTTCTTGTACCTTATCACTAATTTTGCTATTAGTGACTAACATTATAGGATAACCAAGTTCTTTATAAAACTCAATAGACTCTAAGAATCTTTTCTCATTTACTTTCGTATGGAAATAAGCATCGAGAATAACTATTGGTTTGTGTTTCATGTTTAGAACTTCTAACATAGCTTCTTTCCGTTCTTCTATAGAACGATAACCATTTAAGTGACATAAGAAATTTCCGTTTTCATAAATATGATTTAGATTCCAGTCTGGATACATCTTTATCATCTCTTCATCTTTTATAAACCATCTTGAAAATAATTCTTCCTTTGGTAAATATAAAAATCTATCTCTATAATGTTTGTTGTTATTAATACAAACTCTCAATTGTCTCATCTCATGGTCAAACGAATCTATGTGAACTTGTTCTCTACCTTCTTCAACATACTTTAAGTTCCAAGTATCTTTTAGTAGTAAGTGCATTAATGGTGTATTTTTAATTAGAAAATGACCTGTGTGTGGTGACATACCATCTTCTGTTTCTGTATCTGGTACTGTCTCTTCTGATACAGTTATAAAATCATAATCATCTTGTATAAAGTCTTCTAACTTTTTTGTATCATCCATTATAACACAATCAGCGTCAATCCAAAATAACCATTGGTATTTGTGTAGATGTTCTTGTAGTCCTTTTATCTTACTCCATTGTAATGGTCGTGATGTATCCATGTCATCTGAAAAAATTAAATCATATCCATTTTTGTTACAATAACTTTGTACATTGTCTTTAGATATATCACCAACTGGTGCATATTTCTCATCATACATCATCAAGACACCAATATCTTTTCTTGTTCTTTCTGCCCATAAAATACCATGATGGTCATCTTCTGTTGTTTGTTGTCTACCATCAGCTTGTTGGTACATAGAATATTTAAAACCAAGTTTATCTAATCTATTTAAGATATGATTTCTCAATTCACTATCGTAGCTATCATGGAACTCTAACAACAATCTATCTACTTTCATCAAGTCTTCATCAGACATAGCGTCAAACATCAGATATTCTGCACCTTCTATGTCAACTTTAAGTAAATCAATTTTATCCAAACCATTCTCTATAGTAAAATCTGAAAACGTTTGTGTCTTAACTGGAAAACTTATTATATTCTTTTCTGTTTGTGCGTATTCTATAATGTGGTTTCTATCAAAAGAAGCTATAGTATCGTTCCAAGGAATTGTATACATATCAATTTCACCAGTCTCACCACCAATAGCTACTTGTAATGGTATAACTCTTTCATCATTACTTAATGTATCATTTAAATCATCATACGCTCTTTTTACTGGTTCTACAGCGTATACTTTAGAAGCACCTCTATGTAGAGCATACATAGCAAAAGTACCAATGTTAGCACCAACATCAACTACAACACTATCTTTTCCAAAATCAAAATCTTCATAAACTTTTTGATAGAAGAACTCCATGTAATTAAAATAAGCTAAACTATGTAATGGATTCATTGTTTCAAATCTGAAAGGTGTTGTTGGTTTAGTTTCTCTTAATCTATGTTCATGAACATCAAGTAACTTATCACCTATAGAATTTAATCTATGTATTTCATTTCTATCGAGATACGAATCCGACTCTACATCTGGTTCCTTTTCATAATACTCTATACGAAACCCATTGAACTCGGTTTCTTTTTCGAAATAGAAATGGTGTATAGGAATTGGTATAGTCCAAAAAGAATTGTACCCACTTAACTCTTGTGGCCAGCTATATATTGGTATCCAAGTATCTATGTCTCTTAGAACAATGTGTACTAATCTTTGTCTGTCACTTTGATAACTGAATACTAATTTGTTTTCTTCTCCTATAAAATCTACTTCCATCGGTATCTTGCGACTATCATGATACTCTTGTAGATAGTTTACAATTCTATTTGTTTCTCCAACATCTTTTATACCATGAAAATACTTGACATCATCTTTATCTGTTGAATACGCTAACCAACCACGTTCAACTTCTGGTTCGTGTATGTCAATAACCATTCTATCATTTATCTGTAAACTATCTTCGTATGTACCACCAACTTCAAAAAAATGTTTTACCGAATCTAAATTGTGTGGATTGAAAAACGATTGTGGTAATCTCTTATCATATTTTTTACTCCACAATAAATAATTAATCAGAGTCTCTTCGTGAAATGGTACGTACTTCTTTATAGTTTCATCATCATCAAACCAACCCCAACTAACAGCATCCATACATAACTTTGACCAGTCTTCTATAAATTGTTTACAATCCTGGGTCACCAACATAGAATTTGTTTGTCTATACCACACAACATTTTCTTTTGGTATTTTCATTTCTTCAAAAGATACAGATTCGTCTGTAATAATCTCATTGAACTTCATACGTTTGAATTGTGCTTCTGGTAACAATGGATAGTTTTCGATTTTTGTAAGATTAAAAAATATTGTATCAATGTTATTATTCATTATAACATCAGAGTCTATGTAACAAAGTTCTTCAATACCAATATCAAAACAATGTTGTATAATAGATGGTTTCAACATCATAGCTTTTATTTTACCCTCTACACCAAATTCTTGAAAACTATGTTTGGTAGGGCTATCATCTAAGTTAGCATCATATCTAATTGTGGTAACATTATTTTGTTTTATACCATAATCAAAATTTATTGTAAACACAACCAATGGTATATTAGAAAATAATTCGTGACTCTTTAATAGTCCCTGTAGTATTGGTACATATGGTTCATCACAATGTGCAACAAAACATCTTTTTGGTATTTTCTTTTCTAAGTTTAATACATCCATTATTTTATCTTCATTCCTTTTATCTTCTAAAAATACAACATTGTCTAATCCATTATACATTCCACAATAAACTTCGAGATTGTATAACATAACTGGTATATCCCAACCTATAGCTTCTTTTAGTACAAGTGGATTAGTTTCTTTATCAGTTTTAGTACCTCTTGATGTAAATAAAAATAAATCCATACAACTATAAAATTTATCTACATCACTTCGTTCTCCCCAAACAACACAATTGTCTGGTAAGTTTTCCATTAGAGGCTCCCAATACCATCTGAAGTTATCAGCTTGATTTCCAACAAAATGAAACTTTATCTTTTGGTCTTTTAGTTTTTTAGCATATTCTACAATCTCTGCTTGATTTTTTCTTGGTGTCCATAGACCAACGTTAACAACGTGTTTATATTTTGGGTCAAGTCCTAACTCTTGTAAAGTATCTTCTCTACTTGGTCGGTCTTTCTTTATGATTGGAAACTCAACTACTTCATATGGTATGTCGTACTTGTTACACAAATCAGAATACATCTTAGGATGAAAGTCACTTATAAAAGCAAAAGCATCTGGTAAATATTTTTTACGTTCATTTACTTCTTCTGCAAATCCAGAGTCATGTGATGTCTCTATGATTTTATATTCTCTAAGTGAATTATAGAACTCATCTGCTACAATATCAGGCATCCACATCTCTGGATGTTCTTGTAAATGTATTATATCTGGTTTTAGTTTACCTATTATGTGAAAGAACTTCTTTTTCTTTTCTTCATCAGTTCCTTCTAACGTAGTAAAGTTCTTAGGTAGTAACTCTTTTATGCGGTTCTTTTGTACATCATATATTGGAGCGATATCAGACCACTCCAATACATAAACCTCGTGATTAGTTTCCTCTACTAACTTTTTAGCTTGAACATATAGATACTGAGGCATGCCACCAGTAGATAGATGTTGTGCTATTAGTAGTATCTTTTTAGAACTGGTATCCAAACGACATAACCTCTGAACGATAGATGGGATGATTTCTACAAAATACTTTGTTGACTTTCATCTTCTTTGTTGTTCCATCTTCATTGAACTCGACACAATATACAAAAGTTCTTTTATCAGATTTGAAGAACTTCATTTGTTCATCAAAGTTCTTTACGTTACTTGTGTATTTTATTTCGCTATCAAAACCCATATCAGCTCCAGCTGGGAACTCTCTCTTTATAACCTTCATTAGTGTTTTCATTATTACTCCTTTAGTAATCTTCTCCATACAAAGAAAACTTCTTTGGTGGCGGTGGTGGTGGTGCACTTACTTCTACGCTTTCGACTGTGTACACCACACCAGCCTGAGCGTCTATTTGAAATGTTGTTAAACCAGTTTTCTGAAACGCGTGTTCTAATCCTTCTGTTAATGTTGGAAAGATTCTATCACTATCATCATCTGTCCACCTG
>Ga0209645_1001180_pt1 | contig 13195 bp, 12 predicted proteins | sample ETNvirenome_6_30_FD_184070 | JGI IMG/M metagenome (GOLD analysis project Ga0209645, IMG submission 184070) | Marine viral communities from the Pacific Ocean - ETNP_6_30 (SPAdes) (version 2) | ecosystem: Environmental > Aquatic > Marine > Oceanic | place: Pacific Ocean | collected 2013-06-19
CAGCAGAAATAAACCAATTACTAATAACCGAAGAATTTATTGTGTATATTAATACGTCTGATAGCTTTATTTGTAGTATAAATACAGACTTTGAGGAAACTGCCTCCATAAACACAGGCATGGAATTGGTTGCCTCTGTAGATACAAATAAGACTGTAGACGCTAGTATAGAAACATTTGCTACTTTCGAGGGTTAGATATGGCTAGTAATGAAATACATGTAGGTGATATTGGAACTACTCTCCAATTAACCTTTAAAGATGATGGATCTGTTGTAGATATCAGCTCCGCAAATAATATATATATTATACTACAGGGTCCCGATGACAATGCTTCACAAAAGACTGGAGCTTTAGTTACCGATGGAACTGACGGTAAAGCTAAGTATGTTACAGTATCAGGAGACATTGGTACTGCGGGAACATGGAAGATTCAAGGCAAAGTGGTATTTGCCTCCACGACTTATCACAGTGATGTTCATAATTTTACAGTATATAAAAACTTATCATAGGAATATTGTTAGATGGCAACAGTTGCAAAATCAATAGGGACAACAGGTAGAGACTACAGTACTATAACAGCTTGGGAAGCAGATCTTTCCAATGGCTCAGTTTATAGTTCTGGAGATACAGCTCAAGGCGTATGTTATGCTGATAGCGTATTCACTGAAAATGTAACTATTAGTGACGCCTCCGCTATTCCGACAAATATACAGCTCACCGCTGCGGATGGACAAAAGCATGACGGAACTGCAGGATCTGGAGTTGTAGTCAAGCCTTCTTCTACCAGCTCCTATATAATTAATGTGCAAGAACCAAATACAGATGTATCCTTTTTAGAATTAAACGGCAACGGCACAGGTAGGTATGGATTTTTCTGCACCACTAGCCTCACCGGGACTGTACTTAGAAATTGCATTATCCACAATATTAGATCAACATCAGATACAGGCGGTACGGTGTCTGTCATGAGAAATAGATCCGCCATGACATTTATGAATAACTTTGTCTTTAACTGTACTTCAGGTACTAACGGAAGTATGCGGGTTCATGACACGGAAGCTTCTGTAATCACCAAAATATATAATTGTACATACTATTACCTGCCAGTTGATGACGACGAAGAGGGCACAGCACGATTATTTTATCAAACACTTAGAACCAGTGGAGCGACTGCTCAAAATATCTTGGCTTATAGGTATCATGTGTTTTCTCAAAATCCAATAATTACTGGTGCGTCAGCTGAATACTGGGGAGCCGCTGCCGGCTCAAACGGACTAGGTGACGTAACAAACTTAACCACAGAACCTTACGCAGATGCGTTTGTAGACACCTCAACAAGTGATCCTGACCTACACTTAAAATCAGGCACAGACCTTATAGGCGAAGGTGTTGATTTAGGCACTACTCCAACTAATGTTAACATAGATATAGACGGAGGAGATAGAGATGCAGCTGGAACAGCTTGGGACTTGGGCGCAGACCAGTTTAATCTAGCCCCAACTTCTGCATCAGCAAATGGCAAATACAGTAGTAGGTTTAACTTGTTTTTCTTTGGGGCTCAGGGTTTAGGATCGTTTTCAACAGTATAATTTTGTGTATATCTATATGTAACAACTTAGTATAAAGGAAAAATAAAATGGCGTGGACTACAGATTTAGTTCTCTTTGTCAGAACCCTCATAGGTGACCTTGATGGGTCTAAATATGCAGATTCTAGACTAGAGCAAATTATAGCAGTTGCCGCATACAAGGTATATGACCAAGCCGATTTTAGTTATACATATACAGTAGATATTGCAGCGAAAGACATATCACCAGACCCTGTTGACAATAAAGATACCGACTTCACAGTCCTTACTGCTTATCAGGCAGCTTGTATTATTGTAGGCAGCGAAGTTAAAACCGAAGCAGCAAATTCATTAAACCTTAGAGATGGACCTTCGATGATAGACCTTAGAGGTGTATCTGCAACACTAAACACTCTATATAACGACTTGTGCAACAAGTACGAAGACCTGCTAAATACATATAAAACAACTAACAGTCTACATGGCCAAGCTATTCTTGGTCCGTACAGTCCGGGTAGCGCTGTTGTTAATCGTTCGTTCCAATACAACTACGGGCGCTCAGGGTCCGCATTTGATTATTAATAAAGGAGATTTAAAATGGCTGTAGACGTAGCACAGAAAGCAAGAAACAGTGATGACCAGCCAAACGGTGGTGCTGGTATCGTCAGCATTGCTGGCGCTAAAGGATTGACAGCGGCAAACAAAGTTAGCTCAAACCACACTTTGTCTCCGCCAATATCCGCTTCACTAATAGACCAAAGTATAGATGTTATGTATAATCGTCTTAATCACAGATTTGACGACTACATGACGTATAGCACATAAGGAGTTTAAATATGGCAGGAGTATCAAGCTTTGCAACTGGTAGAAAGAGCAGTATCGGCACAACCGCCGTGCAGCTTACAACCACCTCAACTCATGCGTCTAGGGGCGTTCAGATTGTGGCAGATTCGACAAATTCGGTTAAAGTATATGTAGGTATTTCTACAGTTACGACCGATGCAGCAGATGCCACGGATGGATTTCCACTATCCGCTGGAGAGAGTGTAGTTATACCAGTTATCGACCCTTCTACAATTTACGTGAGAGCCGCTAGCGGAACCTCATCGAAAGTATTTTTTGTGACTGTTTAGTATCATGCCCATAGTAATACCAACAGGTGTTTTTAATGTATATAATGAGGCGGTGGAGCTTTTTGAGCGCACCGTCACATTAGTATATCCAGAAAAGAAAGAGTCTTGCCCAAATTGTTATTTAGACACGATGGGCACACGAACTCGTTCTGTAAGTGTATACAAGCCCGGCGGCCCATATCCGTTTGGCCGAGGCATGCCTTGTCCGTATTGCGCAGGTGCTGGATACAAGTCTTCGGAAACAGAAGAAGATATAGATGTGAGAATCTATTGGGAGCCAAGACAGTGGAGAGACATTGGCTTTGCTGTTAATTTAGCTGAAGGTTCGATACAGGTTATATCTAACATGACCCTTCTTCCGAAGTTAGACAATGCAAAGTACCTTATTCCAAAATCGTATGGCAATATATCAAATTACCACACCATGAAATTTACTAGGGCTAGTGTTGCTTATCCTCAAGGTTTTAAGCAAAACCCAGAGAAGTATGCTGTGACATTTTGGGAAAGGAATGGCTAATGTCTATATCCCTCAAGCTAATCGACTCACCAGCACTTATTGAAAAGAAGATACTAAAAGCTATAATAGATGAGGCAAATAAAGGTTTTTTAAGGTCTGTTACAAAAGCCAAAGAGCCGATAAAGGTAATAATTAGAAATGCTTTGGAGACTTGTCCAGAAATATCGTCTTTAAATGGGGGCACGCTTAGGGCAGATTTTGGTATACCTAGAGGTAAAGACGTAACTACAGAAATAGTAAATTCAATCGCTGATTCAGTTACATTTATGACTCAAAAGTTTTCTCTAAGAGGAAACGATATTGGCGGTGGAGTCACTGTAGGTATACAGCCAAGTAGCTTTGTGAACCTTCTAGGTATTGGTGTTACAGAAACAGAAAACGTAGGAAATATACCTTGGTTACAGTGGCTGCTAACAGCTGGTGACTCTATTATTATAGCAGACTTTGGGGTTGATTACGGTCCGTATGGCAGAAGCGGCATGGCTAGAATGACAGTCAGCAGAAGGCCCTTCAAGGTTGATACCGCTTTTTCAGGTACTTCTGACAATAACTTTATAACTAGAGCTCTAGAACCAAAGGGTCCAGAAATAGAAAAAGCTATTATAAGGAGCCTATCATAATGCCCGATGAACAATATAAGTCATTAAGAGGTATTGAGAATACGCAAGATGCAACTCTTTCTAATCAACTCCTCGAAAACTTCATAACTTTTTATGACTGGGGTTTTACAAACGCTGGCGCTTTCTACAATATAGAAATTCCTCAGTCTGGTATATATGGAGGAAATTTACATAAGCTCAGACCCGTAGATGATCCTAATTATACTGATGGTCAGGTCTGGGAAGGCTATAGAGGTAATTGGGTTTGGGAGACAGGTGTATCAAATCCAGAACAACCAATTAGAATTTCCGGTGTTTTTATCGGAGGTACATTTAGGGCCACTGGCAATATACAACAGCCATATCATATAAATTACCCAGATGGGCGAGTTGTACTTGATACCGCTGTAGCTACCAACACAGAAGTTAAATTAGAGTATGCCCATAAGTGGGTAAGTGTCATTCCTGCTGAAGGTGTGCCTTGGTTTAGAGAAATACAACAAGGATCTTTTCGTGCTGATAATTCTACATTCACACAGTTCGGCTCTGGTGATTGGGCTCAGTTGGGGCAAACAAGAATCCAGCTTCCTACTGTTGCTGTAGAAGTTGTTCCAAATACTAATTTTACAGGCAGACAATTAGGGGGTGGACAAAATACATATAGCGATGTTTTATTCTACGTCGTTGCAGAAAACCACTGGGAGTGCAATAACCTCATAGACCAAATAGCTTATCAAAACGACAGGAGCATTTGGCTGTTCGACACAAATAAGATTGCTATTTCTGGAGTATACCCTTTTGACTATAGGGGAGAATTAAACGAAAATGCTTTGCCTAGCGGTCTTTACCCTCAGTTAGTAGATGATGCACCGAACCCTTCTGACGCATCCTATAACTTTAGGTATAAAAAGTGTTTCATACACAACAGTAAGGGGCAAGGAATCACACAAATAGCGCCCAATCTATACATGGGAACAGTTCGATGTTCCACTGAAGTTGAGGTAATATAAGCGCTTTTTTTCTTTTTTTGTGTATATAGTAGTAACCAAGCCAGAGGTGGATAGTATACATATATGTGTTAATCAAATAGGAGATTATTATGCCTAATAATAGAATATTCTATGCTTGCCAAGCGGTATTTATTGGTAAGACAGGCCACACTCCAGCAGCCCCAGCTTCCGCTGGACGCTTCATGCAGGGTGTGCAATCTGTCGGTATTACCAGTAACTTCACGCTAGATCAAGCTTTTGAGTTGGGTCAGATTGAGATCTACGAAAACTCAGAAGAAGTTGCAGACATCGAAGTTACTCTAGAAAAGTCACTTGATGGTAAGCCTCTTCTCTATGGTCAGGCTTGTGGTGACTCAATCAAAACGAATATGGTTGCTGCAGGTAAAAACAGATCAGACGTTTATCTCGGCGTTTATGCAGACACAGTTAGTAGCACGAGTGGTGAATCAGTTGGTGCCGTTGTACAATGCTCAGGTATGTACATCAGCTCTGTTTCTTACACTTATCCTACCGATGGAGCTGCTACAGAATCTATAACGCTTGTTGGTAACGATAAATTCTGGTCAGACAACGTTGCTGGAGTTGTTCCTAATCCAGACACTAGCTATGGCGCAAGCCCAACTACCGGCTTAACTGGTAGTGATGCTTCAACGGGCGCTAGTAACGGTTCCTCTACCAATGGTAGTGGTCTTGTTAGACGCCAACACGTTGATATTGCTAATTCTACGATTCCTGCAGAAATCAGTGCTCCAATGGGTACTGGCGGATCAGGCAAGAGTAAAGGGATGCACATTAGTAGTATCTCAGTTAGCGCCGACTTCGGTCGTGAAAGTATCTTAGAACTGGGTTCATTTGGACCTTATCACAGATACGCTGGTTACCCAATCGAAGTTACTTCTGAATTTGAAGTTACTGCTATGAGTGGTGACTTGGTTAATGTTTCTGGTACTGCTGAAAACCTAAGTGACCGCACAATCATTATTAAAGATGATTCCGGTATGGTTATCAATCTTGGTACTAAGAATAAGCTAAGTTCTGTTTCTTACTCCGGTGGCGACACTGGTGGTGGAAACGCTACTTGTACCTACTCCTATTCTACTTTCAATGACTTGAAAGTTGATGGTGGTGGTGCTTATTATACTAGCGGTAGCTAATTCGTTAGTGTCGCACGATAGTCGTCTACATATAATAAAGTAGGAAAAAGACGACAATCAGTTGGTTGGATTTTAGGAAGGTAAGATGTCAATAGATATCGAAAAAAACTTATATAGAATAATACAAGGTCGCTTGCGCTACAAGGTGCGAGACGGCCTTGTTTTATATATACACGAACCTACGCCTGAGCTTATTTATGACTCACATGAAATATATGACGACGTTTACAATGAGTGCTATTGGAAGGGCATATATGTTCAGGAAGAAATAATTCCAATACTACTAGAAAACGATTATTGGTCTCCACACGATGATCGAGAAGCGGAAAGACTACAGAAAGAGATAGATGAAAAGAAAGTCCAAGCTTTCCAAAATTTCGTTAAGAAGAAGATACTTAACAATCTAAAAATGCAGATACATAATCTAGAGAAAAAATGGCACATTCTCTTAATGAAGCGTGGCTCATTAGATCACGTAACTTGTTCCGGCTGTGCAGAACTTGCGCGAACTTACTGGCTTATAAGTAAGACTACGTACTGCGATGGAGAGCTTTACGATTGGTCTGATTGCAGTATTACTGACGCTGCTAATTTCAAAGCAAAAAATCCAATATCAGAAACCATGTATCGTAGAATAGCGCGTTCTGAAGTTTGGAGAGGCATGTGGTCTTCAGGTAAAGGAACAAATATATTTGGTGTGCCGTTCTCTAGAATAACAAAACAGCAAGCTAGGCTTTGCATGTATGCTAAGATGTATGATAATGTTCATGAAAGCCCAGAAGCTCCATCGGATGCATTGATAGAAGATGATATATGTCTTGATGGATGGTTTATACATCAACGTAAGAAACATGAAAAACAAAAGAAGGCCAACCAAGTGGATGGCATGATAGGCAATGAAAAGATTAGAAACGCTGGCGAAGTCTTTGTCATGGCTGAAGATAAACAGGACGCTAGCGGAATATATGATTTGAATGATGGCTTTGCCAGAGGAACCATCAGGCAAAGAGAGGAGCAATTAAAGCAGAATGAAGGCAAAATTAAATTCACTGAATTGACCGATGTCAAGCAAGACATAGAAATTCAGAGGACTCAGCAAATGAAAGATCATTATAAAGGAATGAGGTAAGATGAATGATTATAATAGCTTATTAAAGCAATCTCTCGACCTCAAAAAGAAAAGAGATGAGAGATACAAGGAAGTTTCAAAAGACCGACTTTTCCAAATAGCAAAGAAAAAGGTTCAAACAACCATGATTGGAGCTTTGGATACTATTGAAAAAAGTTTTGGTTTTTTATGGCAGACAGAAGGAGAACTAACGCAAGAGCAAGTTCAACTGAAGTCTATTTTTGAAAATGCTCGATCTGAGATCTTGGATCGTGGCAACGCGCAAATAAGAAATCTTGAAGCAGAAATATCGCACTATGATGTTTCTTGGAAAAGATACACTGTAAATTTACCTATTAAAGAAGAAAAGGAGAATGAAGATGGCTAATAAAAAGGATTTAGTAGAAGTAAACGCTAAAGATACTAACGATAACGATGTTACAGTTTGGGTTAAGCGACCCTCAACTAAAGAGTATAAAGACTCTCAGGTTGAATATAACAGAGCTTTTCGTGAGGCGCTAGAGGGTGGAGCTATTCTTAAGAAGAAGCTTGGCGAATACATGAGATCTCAAGGCTTGTGGGATGATGCCAAAGACTCTGAAGAAAGGCGACTTCTGGCTGAAATTTCAAAACAAGAAGACAAGCTCAAAAAGGGTGGTATCTCACTCAGTAAAGCAAAAGAGATTGCTCTTGGGCTGAGAAAGACTAGAGCTAAGTTTAGAAACTTAATCGCAGAAAGAACCATGCTCGATTCTAATACTGTAGAAGGTCAAGCAGATAATGCTAGGTTTAATGCTCTTGTCACACTGTGTGTCCTCAAAGAAGACAAGCGAACACCAGTATGGGAAAATCTCACAGAGTATGATGATGATGGAGATCAGCCTTGGGCAGCGCAAGCGGCTGGAGAGTTGGCCTCTTTGATCTATGAGATTGACCCTAACTATGACAACACTCTTGAGGAAAATAAATTCCTGAAGGCTTATAACTTTGCTAATAAAGAAAATAAATTAGTAAATGAAGATGGTCATCTTATTTTCCTAGATCCCGAAGATGGAAACGAATATCTTATTGATGAAAATGCTAGATTCGTAGCCTACAGAACTGATGAAGGTTATAAAAATCAAGATCTTGAAGATCGTTATTTTGTCAATAGAGAAGGCAAAGAAGTTACTGAAGACGGAGATCTAGTTGAAGACGATTTTGTCCCATTCCTAGACGATTCTGGAAAGCCTGTTCCTGTACCAAAGGAAGAAGCTACAGAAGAGACTGCAGAAGAAGATAGTGAAGAAACTGCAGAAGTTGAGGAAAATACACCAAAAAAACGAGGAAGACCTAAAAAGACAGAGGAAGTTTCGTAATTTTGTGTATATAAGTTTGGACAGTCTTACAGGGGTAGTTATGAATACAAAGGTATTGATGCTACCCCTTTTTTGTTAACCGCACGAGAGAGATTAAAATGTCAAAATTTGTATTAACTGCTCAGCTACAGTTACAAGCTCCTAGAAATACTAGGCAGGTTGTTACTCAAATGCAACAGCAGTTAGGGAGTTCTCTTAATGTTCAAATCAATCCTGTCGTAAATACTCAGGCTCTCGCAAATGCCCAAAAACAAGTTACTCAAGTTTCAACCGCCGCAACAGCAGCGGCAGGTAATCTAAACAAGGCAGCTAGATCTGCTGACAGCTTCGGTTCTGCTCTTGGTGCTGCTGCCAGAAGATTTGCCTCAATTACTCTTGCCACAGGGTTCTTCTTAGGTATTACCCGCGCAATGGGAAGTGCGGTTGGCAGAGCTGTCGAGTTTGAAAAAGAAATGTTGAAGATTTCTCAGGTTACTGGAAAGACCGTTATGTCTTTGCAGAGCTTATCGGGAGAAGTAACAAGGCTAGCTACCACTTTAGGTGTAAGTTCTGAAGAGATATTGAACTCCGCTAGAACACTATCACAAGCTGGTTTAGCGGCAGATCAAGTTACCAAGTCTTTGAAAGTCTTAGCACAAACAGATTTAGCAGCTACTTTTGATAATATTGCTGACACAACAGAAGGTGCAGTTGCTTTAATTAATCAGTTTAGACAGGAAGTAAGAGCTGCGGGCAGCGAGGCTAAGTTTTTAGAAAATGCCTTAGATGCGATTAATGCCGTATCTAAGAACTTTGCCGTTGAATCTGCTGACCTTATCTCTGTCGTCCGTAGAACTGGGGGTGTGTTTGAGGCTGCAGGCGGCAAGCTAAATGAGTTAATTGCCTTGTTCACTTCTGTTAGATCTACCACTCGTGAAACTGCGGAAACGATTGCTACTGGGTTTAGAACTATCTTTACTCGTATCCAAAGAACAGAGACAATAGATCAACTTAAAGAGCTGGGCATTGTACTGCAAGATGCAAAAGGTCAGTTCGTTGGACCTCTTGAGGCAATAGCTAGGTTGTCAGCTGGCCTTAAATCTTTAGACCCAAGAGACTTTAGATTCAATGAGATAGTAGAACAGCTTGGTGGATTTAGGCAAATTGGTAAGGTTATTCCTCTTATTAAACAATATCAAACGTCTGTCGCAGCATTAGCCGTAGCAAATACCTCTATGGGAGCAACAGCTTATGACGCTCAGATAGCTCAACAGGGTCTTGGAAACCAGTTTGCTCAGCTAAAAGAAAAGTTTGATGCTACCATTCGTTCAATGGTAGACAGCGACAGCTTTAGAAGTATTGCAGAAGGAGCCATCAAGTTAGCGGAGTCCATATTAAAAATAGTCGAAGCTATGGAACCGCTACTTCCGATGCTAACCGCCTTAGCCGCATTTAAGCTTGGGCAGATAGCAGTTCCTGCCTTTGGAAAGTTCGCCGGTATAGGAGGAAGAAACGAAGGTGGTAGAATACATGGGATACATGCTTTCAACAGAGGGGGTTATGTTCCGGGCACAGGAAATAGGGACACTGTACCAGCCATGCTTACGCCCGGAGAATTTGTAATCAGAAAATCTTCAGTAAAGAAGATTGGAGCATCTAAGCTGGCTAAAATGAATGGATATCAGGGCGGTGGTACGGTTAGAAACTTTGGTACTGCTATATTTGATGACCAAGAGGTCATAGGTACTAGAAATTACCCTGTTACGGCTGGTATGTATTTTACAGATAGATCTTTAGAAAGCAGGATGACTAAATCCGCTTCAAGAAATAAAGTCTCTCTAGCAGAACTTGAACAGCAGGGAATAAAGAAAATAGCCGGAAGTAACACTATGGAGCTTGCCGGAGTTGGAGCCCTTTACCCTAAGTTCCAAGAGGCTATGGATAACGCTATGGTAAGCGCAGTAGATACCGGAGTTGCCGCTTTAGATGGGATAGCGTCGGGTATAGAGATAGCACCATTAGAAGGCGCACAAAAAGAAAATTTTATATCAACGCTCAAGGGTAAATATGGAAACCTGTTTGAGCAAATGATACAAAGAATGTCTGGTGCCGGTTTTGACGGGGGGCAAGACAATGAAAGACCGATTGACCTTTTAGGTGGGCTTGGTCCTCTATCTACTGTATTCCCAAGTCTCGCAGACCTTACAGCAATAGAATTGAAGTCTTCGCTTACTGCCGCTAACTCAAAGAACAAAACGACAGGGCTTGACGGACTACATCAAAAAATTATAAACTATCAAGGGTTTGGTGTTGACTTTGAATCTATAGCAAAACAGATGGCGGCAGGTGAAGCTGGCGAACTGGAGGCAACAGGAAGAAAGAAGAAAGAACCAAGTCTATTCGAGATGGCTGGCGTCAACAAAGGAGGAAGGAAGAACTTTTTTGGTGGCCTAATTAGTAAATACGCTGTAGGTGGTCCAGTTGAATCATTTCCTAGTCTTCAAGTTAGAGACAGCATAAAAAGAGGTGGTTTGAAATATGGTAAACCCGTAGGAGAAGCTTGGACAGAGGGTCAATCTGCTTTTAACCCACAAGATACGGTTAACTTTAATAGACTAGCTGATAATCCTAGAGCTATTATGGCAGGCGACTTTAAACTCAGGTCAGTTGAAATAGATGGAAGAAAAGAAGAAATTATAGACCCGTCTGATGTTGACGGTCTTAATGTTGCCAAAAGATACAGTAGTGGCAATGACAGATTAAGGGGTCAAGCCTATGAAGAACTGATGACACAGAAAGGTGTACTAGGACCTAAACCTGCTCAGATACCCGGTGAACCATTTGATGGACTCATGGGTAACAAGTGGCAAGAAGCTAAAAGCTATCAGTCAGAAACCGTTACAGATACTGAGATCGCAGATAAAGCTCTTAGGGCATCAATATTTGGCAGAAACAAAATGTCTAATGTTAACATGACATCTAAGCCTGAAGATCTTAATTTAGGTATGCAGGTTGAGGTAGTAAAAGACCTGCCCCAACAGAGTATGGCAACAATCAAAGAGCTGCTGAACAATGAAAAGTTATACCAAGCAGAGCAAGCAGAGGGACAGCAGCTTAATTCTGGAGGAAGAGCAGATACTGTTCCTGCTATGTTAACTCCCGGTGAGTATGTAATAAACAAGAAAGCCGCACAGAACATTGGCTATGGCAATCTAAATAGAATGAATAAACATGGTGTTGCCCACTTTAATAAGGGTGGCCCAGTTCAATACTTTGCTAATGGTAGCACTGGTACTGGAGTTTCTGGAGGAGCTGGTGGAATGAATGTTGGCGCTGGTGTCAACACTTCTATGGAAGCCTTGGCTCAGGCTGCTACAAAATTATCATATAAGCTAGATACGATTGGTGCGCAGATCGGAGGAGTTGCTGACGACTTCAATCTATTGGCTAGTATCGACGAAAAGCTGATGAGTGCTATCGAGCCTCTGGCTGCAGCTCTTGTTAATGCTGTAGATGATATTGGACAGCTACAAGCTATAGACGAAAAAATTAATGGCGCAATCACTCCTTTGACAACCTCCATTAGTACTGTAGCAGGACAAATAGTTACTATTGATGATACCATAAGAAATGCATTTACCGCAGCAGGCGAAGCGGTTATTGCAGGCACAGAGAACTTTACTGTAGGTATTAGCACTATTGATGACTTGGTGAGACAGCAGTTCACCGTTGCTGCAGAAGCAATCGTAACCGCCGCAAATAATTTTGCTGCTGGCATGTCTACCATAGATGATTCTGTAAAAGCTACACTAACATCGGCACTTTCTGGACCTATGACGAAAGCAGGAAAAGAACTAGAAACTCAAATGGTAGCGTTCGGCACAGAGTTGAAAGCAAAAGTGAAGGTATTTGATGCGTTAAAAGACGATGTGGCGGCAATGCAAACAGCGTTGCAAGCAGCCAAAACTATGATTACTGAAGCCAGTGATGATTTGGGAACTATGAAAGATGACATATTTCTGTTATCAGAGGCTCTAATTGTTGCAGCAGAAAGAGTACTTGAAGCCAGCGATGACCTTAAAGTGGGAATAGGTAATGGTATTACCAACTTAAATCAGGCGCTGAATATAGCAGCCCAAAATTACGCAAGTACTGGCTCTTTAGGTCTTGTGAACACATCCGCGACGTCAATGGCGCAGTCAATGGTGAATAGTATCACATCTATGACCACGTTTATATCAAGCATGGGTAGCATAAGCACAGCCGCTACTAATTTTATAGCCGCACTCAACAAGGGTCAAATAAGTATAACAACAACTGCAACATCTTCTTCTAATACCGGCCCAGTCATTGATCAATTAGAGATGAAGATTCAAGAACTTGAGCTGAATATCTCAGTTATGGCTAAGGCTCTTGGAAAGGCTCAAGCGCAGATTACAAATATGGGGAATCAGGCTACTACTGCCGGTAGTCAAATGGCCACCGGAGGAGCTGCTGCTTCTTCTAGAGGCGCTGCTGCTGCTGCTGGTGGTGCTGGTGGCGGTGGTGCTATGATGGCAATGAACTCGCTTATGATGGTTGGCTTTGCTGCTCAAATGCTAACACAGGATATGGACGGCCTATCTAAGCAGACTAAAGCAGTAATAGACTCTGTGGTTCTTCTCGGACCTATTCTTGCTATGGTAGCTATGCAGATGGGCGAAATGGTAGGACAGGCTTTGGCTAACATGATAGTTGGTAAGCTTGATGCTACAGCTACATCAATACA
>Ga0209645_1001182_pt1 | contig 13186 bp, 23 predicted proteins | sample ETNvirenome_6_30_FD_184070 | JGI IMG/M metagenome (GOLD analysis project Ga0209645, IMG submission 184070) | Marine viral communities from the Pacific Ocean - ETNP_6_30 (SPAdes) (version 2) | ecosystem: Environmental > Aquatic > Marine > Oceanic | place: Pacific Ocean | collected 2013-06-19
GAACGTAACGGTATCAAGGTACTACCATGCCCCAACAACTTCAATGCAGACGTAAAATGTACAGACTGTATGAAGTGTGCAGACCTAAAATTACTGAAGAAAAACGAATGGGTAATAGGCTTATCCATTCACGGTGCAACAAAACTAGCAAACAAGTCTATTGAAAGGAGGCAATAGCATATATACAAACCGTAGTGACCACTAAGGAGGTTAACATGCAAACAAAAGAATTTGTATTCAAGAAAAACGTGCCAAAGATTGAACACTTTGACAGGCGTACTGCAATTAAAACCCGTGATACTTTACAAAATGTTCTAGACGCAGTTGGCAGTGCAATGGGAATAACGATAACACTGGATGGAACTGGAAAGTACAGTGATGATGGCTATACCTTTGATATCAATAAGATTGCAATAAAAATTGATAATAAAGGTGTCAAATCTGCACAAAGAATTAAAGAAGAACAAGCCTTACGTTTCAAAGCACGGTACAAAGTCGGAGACATAATTCAAATGAACTCTAACAGTCGATATAATCCAGTATTACATGGTGATAAATATATTGTGGTCGGATGGAACACTAGAACAAAAAAATACCCATTAGTTGTTCTCGAATATGATACAAAAAAGTCAGCACGTTTAGCATATAGGCCAGAATGGTTTGACATCGTAGGCCATGACGATGAGTACAATGAAGGACAACCAACAAACAACTCAGTGGAGGTAACACAATGAGTAAAAAGAATAAAAAATTCACAGCAAAAGAAGTAGAAAATTTTGTAAAGAATGCACTTAACGAAGACCTTGCAAAGGAGGGCAAGCAGATAAACGATAAGTGGTTTGATAGTCATTTTAAAGTAATCAGGGTATCTGATTACAAAGATAAAAATAAGGAGGAAAACAATGAGTAACGAATTGACACCAGTAGAGATAGAACAAACTAAGTACGAAGATAATCTAGGATTAATCGGTCGTGAAATTACATATATAAGATGGATGACAAAACAAGAGACTGAGCAGCTTGGTTATATAGGTGCGTCACCAGTTATTATAAGACTTGATGACGGTACACTTTTGATTCCACAAATGGATGACGAAGGCAATGACGGAGGTGCATTATATGTGCTACCTGGTGACACAAGCAAAGAAGACGATGTCTTATACGTGCAACGATGGTAGAAGAAAAAAAATATACAGTTGAAGAAATGTCTTCACAATACTGTCATGAGTGCGAAACATGGACAGTAGAAGGGCATGGACTATATGACGAAGAAGGAGAATTGGTTAAGATGTATGACCGAACATGCACTATCTGTAGGCTTACAAATGGAAGTTAATATAAAGTTTACAAGGAGGTAAACAATGAGTAAATTTAAAACAGGTAAAGACGGTTTACACATAGCTAGGTTAACCGTTGAGACAGAAGACTTTAGTGATGTAGATAAGATACTTGAGTTCATAGCCAACGAAAAGATAAAAACAGTTGACCAAACTTTTGAAGTTTTTGACATGAACTACATGCAACACCAAAACTACCACCCAGTTGATGACGGTACTTCAAGTAGTTGCGATGACTGTGATGAAAAGATGGCAAACATACAACATCCACACCCCCCAGATGTAGACTGCAGTGACTACAACTATGGAGAATGTACGACTGATGACTTCTAAAGACACAGACTGGTTTTACTACACCAGAAAACGCTGGGCACGCACGCAGAAAGAAATTGAAAAAGGAATTAAGGAGGTAGAAAGAGATATCAAAAAACTCAGAGAAAGTTTAAAAAAGGAGGAGTGATATGTTAAACAAAGACGCAATAATGAAAATGTATCCACCTCGATGTGAAAAATGTAAGGGTGTTGGGTGGTATGAAGGCAAGCGATGTTCATGCAGACCTAAAGTTCCCATCCCTACCGAACTACGCAAAGAAGAACGCAAAAAGATGAGTAATGCATTGCGTTTAAAAGTCTTTCAAAGAGACAAGTTTACTTGCCAGATGTGTGGATTCGGTTCACCCTACTCTAAAACCTACAAGCCAGGTACGCAACTAGTTGTAGATCACATTTACCCAATAGCGAAAGACGGAAAGACTGAAATGAAAAACCTACAGACCTTGTGTAAAGACTGCAACAGTGGCAAACACACAAGGATTATTGATAAGGAGGACGCTTGACAAATGATTGACACATGCTTGACAAACTGATACAATATTAACCTTACTTGAGGAGGTAAACATGACCCTAAACGACATTTTAGAATCTCTTACGGATGTGTCCAAATTCTTGGAGTTAATAGCCCAGAACTTAGACCAGGATGATTTTACAACTGCTATGCAATTGCATACTGCCGCTACCAATACAACCGTAATGAATCGGATAGCTGAAATTTTACAACACTTACCAAGCGAAGCACATAAAGCAAATGAAAGGAGGCAACCATATGAGTAACGCACCACACATGACGATAGAAGAGATAGACGAAATGATGCGACTAGCTATGCAAAAATTAACTGTTCGTGAAATTGCTGCTAAAATAGGCAGGTCACATCAAGCAGTCTACAGACAGTTTGAACTATTTAAAATTCCAACTGATGCAAAGTATAGGAATTCTATACAAATATACAATAAAATTTCTACTGGTTACGTTGAACCACCGTACTCACAGGACACGTTTAATACTCTGTTAGCAACAGTAGAGGGTCTTATAAATGATATGCAACAAGTAAGACAAAATATTGTTTGGGCAATAGAACAAACTAAAACATTAAAGGAGGCAGAATAGTGTGGATACACATACCCTTAGCATATGTACAGGATACGGAGGAATCGAACTGGGACTCAAGCCAATCATGCCACGAATTAGAACAGTCTGCTACGTGGAAAACGAAGTCGGTGCGAGCAAAATCTTGGGAGCACGTATTAGAGACGGAATCCTTGACGATGCTCCTATCTGGACTGACCTTAGAACCTTCGATGCGAAAGCTTGGCGTGGAAAAATACATCTCGTCACTGGAGGATTTCCCTGTCAACCACACTCCATCGCAGGTAAAAAGCAAGGAGCAGACGATCCAAGAGAACTGTCAGGAGAAGTCTTACGAATCGCAGAAGAACTCGGATGCCCAACTCTCTTTCTGGAGAACGTTGAAACAATCAAACGATTCTACTGGGACAACATCAGACCTAAGCTTCACCGACTGGGATACAAAACTCAAGAAGGAATATTCAGTGCGGAAGAAGTTGGTGCACCACACAGACGCAGGAGGTTTTTCATATTGGCCTACCATGACAACTCAAGAGTATCCACATTTGGATATGAAGGTCAACGAGAAGGGTCGGAGAGAGCCGAAGAAAGGCAAGACCGATCACTCTTTGAACTTGCAGGACAGGGCCAGGATGCACAACTGGAGAACACCATCGTCAACGGAAACAGAGGGGGGAGTCAAGGACTTTACCAAGAAGATAGGACTAGGCGGTCAGACAGCACAGTTCAGACTCAGAGATCAAGTATCAACTTGGGCGACACCAACATCGAGAGATTGGAAGGGAATGGATTCGTCAGGCAAACAAAATCCTGCGAAAGATCCGGAGTTGTACCTCTCTATCCGCCCCGACCAGACAATACACGAGGATGGGAGCGAGTGTACACCGAAATGCAGACGCTTATCCCCACATTTTGCCGAGTGGTTAATGGGTCTACCCCACAAGTGGACGGACAGCTCAGAGCCATTGGCAATGGAGTCGTTCCTGCAGTGGCAGGAAAAGCTTGGTCGGTATTAACCTTATCTATAAAAAAATAAGAGGAATCGCATATACGAGACGATCCCCCTTATAAAGGAGGCAAACACATTAATGAGAAAATGTGAAAGCAATAAAATTGTATACAATTTAGTGTATAAAAAGCAAGCTATACCAATAGGAGGTATATTATGAGCCACGAAGGCAACGATATATTAATGGAACAACTCAGAGAAGAGTTAACCGACCCACGTATACGTGTAAGGATCAAGGTTGGTACTAATTCTAAACATGAACCTCAATGGGAAAATTCTATTGAAGTCATTGATGTACTTAGCAATTGTGACGAAGTAGTCACACTAGTACAAGAGAAATCTGATTTGGTTTCAGAATATTTGCACAGAAAATATGATTTAAAAGGAGGCTATTAAAATGGCTAGATTTAATATAAACGACTATGAAATGGTTAAGGATAGGATTCCATTGTTTTATGAGGCACATAAAGATGGCAGAATTTGTACAGAAATTATTTCAGAAACATCAGATAGAGTAGCTATAAAAGCATACTTGTACAAAAGCCTTGAAGAACAAGTCTCATGTGCTCCTTTGAGTACAGGTATTGCAATGGAAAAAGAAGTACCTCCAGACGAGAAAGGAGTTCATAAGTATTATGAGAACTGCGAAACGAGTGCAATAGGTAGGGCTCTTGCTAACTTAGATATGTATGATAAAACCAAAGACCGAGCTTCAAAAGAAGAGATGATAGCCGCTAAACTTATAGATAAGTCTGGTGGGTCGCAAACGTCTGTCTCTGTGCCTTCTAGCCCACCTAAACTAAATGATCCAGGTGGTACTCCGTCTCCGGCACAAACAAACTGGATAAAAGCATTTGTTGATGCAGAGATATTAGATAAACAAGAATACTTTGACGACAACAATAACATTCTTCTGACTGCTCAAGGAGCAAGCGATCTTATGGGAGTTGTTTTTAAAGGTGGGGAATGGAATAAGTTTGTAAAAGAAAACCCAGAAAAAGCACAAGAGATAGCAAATAATCGTGGTATAAAAATATCAAAATAAGGAGCAAACATGTCAGAAGAAATGAAAGAACTGAAAGCACGTTTAGAAAAGTTAGAGAGAACAGTTGCACATCAGAATGCTTTGATAAACAAATTGTATACACTTGATACAATTAAAAACTACACTGAGTATAGGAAAGTCACATGATACATACTAACGATGACATTTCTGATTTAATTCAAGATACTATTCAGTTGATGCAGAAGATAGATACGTTTGTTGACACGGAAAGCGACCATGATTGTGATTACAGAAACATATACAGGACGCACAAGTTAATGGTTACAAGTTTTCTACAGAAATTAAATGAACTGACAAACGAAAAGGTTTCTATAGAACATATTAACCCACGAGATTTAATGCAAGCTTTAAATCAATTGAAAGTACAGCCTTCGAGCAGGTCTAAAAGGCCTGCCCGTAAAGGTTTACATAAACAGATACCAATAGGAGAGATGAATGAGTCAAACAATAGAACGTAGAGGAACAAAGTACATCGTATCTTACCCCCCAGGTACGGTGTACGAATATATTAAAGTCCAGTACAGAAACGTAGATACATCAGGTCGAGATGAGTATGGACTTGTGACAGTCTGGTACGGTAAAGATAAAGTTTTATCAGAGACTAAATTAAACATGCTTTCTGATAGAGCTAGGGGTGGTATAGCTACAAGATGTAATGAAAAATTAGCAGCATTTGAATGGGGAGATATCATTGACGAGGCAAACGACCTTGTTCGTGAAACGCATTCTGAAGGAAACCCTGTTGTTAACTTACAAAAAGGGTCAATACAAGATTCACTACAGTATTTGGTGAACCCTTTCTTGTTGCTTGGCCGACACAATGTTTTGTATGGACATGGTGGTTTAGGTAAGTCTTGGTTTGCATTATATTTAGCTGTTCTTGTTGCATCTGGCAAATCACATGGAAAGATACATCCAGAGCCAGCTAATGTATTGTATTTAGATTATGAATCAGAGGGGCAAGACATAAGAAATAGATTGCATGCATTGTGTAATGGAATTGGAATTGATGTACCTGTTATACACTACAGGGATCAACGATTACCTATACCTAAAGATGAAGATAGGTTAAGAGATCTCATATCAGAACTTGATATAGGTTTTGTAATTATTGACTCGGCCGCTGCCGCTTGTGGTGGAGAACCTGAAAGTGCAGGGGTAGCCGCTTCATTTTGGAATTCTGTAGGCACGTTTGAAAATGCAAACGGCAAGCCTGTTACCACACTTACAATTGCACACGTATCCAAAGCAGACATTGGAGAGAAAGGGTCTTCGTCTCCGTATGGTTCTGTATTCTGGTGGAACTATGCACGGCAAGCGTGGGAGATAGTTAAGAACAGCACATCTAGTAAACTTGAAACACACTTTGGTTTATCTAATACAAAGTCAAACTCAACTGCAGGTTCTAAGCCTAGAAACTTTACAGCTATCTTTGACAATGGAGACTTAGCAAGAAGTGTAAACATAATTGAAACTGACGTTACTGATAACGAAAACTTAATGGCAAATGCCAGTGCGTTTGAACAGGCTCATTTTTATATCATGGAGGAACGTACAAAATATAATCAAGACTGGACTGCCGATAAACCTAAAATGTTTCCTGGAGTTTTACCTTCAGAATGTTCAGAAAGATATCCAAGTAAAAGTTCTAATGCATTTGCTCAGGTATTTTCTAGAGACTCTAAGGTAGAGAAAAATACATTTGTGAAAATAGATGGTGGACGTTGGGATATCAAATATGAAAGGGACAAAGACATGGAGTTTTTAAACCAATCTTCTCCAATGACTTTTTAATAATTTAACTAATGACAAATACACCCCCCTAAAGGGGGGTGGATGTATGTGTCATAAGCAGAGCGTGACATCTATGACATGTCACAATGGAGAAAACATTGAAATTAAAATTAATTCTAGATCATTTACCAAACCCTGATGCTAACCCTAATAGAAGATCTGGATATGCTAAAAACAAAAGAGGTGGAATATACAACCCTAAATTATCAGAGGCTAAGAAAGTTGACCGAGAAGAAATTAAAATACTTGTATCTCAATCAGGTTGGGACAGACCTCCAATGCAAAATGCACACATTACAATTACTTGGAGATCTTCAGATAAAAGAAATCGAGACATCGACAACTTGTTGGCAGCCATGAAAGGAACTATTGATGGACTAGTTGTTGAAAGAGTTATAGTTGACGATTCAGCTAAACACTTGTCATACACCTTATACTATGAATGGGGAGATGAAATAGAAAAAAACGAAACTATATTAGAGATAAAGGAAATCAAATGAAAAACTGCAAACATCATTGGAAAATAGAACCACCTGGTGGACATGTTTCAAAAGGTGTCTGTAAAAAATGTAACAAAGTTAAAGATTTTTATAACTCTGACCCAAGTGAAAGAAAATACGCAAGATTTAACAAAAAAACTAAGACCACAGTGATGACACCTGATATTTATGTATCATCTACAGCGTCAAGGCAGTACTCTACTAAGGAGAGCCCTTAAAAATCGCTCTCCGTGGCTCACAGAGCAATGTTATTCCTGAGTTATTTTTTGTTTTGTGCCTGAGCCTTTGGTTGCGTGCAACAATTTTCTAACTTAGCAATTTTAGTTTCTATTTTTTCAAGTCTTTCTAAGACCCCTAAAATATTTGTAATTTTTTTAATATACATTAAGCCTTCTTTGGATTTTGAAATACTTTTACAAGAGCCCAGAAACGTTTAAGTAATTTACTTCTCTCTTCTTTTGAAATACTACCATCGTCTCTAATAGAACGTTGAATTTCTTCAATAAGGTCTATAGCAAGAGGAAGAGCATTTGAATATTTCATTGCAGCTCGTATTGCTTTAATCATTTTATTCTCCTATTCTGATTCTAAAACTTTCATGCCCAGGGCTATAATGCCTCCCGTGCATCCCGTTGCTATTTCATTCATGCCATAATAGAGTCCGACTCCACTAAGCAACCCAAGAACTATAATAGCTAAAAAGATTTGGGGTCTAACTTTTCCTATCATTTTTCCTCCTGTATTATTTCGTATCCATTTTTAGTCCAACGATACCATTGTCCGTCTTCTTGTTTAGTCCATTCACCATACTCATCTTTACTACCACCATAATATGGCCGAGCATGACCTTCTGAAACTAACATATCGTTTAAAGATACATTAGAACCAGAAGGATAAAGAGAACCTAGTATTCTACCGAATTTTCCTTTGCCCTCTTTTGAGGTTCGGAGTACTAAGTTCCCTTTATTTTTTGTGCATAGTTCTTTAAGCCTGGCCTTAGAAGCTAACCCTAATTTCTTTTCTACTTTGTTACGAGTTCGAGACTCGGGTGTATCAATAGCCATAAGCCTAACCCTATCACGATACTCAATTGAAAAACCCAAATCCAAAACAACGTCAACCGTATCGCCATCCACAACTCTTGTAACTTTACACTTATATTCATACATAGGCTTACCTTATAAACACTGGCTCTTCAACGACTCCGTCAGCGACAGAGTTCACTTTAACACTACTATTAATTATTAGGTCTGCGGAATTAATATCTCCATCGTCACCAATCCTGACATTCTCTAAAGTTAGTGTCCCTATTTCAAAGTAGTCAGCATTAAAAGCACCTGTCCAGGCACGGACTCCATCAAGTATTAATGTGTCAATAATGACATCTGCACCTGATGTAGTTTGTGTTAAAAGAATACGGTCAACGACCATGTCTTTTGCCTCATAACTTGTAGCTCCACGACCACTTCCAATAACTACATCGTTAGTAGTAGAGGACATTGTAGGAGAGAAAGTGTGACCTGCAACTACGACACTTGTAGTGGCGACTATGTTATATATATCACCATTAGCCCAGTCCATTGTTGGGAACTCAGAGTTACGAATAATTAATTCATCTATTGTTATTACATCTGTAGAGCTAGTTCCAGAAAGTTGGAAAGCATCTGTCAGACCTGCTTTACCTAATGAGATGTTTTCAAACTTAACAACATCCATTCTTATACCAGCTGGCATATTAATCTGAAGTGTCTGACTTCTATCTGCAGGAAACTCTGGGTCAACTATTCTATTACCTATATGATTAGGAGCAGTGTATGATGCTCCTGTCTGAGGGAAAGTTATCTGCTGTTCGCCAGTAGATATTAATAAAAACATTGACGATACAAACCCTAGAGCTACTACAGACAATGAACCTATTATTAACTTACCACCACCTAAATGTACTCCACCAGGTAAAGGGAGACGAAAGTTCCAGAACTTAGGAAGCTTCATCTTTATCTTAGGAGTATTGAATTTTCTATCCTTCATTTTATTCCTCCTGTTTATTTTTCTTCTTTGATTCGTCACTCATTACAGAAACTATAGCAGCAGCGGCACTCGTCACCGGCGTGGAGAAGATCGCAAATGCCACTAGAATGATATCTAAATGTGGTGCTATTTCTGTAGGTTTTGATGTGGTTTTCCATACAATTAGTACGCCTAGCGTGACAAACGCAAGAAAGAGTGGCCCAACTAAGACTATAGTCAAAAATTGCGAGCCAGTTAAAGTAGTTTTTGTAGACGCACGTAGCTCTACTATTTCTGCTTTTGCTTCTAGCAGTTGTTCTTCAAGACTTTTTGGTTTCTTTTCTGCCATTCATTACCATCCTCTCTCCCATATTTTAAAAGCTGCATATGAGCTAAGGAGTAATGATACAGAACCAAGTCCAAGACCAACCCAACCAATTGCTTTTTGTTTAGCCATTCGTCTTACCTCCGATATGACTGGATATAATTTGTGCTTTAAGTCAGCAATGTCATTTATTATTTTACGTTGATCGTGTTCATCAGGCACTAAGTTTCTCCGTTAACACAAGGTTAAGAAAACCATGTCTCTGGGCGTTAGCATCTGGTGCACCAGACCAACCATCCGCATCTATTCTATACGAAAACTGTGATCTAGTTCTATCAACAGTCACATTTTTATTAACTTGCCCGAACGATAAGTTAACTTGTGTCACTGAATTAATTGCTGTTTCCAGGTTTGATATTACAGTTTCTACACTTAGCCCTGTGTTTATTGCTGTTTCTTTTATGTCTATGATTAATTGATGTTCGTAACTAACTTCAGGGGAGATGACACCTTCTACAACTATGTCTTTAATTTTGGGTGTATCTGTGTTTGTTCCCCCACGATTAAGATTTAAACGAAGTCCTAAGTTCTTACCTGAAACTCCTGCTCCACTGCCGAAGGTAAGTCGGCTAGTTCCTGAGAGGATATTTCCTAAGTCTGTAGTTAAGGCCGCTCCGTTTACTCCATAATCTACGTTGATAAATTCTTTGTCTGCTCCACTGGCAGAATCTAAATCATCTGCCATAACATGTGTTGCTAAGAAGTTTTTGTTCTCCTGTGGTATACCCAAGTCATAATAAGGAAGGTCTATTGTTCCAGATTGACCATCACTGTAATCCTCACGTTTGAGGGCAACTCCACTGGCTGGGTTGGTTAATGGATATTCTATGTAATGTGATGTAGATGTACTAGTTCCTGTTGAAATATTGTAATGTAATAATGGTGTTCCTGTAGCACCATCATCTAAACTAGATATGTGCATCCATTGTATTTCTTTATCAGCAGTAGAACTTCTAGCTATGTGATGCCATCCGTTTCCATTCCAACAAACTATTCGGCTATTTCGATTTGCTGCTCCGCCACCTACTGACGCAAACAAAAAATCACCAGCAACAAAAAGTTTTTTAAATGGGCCTAACAAATCTGATGGAACTCCATCTCCAAAATCTAATCCTAAATCAGAATCAATACTTCTAGTTTGATTAGTATTAGTTAATACTCTCATACCAGCAGCTGTATTATCATCTACTCCTACTGGATACCAAAGTTCATTTTTGTATACAATCATGTCACGACAATTGTCGGGAGATTCTGCCATTTTATCTACTTGTATAACTTTCCAGTTTGTAAGTGCAGTATCGCACTCCCATAAACCACTGTCAGTTCCTACATATAATTTGTCTGCTCCGTCTGTCCCTGCCATAACTGCGACACCTTTAACACCAGTTGGCGAAGGTATGTTTACAGCAGCTCCACCTGCGTCATTTTCTGCTGACCAGTTATCTGCATTATCTGTTGATCTAAAAAATACAATTTTAGAATTTGTTTCATCCCATAGGACAGCTATAAGTTCTCCACCTATTTCTATTAATTTACCTGCATCAATATTTTCTCCGGCTGTAACAGAATTAAGTAATATTTGAGAACCTATTTGCCCTGTAGAAGATGCTGTCCAGGTAGTTCCATCTGTTGATCGGTATATATGAAATTCATCATTAGCTAAAATAAGTGCAACAAGATAGCTACCATTAACCACTAAATCTAGTGGCATCAAGCCACCTTTAAACCTGACAGTTTGTACTGCATGAGCAAATGAAGCTGAAGAAAATGTCTGGTTAGTACCTAATGAAGTATCAGCAGAATATTGTCTACAAACTCTAGCTTGAGTACCACTTAATACAGATGTTTGCCCTGTTCCTGCTGCAGGAGTTCCTGATGATATCAATGCCATATCAAACCCAACGTCTCCGGCAGTAACTGTGATGTCTGCTGTTTGAGTTTCAGTATCATTTGAGTCAGAGTTTGATGTACCACCTGTAACAACGCTAGATATATTATTTAATGCAACTGCAATTATGGTAGCTCTACCACTAACAGTTCCAGAAAAAGTTACTGCAGCTGCATTAGTTCCAAGAGCAGGATCAGCTAACCCAAAGACAGTAACAACGTTATCGTCAGTTCCATCGGTGGCTGCAGTACGTAACTTGCTCATAGAAACGCCACCATATGTAGCACTATCAGTAGTTTGATGGCTACTAGTTTGCCGAGTACCTACAAACAAAAGAAGATACCTGTCTGCACCGGCTGTGGTTACATTAACAGAAAGAGATGTTGCTGATGTAGTAGTTGCCGTAGCAGAATTTGATACATAACCTCCATGTGACTGTAAGTTTACAACTTCTCCTGCTTCTTCCCATTGGGGGTCATCGTCACTATCAAACTTAGCACATGAGATTTCATGTCCAGTTGTATCTTCAAAGAGTGCATACAATGTACTTTTAAACTCTACTGATGCACGTATTCTTTCAAGACCTGTATGACTTGCAGTTTGGGATAGTAACGGTAAGTATATAGTTTCAAACCTTGTCTCAGATGTAGAGTTCCAAAACCTTTTATATTCTTCAGAATCGTACGCAACATCTGATGATATTTTATTTCTACCAAATCCATTCATTAAGTTTGGAATAACAATAGATTCATATGGAGCTATATCTTCTGGTCTAGTGCGACCATCTATCATTGGTTGAATAAATTGCTGTGCGGGGCTTGTAGACACCTTAACACCGTCTTCACCTGGTACAACAACGTACTCTTTTCCGTTTAAAGATATATCTAGTCCTGGCATATTAATATCCCATGCTAGGTGCTTTAAACCTTTGACGGCCAGGTTTAATACCTACAGCACCACTTTCTATAGCCCTATCGTATTCTGCTTCATATTGTCTTGCAAGTGTGTACCAATATGACTGGTCTGCACCTCTTGCTCTTTCGTCTGCTACAAGTTGTCTTACTTTATTGTATAAAGGTTCTAAGAGATCTCCGTCTATTTCTACTGTATCACTGTCAGCAGATACCGATGACAGCATATCACTGCCTACAATTCGTAACCTTCTATGTGAAGGTAAGTTACCTGTAAACCTAATAGTTCCACCATTTGATGCACCACTTGCTGGTGCTACAAACTTCCAATTCGTAATCGGAGAGTATGGTTTTTCTGTAGCTTCTGACTGTCCTATAGTTAAAAACATTTCATCGACAAATACTGGTATGGCCGTACCGCTAGATATTGATACACCTACAACAGTAGACGTATCTGTAGCATCTAAATTGTTTGATGCTTTCATAAGTTCCCAACCTGTACCACCATGTGTTGCAGAATCTACATCTCCATCTATTGTTAAAGATACTCGAGATGCTGTTGTGCAATATACCCATGCTGACAAATTAGCCTCCATACCTTCTGTAGCTACAGCAGTATATGAAGAATCTGTTGTGTCAAATGTTTGTACTAAAGTTGTAGTTATACTATTAGGTACAACTATTCGTGCTGATCTATCTCCTGATACTATTGCATAGTTTCTTGGAGATGTTGTTTGTTCTTCTTTATTTACTGATGCTCCACTACCTGTAACGCTCCAGTTATCGCAAGCAGTATCACTGCTCCAGTCTTCAAAGGAACCATTTAATAGTAGGTTTTCTGCATCATGTTGTGCTTCATATCTTTC
>Ga0209645_1001183_pt1 | contig 13185 bp, 11 predicted proteins | sample ETNvirenome_6_30_FD_184070 | JGI IMG/M metagenome (GOLD analysis project Ga0209645, IMG submission 184070) | Marine viral communities from the Pacific Ocean - ETNP_6_30 (SPAdes) (version 2) | ecosystem: Environmental > Aquatic > Marine > Oceanic | place: Pacific Ocean | collected 2013-06-19
TATAGCTGTATTTTATTTTAGGGTAGCCACTCATGCGAATGCCATGTAAATGTAGGTTTCACCATTAGCACCAACTGTTGTATTATTGCCTGTCGTAAAACCATTAGAAGAAACTGTGACATATACCTGACTATAAGTTCCCTCAATGCCAGTTGAATTTGGGTTAAGGTAATGATCTAATTGGTCATCACTACTTCCAGTGTATGTTTCTCTAAATTTATCGAACACTATCCAATTTCTACCACTATTGGTTATGGATTTTATGATCACAAAACTAGGTTTAAAGCCTCCAGAACCAGTGCTAGTTCCATCATCTGTTGTGTAAACAGTTCCACCAGAAGCACTTCCGTTATACGACCCAAATGCTGACAATCCTGCCACGGATCTCCAAGCGTAGCAGATGTAAGCCCCAGTGTCTCTATTTACGCCATGACTGCCACTGCCCCCTTCTCGTAAATTAATGTCAGTATTAGAAGGTGGTTGTATTGTACCCCAATCAGACTGTCCATTTGAATTTGTTTGTTCATTTGCATCTAAATCCAGATAAACATTCCCAACTCCTGCTCCTGAAGTGCTGGCGTTTGCTAAACCACTGTGCCACACAGCCCATGAATTGGTACTATGTAAACTTTTAACAATAACAAAATCTGGAGTCCCACCAAGATTATGCGGAAAACTGCCAGTAGTCCCTGCCCCATCCGCAGATGAGTCTCCACCAGTATATTTAGTGATACTAAACCCAGTTGTTGATGATGCGGATTGGGTTACACTAGCAACATTGCTCAACCCAGATGTGATAGAAACAGGCGCACCTCCTGCTTTCCATGCCCAAGCTATATATTTTTCATCATCGGTATTCACATGAGCCATACTACTCTGATCTCCATTTTCTAGAGTAAATCCATCCAAAGTAAATGCTCTTATATTCCCGTATCCATTGGTATTTGATGCTGCATTTTCGTTAGGCAATAACTTATTGGCATTAGTAGCATCCACCCCTTGAACTGAGTCAAATATATTATGGTGACGGCCTACATTTCTACTTTTAATCCAAACTAAATCTGGAGAGCCAAAACCAAATCCTGTAATTTTTTTACCTTCAATGCCATTCCCAACATACCTCCGTGCGTCGAACAGTACTGGGGGTTTACGATCATTCTGCGTAATCCCAGTAAAGCTACCACCATTCAAAGTCGTTACTCGATTATCGTCAGCGTTAGCTCTTGCCCTGATGCGGATAACTGCACCTGAGCTTGAGTTTTCTGCAAGCCCTGAGAGGGTTCCTGTAATTGCACCAGTGCTTTGGTTGAGTTCCAAGCCGTAGGTGGAGAGTGCTGTTCCCCCTGAAAGTTCTGCATAATCCAGCGCACCGCCCCCTGTTCCTGCGCTTGCGTTTAGTTGGATCGTGCCTACGTCTTGGGATCGAAAGGCTCCGTAAATTTGGGTGGGTAACGATGAGCTAAAATCTGAGGTGTCATATCGTGCAGTATTGCTGTATCTAAAGTTGTCGAGGTATCCATCGTATGACCAACCAGTATTAAGATCGAAAATAGCACCTAAAAGTAAAGTTGCCTCAGAACAATCAAAAGAATTACTTGTACTCGCAACATGCCTAACGCCGTTTACATAAATACTGCATTGATTACTACTGCTTCTTTCTACTGCAATATGATTCCATGAATAAAAGGTAATTTTACCATTTGCGTTGTCAGGAGTTGTATAATCAAACGCATTCCCACCACTATCATGTGATGCATAAAATCTCAATCGACCAGATGTTAAAAGTTGAACCATGAAACCATATTGGTTACTTGTGTTTCTTGTTTCAACAATAACTGGGGCATCTTCTTGAATATGTGGGTATATCCAGAAGTCCATAGTAAACTGTCCAGTACCTATTACTGGGTTTAGTTCTGTCGTTAAATAATCACCATTTCCATCAAAAAAGACCCCAGCACTTCCAGTTTTCTTCAAGCTTGCAGGAAACGTCAGAGCAGGGGCGATTCCTCCATGGCCTTGGCTATGGTGTGAGCCTGTGGGTGTTATGGTATGAGTGGAAGAAGAACTATCGGTAAAATTGTTGTTTAATAATGCGATTTCTCTTATCCAAGGGCCACTTCCTTGACTCCAGTTTCCACCAGTACCAATTATTTGGTAGTAACGATAAGCGTTTGTGTTAGTAAAGTAATGAGAATACTCATAAACCGATCCACTTGAAGTACCAATGGTAATGTCTGAAGACGTTAATGTTGTCCAAGTGGAAGCATCGTTTGAGCCTTGAACTTGAAATGTTCCGTGAACAGCGTTTCTGTCTTGCGCCCAAAGAATTCCGTTTGCCACCACGCTTTTACCAGAACCACAATCAAAGCGAACATAATCTCCAGTATTATCATTACCTCCTTCAGAAACATATAAACCATCTTCCCTCACACCATTAATTAAATATTCCTTTGTTAAATGTTGGTATTGGGTGTAGTTAGAGTCTGCATTGTAATACGTTTCAATCAAATCGCTTGGAGAAAGAGTTATTGAATGAGTTTTTGCTATTGGATCACCTAAAAAAACACCATCGCCAGATTTGTTACTATGAATTAGCAATTTAGTATTCGTAATCGCTGTCAGTCGGCTAGTTGGGACAGTAAAATCGCCTGTGTAAACGGCTGTGCCTTTAACGATGCGGATTTCGTCTAAGTATCCATACATTACATCGCTTGTATTGTCCGTACCATTTGAGCCAATACGCATACCACTAGACGATGCCATATTAATAGAGGTTGTTGTAGAATCTGCCAGTTTTCCATTTATATACATTGAGGTTGTACTACCTGACCGCACTAATGCAAAGTGAATCCATTCCTCAAATCGGGCTGATTCACTACCTCCACTTAATAGAGAATTAGTGAAATTATTAGTTGTTAAACATAATGAAAATTGAGTAGCACCATCGGTTGTATAGTTATGATGCACTAAACCCAAAGTATAACCAGCAGTTGAGGCTGAATAAGTGGCTAAAATGCCAGCATAATTTTGAGTTCGTGTCGTAGCCTTGTACCAGCCTTCTATTGTGTAATCTGTGGATGTCCCAAAATCAAAATCTGCGTCTGTAGCACTACTTTGAGCAATTGTTAAATAATCACCAGACCCATCAAAATAAATTGCACTCTTCCCATCCCCAAAAGGTGATGCTTTGATGACTACGTTTCCATTTGCCGTAACTTTGTAACCATCGTCACCAATGTTGCTAGAATCCTCAATGTCCGTTCCACCAGTGCGGTCGAAATTCAGCAGTAGCTTCGTATTAGAATCATCACCGCCCCCAGTAATCTGACCTCCGTAAGAGCCAAGAGATGCACCAGTGTTAAAATTTGCAGTACTGGTAGAATTAGCTGATGTAACTGCTGGATTAGCAAAAGAGGGATCTCCTGTCATTGCAGTGCCAAGGGTTGCATAGGTACTCGTCTGCAATCCGCTTTTCGTTACCTTGACATAGATCGTACTACCAGCAACGAAACTGGAATGGTTGTAATTTGTCTCTGCACCTGTAAAGGTTGCCGTGAATTGAGTGCCTGAAGCGGTAATAGAAATCGTAGTTGTTTCTGCAATTACAGCAAACCCTGTTGTGCCTGAAATCTGCACCGATAATGCTGATGGATCTGCACCAAAATCCGTACCATTAATCGTCAGTACCCCACCGTCTTCGGATACACTATCCTCGTAGACGTTAAGGCTCCCTGTAACACTTGTTATCGTAGGTGCGGATAACGTATTTGCCCAAGTTGTTCCTCCTGCTCCGTTAGAGGAAATTACTTGGTTCTCGCTTCCCACCCCATCAGGCAAAGTAAAGTCGTTGGATGCGCTAGTTGCACCGATGGTATTTGCTAGAAATCTGGCTCTTGTTTCAGGCATGACTACTCACCTTCTTCTTCCGTTGCTGGTTGCTGAGATGCTAAGAATGTTTGATAATTTTGCTTTACTTGGTCAGTCATAACCGCATTAAATTGCGCTAGAACTACTGGATCAGATATTGATGAAACATCTGCGTCTGGGTTAAGGACGTAACGATGAAAGTTTTGTGATAAAAGATTACCATCTTCTAAAACCTGAATTGCTTCACGCACTTGTAAAATATAGTAATCTCTTGCTTTTACAGATTCGATTTTGTCTGTAATTGTTTGTTTTGTAAGTGCCATTATAGTTTTCGCATTAGGATGAATAATAAACAGCAGTGAATCTTAACTGTGAGTATTGGGCGCAGTCACTTGCAGTTATCCCAGTATTGTTAGAAGAATTGCTTTCAACAATTCTAGACATTGTCCATTCAGTAGAGCTTGCCGAAGTCGTTAGCCATACATCACCGTCTATCTTATTTACATAACCAACCCTTATTGCTGGGCCTATTTCACTACCCGATTCGACAGCAAAAGGGAAATTAGTGATTACAGCATAACCACCACCAGAAGGTGTACTCGTTAGATAAATTCTACTTTGCACTGTAACTAATCTACCAATTTTCGTGTAACGTGTATCTTGTGTTACAGATTGAATGGCAGTGCCAAATTTCCATTTTAAAGTGCAAGTTCCTTCTTCATAATCGTTTAGTAAATTACTTGAAACAGTCGTTACACTATTGGAATCTTCAGAACCATAGTTATGAAAATCAATCCCCCCATTAGAATCAAGCACTAATCTATAGCCCTGTATTCGCATTAGTTCTGCTAATCCCCCAGAACCATTCAAACCCCTAAAACTAAAGCCACCTGTTACGTCACTAAATCTTTGTCCCACACCAGTAGAAGCTTCATAGGATCGTGCTTGTAGTTGTGCAATCTCAACAGTTCCTGCATCACTTGCTATACCAATATCAGTTTTTGTTGTTCCTTTAAATCTAAGTAATCCTAAAAGTCCTGCGGAATTAGCATCAGCAGTTGAATGCCTAAAGTGCATTTCAGGGGCAGTCAACCAATACCCTGAATATGCTGTTTCAGCCGTGTCTTCTACTTCAAGAACAGGTGTTCCATCTTTGACTAATTTGAGGGTATTAGAATTAAAGTTACCTACATCTGTACCGCCTATCTTAATATCTATTTGATCATCACTTGAGGCATGTAAAGATGAATCTGCATCAGCATCAAGAATTAATTCTGAACCATTAACATCTACATCCCCAGTAAACGTAGCACCAGACAATGATGCTTTGCCATCTAACGCAGTTTGTTGGGCGGTGGATACAGGTTTTGCGGAGTCAGCAGTGTTATCTACATTACCCAACCCAACTTCAGCTTTAGTTACACCATCAAGTACAGATGTTGTTATGTTTGCTATATCGTTACTTCTACTCATGTGTGTATCTCTGCGTTAAATTGCGTAGCGGACAATAACAATCCCCTGTTTCCCATCACCACCTTGACCTCCACCACCAGATCCGTATGTAGTAGCGTCTGTTCCTGAATCTTGGTTTGTTGCACCATTACCACCGCCATTATTTCCGTTTGCTGGGGTAGATTGCCCTCCACCTCCTCCACCTCCAGCATATTGTTGGTTGCTTCCTGTGCCTTGAAAATTTGCAGGAATTCCTGAAGATAATGCTGATGAAGTTGTAAAATTATAAACAGAATAACCGTCACCTTCTGTATAACCATATCCTCCTGCTCCACCTACACCAGTTGAGGGAGCACTGCTTCCTACTGTTCTTGCTCCTCCTCCTCCTCCACCAGACATCTGGGAACCCTCAAATCCATTACCTCCGTTATTCCCTTGGTTAGCGACACTAACAGAACCATGATTATTAGTATTACTATCTCTTTGACCACCTCCACCGCCAGATCCTCCATCTAAACCATTTTGGACAGACGAATTACGAGAACCACCTCCACCACCTCCAGCCGCTTCGGTTAATGATCCAAATCTTGAATTATTTCCAGAATTTCCTCTAGCAGCAGGTCCAGTAGATCCAGTACCTTTATCTCCAACTATAATATCGTATGATCCTGCCGATAATGATTTCTGGTGATAATAAACTAAACCTCCAGCACCACCTCCTCCACCTTCACCTTCGCCCGGGCCACTTCCATTTCCTGCTCCTCCGCCTCCTGCAATTACTAAAATATCGCAAAGAGTTGTTCCGTAAAGAGTGAATTGACCTCCTTGATTTGTTCCTACAGTAGACCAAACATGAACTCGATAACCAGTTGGGGGTGAAGAGGCTATTGTTCCACCAGTAGGTGCAGTATTAACTGTTAAACTAAAGTCTCTATTATGTGATTGGTTTTCAGAGTCTCGGATAATAATGTTGAAGTTTTGTACTTCAGAGTTTCCTGAACCAATTGTAGGTACACCTGCTAAGTTTTGACTTGTACCAGTAGCACCATCAGCAAAATGGGACATCCATGTAGGCATTGTGGGAGTACCCTCATACCAATCTACTGAACTACCAGCCGTAATGGTTCTGGTGGACATTGCCGTTCCAGTAATTACAGTCCCAAGACTTCCAGATGCAGTTGAAAACGAAGGATCTGCACTAAAGTTTACTGTGGTTGATGCAATCTGATTGTTGCCACCATGAGTTAATCTTAAAGTGTAATTATCTGCGGATGCTTGTTTGGTTACGTTTGCACAAGTTACAACTGTTCCACTAGCATTACATGAAACTGTCCCTGCAAAAGTTACATAAGATCCTGAAACTTGTATTTGAACTGTTGGTACAACTGAAGCAGTACCTAAGTTTTGACCATTGATTAATAAAGTTTCAGCCGTAGTGTCTTGTGCTCCAGTAGCGGCTAATGCAGTTGCTTGTACTCCGTTTTGAGTTGGGTAAGTAATCGAAGTAATAGTTGGAGTTAATATTGTTTCCTTCCACGCTGTCCCACCTGTCCCTACAGAGTTATCTCTTGTAAGAACGTAGTTATTATCCCCACGAGTTGTGGGCAGGAAGAAGCTGTCATTACCACTATTGACAGTCAGCCCATTGTTGTGGATTACCCCACCAACTACTTGTACTGTTATCTCATCTCCAGTCACTGCTGGGGAAACCAAATAAACTGTACTTGTGGAAGGATTTACTGTGTAGTCCGTTGTCGGAACCAACTTGATCCCGTTTCTCCACACACTAACAGTGTCTCCTTGGCTACTAGCCACAGGAAAAGTATCATCCCAAGCGGAATTAGTGCCAGAAGTGCCATCATAAGCACCACCACTCCCAGTAGAATCAGTACCCACAATAAAATTATCTTCAACCAGAGCATTACCTGAGTTGATACCCTGATACCCAACGACTTCCAGAACATTGTTTGATCCTAAATCAGAGGCAAGTGTTATGGATGCACCTATCCCCGAAGATGTCTTTGTATAGTCTTCATCTGGGAAGAGCCTAACTCCATTAAGATAAGCTTCGACTCTACCATTATCGTAACTAACATTAAAAACTCTCTGGGTTGAACTAACCCCAGAATCAGTTTCTTTGTAAGTACGTCTATCTTCCCCGTATGCTGTGTTACGGGCGTTTACATATCTCATGTGTTGTCAATCAAAAGATAGTTCACAAACGCATTGCAAGAAGTTGCTGTGCTTGACTGAACTTGCAGTTTATCTCCAGCTTCAAGCACGATCTTATCTCCTCCTAATACGCTTAACATAGAATTTGCTGGAATCGGGACTGAATTTAGAAGGACAATACTTCTAAGGTCACTAGGAGATTGAGCAGCACTACTATCAAACAAAGTTATAGTCGCAGTTATTTCTGAAGATGCTGTGTTTGTTAGTTGCAACCCAATAACAATAACTGCATCTTGATTGGAACTCCCAACTGTCAAAACGTCAGTTACTGCTTGATGGTTTACGTTTAAAGACCAAGCATTTTTAAATGTGTTTGCCATATTTTGTCCTTCACCCCAAGGCAATCGCCATTGGGATTGAGTCTGAGTAAGTGCTTATAGCTGGGAGTCTAGCCTTATTCAGAGTCCCAGAATTGATGTTGGATGCATTTGTAGTATCAGTGGTTGCAGAAGCAACTAACCCATGATTCGTAATGCTTGTAACAGCCCCAGATAACTTAGATGTCGCAATGTTTGCACTTGCATTTACATCATCATTCACAATTGCAAGGTTTGATATGGACGCAACATTGCTAGAATCTATGGTTACATCCCCAGTGATTGTTGTAATTTTATTATCAACGTATGTCTTTGTTGCATTCTGTGAAGGGACATCTGTATCTGAAGTACCTAAACTTGTTGTTGTGTTAATTTTTGCCCCAATATAGACAACTCCACCCATTCCAGCATGTTGACTACAACGATAATAAATTTTGTCTGGGGCGTTATTTGGGATTCTTAAAATTGTGTTTGCAGTGGTATTACCACTTTGGTAACTAACATTATTTGATGAATTGTAAGTACTACCATCAGGGACAGTTTGGAAATAAAGCGGATGGTTAGCATATTCGCCATTATAAAAAATATAAGATGTGTTTCTTTCCAAACGAATGTCACCATTCTGCACACCATCTATAAAATATTCATTAACCCCAGAAACAGCCTGAACTGTAACTGTTATGTTTTGGCTGGAATCAACAATAACATCTGTGCTTGATTGTGCAGAAACTATGTTGTTCCCATTTGTAGATAAATCACCTCCTAACTGTGGACTTGTGTCCGTAGATAACTCAGTTACAAGAACATTTTGGTTTACATTTTCAAAACTAGAACTAGATGCGTTGTACTTTAAAATCTGGTTATCTGCTGGGTTTGTTATGTTTGCGTCAGAAAGCGATGAAAGCCCACCAGAATAACTTATTGCTACAGCATCTGAAGATACAGTAACTCCAACCCCACCACTCCCAGAAAAAGTTACTGTGTCAGTGGTTGAGTTTGCAGTGGTAGTGTTGGAACCATCAGAAATAGTTGTGTAGGTGTTTTGATCCCCAGTGTTTGTTCCTGAAACAGCATCTAATTTTGTCTTGTCTGCACTCACCATCAAACCATCTACTGATGAAGATGCATTTGGTATCGCAGATGTGTACTGTACGTTTGGCTTGTTCTTTATAAATGCCGCGTCATTTGTGTCTGTTTCTGTCCAATCTGATTGTTCTGTTGCAATTTGAGAAGTAGCGTTAAGCGTAAGCGTATCGCCTATGTCGTCATATTGCTTAGTAAGATTTGTCCCTGCAATAATCGTTGTATTCAAGGTATCCTGAATCACTTCAAGATCGTACCTTGGCGCACTTAAAGAAGACGCAGTAATTCTATTTGCTAACTCTCTATTGCGAGTACCCCCAGCAGTGTTTGCTAATGAGTTTGTCGATAGATAATTAGATAAACTTCTGTTTGCAGACATTAGAAAACTACAATTATGTTGTCGCCATTATTAGCAGTTGCTCCAAGGGTAAATGATGAAGCAAGCCCATTTGTAAGACTTCCATCGGTAATATCACTGTCAGCCAAAAGAACCCCGTTAATATAAACAAGAATATCGCTAGGATGATAATTGAAAGAACTTCCAAAATCGCTTTGTCCAAAATTAGATTGTGATGAAGATAGGTTTTTTTCTGCTCTTCTTGTGTCAAGAAATCTCCACCCAGATCCATTGTATCCCTCAAACCTTGCGACTGTAGAATTCCACGCCACATCCCCTGCAACTGGAGATGAGGGTCGCCCCGATGTTGCTCTTGAGACAAGATTATTTGTAGAAGAACCATTGAGAAATAAAATTCTTTGAAGGGCTTCTTCAATATTTGTAATTGCAGATGGATTGGAAGTGTTTCCATTTGTAAGAAAAGTTCTTGTTGCTGTCGCTAAAGGAATCTTACTCGCATTTATTGCAGTGCTAGTTAAAGACGTAGATCCGTCTAAAGCAGTATAACTTGTTGTCGCTCCACTTCCAGCGTCATCGAGATACAGATGTTCTGTAGCAACTTTTTGAACTTCAAATTCTAAATCATTTATTTGTACAGTTGACATATTTACCTTGATCTTCTTGCTGTTTTCATAGTTGGTTGGTTGACTCCTTCAGCAATTGAAGCCGAGTTCACATGCTCTCTGCCTGTAATTTTACCTACTTCCTGAAGAAATTTGTTTCTATATAAACCAGATTTCTGTACGTTTCGTAATTCATTTTCTATCAAATAAGATCTTTCCAGTCCACCCCAAACTAAAGCTTCATGGTATTGCTCATCTATGATGGGGGTATCGGTATCACTGCTTAATAAATTGGGGATCTTAACCCCAGTAATAACAACGCTAGCATACCTTCTCCCAGAAGAAAAAATACCCCTAGCAGAAGTTGTTTCTCCAGCAGAAAAATTTGCTGTAAAACTACCTGATGTAGTTGCATTCCCTGACAATCTAATCCTATCATCATCAATAATTTCAACTACTTGCAAAATTCCACTTAGGTTTGCTCCATGAACGTAAAGATTTTTATTTAAACTTCTTGCGTTATCAACATCAGTTAATATTGCGCTCCCAGAAGTTGATGTTGCTTGCCTTTGTTCTTTTGTATTTTTCGCCCCAACAACTACCTCACCATTCGCATTACCTGTGCGAACACTACCAACTCCGTAGTTTTCAAAAACAGAATAACCTCCAACATCTGTTAATGAGAGAGATTGAAATTCTTTAACTACTTGAGATGAATCAACAAAATACAAATCTTTATCGTATGCGTTTGTTTCAGCAGGGACTGGGTAAACCCTGAAAACTTTATCGCTTCTGCTATCGATAACAATGCCACGAGTTGCACCCCTCTCATTCCTCCAATCGTGAGAAGTTTGTGGGTCAACAAATTGTCCTGACTGAAAAAAAGGAAGAACTTTTTCTACAGTAGCTGTCCCAACGGAATAACCTCGTGTAGAATAAGATTTAGAATTGATTTCGGAGTCTGTGAATATTAATAGATCCCTGTCTGTTGCAGTGGTCCCAGATATCTTGCAGGAAATAATCTCCCCAATTGACTCTGGTTTTGAATAGATTGCTTTGTTTCTTGATAAAGGAACTTTAGCGGTAGCTCTAGGAAGTTTTGATAAATTAACAAACTCCCTATAGGCATCATTAATATTCCGATCTATTAAGGTAGTTGACCACCTAACGCCATTAGCGTCCTGTAGAATATCCTGAATCCTAGATCTAATCTCGCTAAAGTTCATACTTCATCAATTTATGTGTACTCTTTGGTTTTGCGCTCGTTCTCTTACTTGCTCTAAACGCTCCTGCAAATCCTTACTCGCACCCTTTGGCATTTTTAGAATTTGCAGATCAAAACGATTTGCTTCGTATTCAACTGCTGGGACACCCAGACGAGGTTGAATCAAACGAGTCTCCACAGCTTCCATAAGGACATTCAAATGAGATACTGGTACGGCTCTCATTGAGCCTCTTGGAACCCATATAAGATGACCACCACAACTTACTGGTTGGGGGTACATATTACCCTCTTGCTGACCATACCCCAGTATGATTACTGCGTGGCCTTCAGGGACGTTTTTCATGTCTTTGTCAACTAAAGGAGCCAGCTTGGAAACCTGATCAAACTGAATCTCTACTCCAGTTGCCTCATCTTTATAAATATTATGGGCTTGCTTTGCTTTTTTCTGTGGGATGATTGGGGCTACATTCATATAAATGTTTCATTTGTAGTTAAATATCTAAAATCTATGCTAATCCACACACATCCTGTGTTGGGTGGTTTAGTAGATTTTATAATGAACCTAATAATTTTGTTGCTAGAGTCTGGAGGAAAGAATGTTTTCTGTGGAGGTTGTACCCATCTCCCTGCTTCAGAAAAATCTAAGTTGTTTAGATAAAACCCCTCTTCTCTGTAAGCAGACACTCTCCCCACAAAACCCGTTGTATTCCCATCAAAAGGTTCTGTGCAAACTACTGAAATTCTTTCAGGTAATGCTGACTCAGGCAGGACTAAATCTCTTTCGACTCTAGCCCCATTCCCAAAGTCAGCATAACCGACCCGAATTAGAGGAGACTGCGAAGATGCTGAGTGTATTACAACAGTCTTCGCAGTAACCAGAGTTTCAGTATTACTCAAGCGATGAACAACCGACTTCCAGTCTCACCATGTACAGATCCTGAAGGATCAAACATGCATAATGGAAACTGTAACCAATTGAACCCCGCTGTCCTAATGGATCTTCACTGGATGGTGAGGGAGTAACAACCATAGGGACCATGCTATCTTTCCCAGCAAGGGAAGCACAACCTACAGCATCCTGTCCAAAAATAAGGACATTATAAACCTGAACCTTCGCAGATCCACCTGAGTCAGTGACAGTTTTCATTTTGCCATTGCTAGGCACGGCCGCTCCCGGCTCAGTTCCATCACGAGGTTCCGCAATGGTTGTAACAATAAAACGGATCGCTCCACATTTCCCCACTTCTCCTGCGAGTACAGCACCATAATTGGCGTACTTCTCGACAGGAACAAAATCAGGAAGATTTTCAATGTCAGGCCGAAGGTCAGGATGCGTAATCGCAAAGTAACCTTCTGCAACAGGTTCTGTGTTGTAGGCTGAAACAGGTTTTACAACTGAAGAAACCAACGAAGTGTCGTTAGAAGCAAGAGTCCTAACTGCTCCGTCAATCAAAGAACGGCTTGGTGTTTGACTTGTTGCTGTGACCCCAATTGTTCTTTGGATGGTCTGGTCAATTGCAGACCTTGCTCCTCCAGTACCCGCCGCGATAGCACGACTTACTTGTGTCCCTGCCTTAAACGTATTGTAGGCAAGCGTATCCATAAGTTCTGCCATCTGAATGGCCTGTCGCTCAGTTACCTGTGCAACGATTGGGTCAGTAGCCATTGCCATTAAGACATCGGTTACAGGAACCCAAGACCCATACTGAGACAACTCAACTTTGAGTGTAGTCTGGGTTATTACATCTGACGCCGGGGTTACACCTTCCGAAATAGGAGATGTATTAATGGAGAATCGCTCGTATCTGCGAAACCTTAGAGCGTTTCCTTCATTGAGGGGCTTGGTATCCTTTTGGGCAAACCGAGCCATAGTGATAAGTTTCTTGGAGATCCCAAGAAATTTCTTCTGAATAGTGAACGCATCGTTCTCTTTTAGTTCACCATACTTGTTCCCGTAACCAGCAGTGGATTGGATTGAACCAATTCCGCCTTCGGTTCCAGCAACATAATTAGACATCTGTGCCATGTCATACTCCTATGCTGTAAATT
>Ga0209645_1001184_pt1 | contig 13182 bp, 8 predicted proteins | sample ETNvirenome_6_30_FD_184070 | JGI IMG/M metagenome (GOLD analysis project Ga0209645, IMG submission 184070) | Marine viral communities from the Pacific Ocean - ETNP_6_30 (SPAdes) (version 2) | ecosystem: Environmental > Aquatic > Marine > Oceanic | place: Pacific Ocean | collected 2013-06-19
ATTGCTGGTACTAATTCCAGATTTGTACTACATCAAGCTAGTAGCACTACACCTGGTATGGTTATCGCAAGAAACTCTGTTCCAGCAGCTGCAAATGTACCTGGTTTTGATATGTTAGGGGGTTCTAGTTTTGCCTCTATAACTGCTAGTAATGCTTTTGTTGAGATTGCAACAGACTTTAATCTTGGAACTGGTGCCGATAGTTCTAATTCAACATTAGGTGGTATTTCAGGTAGAAACTTGGGTGATGATTATGATAATCCTGACTGTTTTATTGCTGGAACACAAATACTAATGGCTGATAACTCAACTAAAAACATTGAAGATATAGTTGTGGGTGATTTAGTAAAAACTTATGACGTTGTTTCAAATCAGATTATATCTGAAGAAGTGGCATATGCTTACGATACTATTCATACTGGAGAAGATGATGATTACACTATTATAATTGAATTTGAAAATGGAATAAAAAATCATAACACATTTACAAATCCTTATTGGATAGTTGGAAAAGGTTATGCTTCTTACGATCCTATAGAAACATATAAAAAGTATGAACTAGAAGTAGAACAACTTTTGGTTGGAGATATAGGTTTAACATCCGAAGGTATTGAAACTAAAATTAAGTCCATAACTAAAGTAACAGACGAAATACACACTTACAATTTTCATGTAGTTAAAAACGAAAACTACTTTGCAAATAATATACTGGTTCATAATAAAAGAAATCAAGGTATAACTTCAACAGCAAAATTCTCAGCAATAACACAAGGTAGTACAAGTGCTTTAGATTCAGGTGATCAGATATATGGTGTAATATGCGAAGGTTTGGGTAGTAATAGTACTAATGCAATGACAATTGCAGGTGCTTACTTTACAGCATCAGCAGGACATAGTTCACAGGAAGATTATGGTATTATTACTCCACATAGAATTAGTGTAGGTGGTAAAACTACTACTTACAATAATGAATCAAATCCTGCTATTGTTTTTAATCATGGAGTAACCTCACGAGGATCTATATTTCATACAAATGGAGTTGGTAATGACACCGGAATATATTCAGATCAAGCCTACAAAATTCGAATATCTGTAGCCGGTACAAAAAGATTTCAAGTAGATAGTGCTGGTGTAGATGTTTTTGGTGCTCTAACTGCTACCGGTGATGTTACAGCATTTCACTCTTCCGATAAAAGGTTGAAAGAAAATATAGAGTTAATTAAAAATCCGATAGAAAAGGTTAAACAAATCAGAGGTGTGGAGTTTGATTGGAAAGAAGGAAATGAAGATATACATGAGTATGAAGGACATGATGTTGGTGTAATTGCACAAGACGTAGAAAAGGTAATGCCTGAAGTTGTAAAAGATAGAGAAGATGGTTACAAAGGAGTAAGGTATGAAAAGATGGTTGGTTTACTAATTGAAGGTATGAAAGAACAACAAAAACAAATAGAAGATTTAAAGTCTGAAATAAAGGAGTTAAAAAATGGCAGTTCCTAGTACTGGCCCATTATCTTTACTTGCAATCTCAAATGAAGTAACGGAAAATGATTATAATGACGGTGGCTCTGCTACAAACATATCATTATCAAATCTTTCTGATGGTACTGTAGCTACAATAAATGTAGTTAATGCTGAAGCAAATAGACCAGATGGAAGCACTCCACATGCTATGTCGGAATGGTATAGTTACGATCATGATAAAACAGGTGTTGGTTCTCCAAGTAATTTAAGATATGTTGCACCTTCAACTAGCACAATAAAATTTTACTATACTGAGGCTTCAAACTCTAATAGAACTTATGTAACACTTATAGATGTAAATGGTACTCAACACGCAACCACTACTGGTACCACATTAAACGTAAATGGTTTTGCTGGTAGTTATCCTGTCAAATATCAAAACGTAGATGGTTCAGGAGATAGTGACTTTACAGTTGGTGGTGGTAGTGATACTTTTCTTACTCCACCTATTACCCAAACTACTCTTTCTCTTGGAGCTAATCAAAACATACTAATAAAGATGTATGCTCAAGAAGACTCTGGCCCAGCAGGTAGTAATTCGGGTACTCTTAGAGGATACACTGCACCTGGTGTTCCAACATCACTATCTTCGTCTGTACTTCAAGATACTCCTGGTGTAAATGGTGAAGTTGGAGATGAACTTACCGGTAGATTTCATTGGACAGCACCAGGTGGTGGTGCTTCATCTTATAATATAAAGTATGGAACTAGCAATGATATAAATAATGCAGCCACTACCCTTACTGGTGTAACTGGCACATCACAAACATTTGATGATTTGAGTAACTTCAATAACAAGTATTGGTGGATACAAGCAGTTGGTACTAATGGTGATACCGGTTCATATAGTAGTACACAAAATTTTAATGGCGGACAAATATCTCACTTACCTGCAATTACTTCTTTTCCTTCTAATCCATCATTATCAGACCAAATTCCTGGATCTGGTCCAGTTTCGTTGGGAGATACTACTAGTGTACTACAGGCTGTTTATAACTATAACACACTTAACGATACCAGCGGTCAATATGATGTGGAGGTCTCAGTTAGTGGTAATAGTGGTAACGGTACTTTCAATTGGAATGCTAGTACAAGTACTAATCCAACACCAACTAATGTACAAGGAACAACTAATAGTTTAACTATAAGTGGAGCTTTTGGTGATACAATTTATTTGATATTTAAGTTTACTACTACTAGTGGTATGTCAGCTGGAAGTTACAACAGAACTGTTTTATTTCAAGTGGGTTCTGCTTATCGTATTATGACTGTTAACTGTACAGCTACCGCACCTCCATCACCTCCACCGCCACCACCGCCACCACCACCACCAAAAAATCCTCCGCCTCCATCACCAGGTGGTCGTTCTGATAGAAGACTTAAAACCAATATTGATAGAATTGGTTATAGTGATACGAACATTCCGATATATTTATTTAACTATAAGGAAGATTTAAACACAACTTATAAAGGTGTGATGGCACAAGATTTATTAGAGTTAGGATTTAACGATAGTGTAATATTAGAATCCGATGGATATTATAGTGTTGATTATGATTCAATAGATGTAGATATGGAAATAATTTGATAAAATAAAATTAAGGGATATTTATTATTATGGATAAACTTACAGAATTTTTAGTCAAACCATTTCTAACCGAAGGTGTTAGAGATCCAGGTATCTTCAAAGCTATATTTTTAGCAGGAGGACCTGGTAGCGGTAAATCATATGTTGCACAACAACTATTTGGTATACCCGAAAAGATAAATGTATCTAAAACAGGTTTGAAAATGGTAAACCAAGACACAGAACTTGAGATGTTACTAACAAAGTATTTCGGAACTGTTGATTTAGATAATATGCCTACTGATTTATTTAAACAACTTACAGACCCTAAGTACGATGATTATAGTGGATTGAGAGCATATGCAAAAAGTCTAAGTCAAGAAAGATTGAGATTGTATACAGAGGGTAGGTTAGGTGTTATAATTGACGGAACTGGACACAAATTTAAATCAGTTAAAGAGAAAAGAAAAAAATTAATGGATATGGGTTACGATACCTATATGGTATTTGTAAACACAAGTTTAGAAATTGCAATGAAGAGAAACGAAGAAAGACCTCGTGCACTACCTGCTGATATTGTTAGAAAGAGTTGGCAGGATGTTCAAAGTAACCTTGCATTTTTTCAAGGATTATTCGGTGCAAATAATTTTCTCATAGTTGATAATAACAAATTCTTATCTGCTAAACAGGCAGAGAAAAAATTTAAGATGTTAGTCAATCAAGGATTAACCAAGTTTTTAAAGAAACCACCCAAAAATAAAATTGCAAAAGATTGGATTAAAAAACAACAACATATCAAAAAGATAGATTTACCTGACTTGATGAAAAAAGTTAAGATGGCAGAAAGTATTAAGTTACCTGTAGAAATTGGTGATACTATTCTTATGGGTAGATTCAAAAATAAAAAGGTGGTTGTAAAGTCAATCGATTACAATGATAATGGAGATTTGTTAATCAATGGTAGACCAGCTTTAAAATTTAGAATTATGGAATCGGTAAATGAATCTGAAGTAAAGACAATATATAGTCTTCTTCAAAAGTATGGAAACTCTGAAAAAGATGCAAAAAATATGATTAGAAAAAATTATAAAAAAGTATCTAAAAAATTTAGAGGACAATCTGCTAGAGACAAAGCTATGGCGTTAATAGGAATTTCTCTTTTAGGTGAGAGTATGACAAAATCTCAGATTAAAAGTATGAGAGATAAATTCAAAAAAACAGGAGAGTTACCACCTCATTTGAAAAAGTTTGTAAAGGCCAAAAAAGAATTTGAGAAAAAGTTTAAGGTTAAGAATATTGTTGTACCTGGTTTAGAGTGGATGTCTGATTTAGATGAAAATAAAGAGTTATATAAAATGTATACACAGGCTATGAAGATGATGCCAGGTTCTCCTAAACAAAAAGAGCTTATAAAGAAAATTAGTTCTTTACGAAAAAAACTAAAGATGAATGAAGCACCAAGAAAACCTCGTAAAAAAGGACAACACAGACAATCATCAAGTCATTCAGATTTATATACAGATGAAAATCCAAAGGGTACGATACATGGATTGAAATTTGCTACTGTAAAAGATGCTCAAGCATCTGTCAGAAAGATAAAGAGTAGTAGTAGGTCACATGCTCATAAGATACAGGCTGCTGTTGCTATGGAACAAAGAGCTAGAGAGATGGGTAAGACTTCACAAGCTGCTGTCTATAGGGCTTACATCAATCAGATGAAAAAGAAAACCAAAAAGAAGAATGAGGAGTTTGGAGCACCTGCTGGTATGTTACCGTCACCAAGTCGTAAAGGTGTAAAGAAGATGAAAAAGAAAGGAGCTACATCCGTTCCTTATGGTAGTGGTTATAAAAAGATAAATGAAGGATTACCTACAAAAGTAACTGATAAAATAAAAAAACTAAAACACAAACCAAAAACTGATGTAGAAAAAGATTTTATGAAACATCATAGAAATTCTATGGGTGCTGATAGGATGGGTAGACTCTCAGAACCAGATACATATGATTGGGATGACGATTACAAAGAAAAGGGTGGATATCAAAAGGAAAAAGACAAAAATAAAAAAGGTTATGAACCCGTAGAAGAACAAAAAACAAAAATCAAAAAAACCATCGGAGTATTCGGTGGTAGATTTCAACCTTTTCATCCTGGTCATTTAGCAACATATAAATGGTTAGCATCAAAGGTTGACGAAGCATATATAACAACATCTAACATCAAACAACCACCAAGACATCCAATGGATTTCAAAGAAAAAGTAAGACATATGGTAAAGATGGGTATTCCAAAGAATAGAATTATACAAGAGAAAACACCTTATGTTGCTGTAAATCTTTTGAAAAAATTCAATTCTGATACAACAGCTGTAGTGTATGCATTTGGACAGAAGGATGCTGGTAGATTGAAAGGTGGTACTAAAAAAGATGGTAGTAAAACATACTACCAAGACTTCAATCAGAACAAAAATAATTTAGAAGGATATGAAACTCATGGTTACATATTAACTGCACCACAGCAGGGTAATCTTAGTGGTACAAAGATGAGAGATTTATTAGGAAACCCAAAGTATAGTGATGATGAAAGACAGAAGACATTTAAGAAGACATTTAAATATTTTGATAAAGGTATATACAATATGATGACAAATAAATTTAAAAAGTTATTTGAAACTATTGATATATCTGATGACTTGATTGGAGAATTTTTATTAGAATATAGTAATAGTGTAAAAGGTAATTTAGATGATGGTCCTTCAACCTATTATCAAACTTTAAACGCATATGAAAAAACATCTAAAGATTGGTTAGATAGTATTTACAAAAAAGAAGGGTGGAAGGTTGTTGATTACGCTGTTAGAAATAATATAATAAAACCTGAAGAAAATGTTGCTAAAGCTGTAGAAGACCATACTAGAAGAAAACCAGGACAAAAACATTACAATTCTGTACCACTTACTTATATGGATCATGGAACACAAGGTGGTTCTAATACGGCTGTAAATAAATATAAAAAACATTTGGATGACGTTGTAGGTCCATTAGGTTGGAAAGTAGTTGATTGGATGGGAACATCTGCGGCAATAGATAATATAATAGGTAGTGTATTTGCAGCCGGTGCAAATGCAGATATAGATACAAGTTTTTTAGATAGCTTAGATTTAGACAACATCGAATTTTTGGAAGAAAAAACATTTTCAAAAGAATGGTGGAAAAAAGAATTGATGTTGGAAGGGGGAGCATATGGACATTTAAATCATCCCTTTGATGATAAAAAATTAACGTTTTCAGATTTTAAGAAACTAATTATTAATACACTACAAGGTAAACTTGATAAAGAAGGACCGGTTACAGAAAAAACGGATGGACAGAATATAATGATAAGTTGGAAAAACGACAAACTTATCGCAGCAAGAAACAAAGGACACATCAAAAACTTTGGTGCTAATGCCTTAGATGCTAGTGGTATAAAAAATATGTTTTCCGGTAGAGGTGATATTGAAAAAGCATTTGTTACTGCTATGGATGATTTATCTAAAGCTTTAAAAGGTTTAAGTAAGAAACAAAAAGATAAAATATTTGGTGAAGGTAAAAGATTTATGTCTTTAGAAGTTATGTATCCTGCTACATCAAATGTAATACCTTATGATAAATCTTTACTACAGTTTCATGGAACTATAGAGTATGATGAATTCGGTTCTCCTATTGGAGAAAATAGAGAAAGTGCTAGAGTGTTGGCTGGTATGATAAAACAAATAAATCAAGACATACAAAAAACTTATACGATAACAAAACCATTTGTTGCTAATTTACCACAGGTAAAAGATTTTAGTAAGAGACAGAGTTACTTTTTAGGTAAACTCAAAAAATTACAAAGTGAATATCAGTTAAAAGATACAGATACTTTAGCTGATTATCATCAAGCTTATTGGATGGAGTATATTTATAATGGTGGAAAACAAACAGATTACAAACATCCTGATAATAGAATTTTGATGAAGTTAACTAAGAGATGGGCGTTCTTTGATAAGTCGTATAAGATACCACAAATAAGAAAAGATTTAGAAAAGTATCCAAAGTTTTTAGATTGGGTTTTAAGTACTGATAAAATGAATCATGCTAAACTACAAAAAGAACATATTAGAGATTGGGAAGTTCTCTTTTTTGAATTGGGTGCAGAGATATTAAAAAATATGAGTGACTTTATTGCAGCAAATCCATCTGAAGCAGCTCAAAAAATTAGAAAGGATTTGGTAGGTACAATAAACAAAGTTAAAAAGTCTAAAGACCCAAAAGTATTGAACACATTAAAAGTTCAGTTAGACAGACTAAAAGCCTTAGGTGGACTAGATGCAGTTGTTCCATCAGAAGGAATCACATTTGTTTATAAAGGTAAACTCTACAAATACACAGGAGCATTCGCACCAGCAAATCAAATTTTGGGTATGTTAAAATTCGTATAGGAGTAGGTTATGGGATATAGTAAAGAATCAGAAAGACAAAACAAAGTTTTAGGTGATTTATTATCTGGTAGAGAACCAGACAAAAGAGTTATGGTTGGCTATGAGGGTAAAGGAAAAGAAAAGGGTGATGTAATACCAAAGATGACTGAGCTAATGCAAGATGTTAGGATGCCTTTATTTTGTCCTTCTTGTAAGAAAGTAATGAAAAAGAGATTAGACGACAAAATGTGGAGACTCTATCAGCACTGTTTCGATTGTCAATTACAAATTGAACACAAACTTAGACTTGAAGGTAAGTATGAAGAGTGGGAAAAAGAAAAAGTTAAAGAAAATAAAATATCTTTTTTAAAGGAACAAATACAGGCAATAAAAGAATGGAAAGATATGAAAGCACCTGAGTGGTACAACAACGTTGGTGTTGCATATCCTGAATTAGAAAAAGAAACTTGGAATGTAGATACAGAAAAGATAAAGTCTATGGCTGATGAAGCATTAGAGAAATTTGAAGAAACACTTAATGAATTGGAGAATTAGTTATGAAACTTTGGAAAATAGTATTAGGAATCTTTGGACTAGTTGGTGGTTTGTTTGCTGCTAAACAGGTAAAAAGTAAAGAAGTTCAAAAACTTAAAAAAGTTATTGACGAAAACAAGAAAGAAGAAAAGAAAGTTGAAAAACAAATCAAAGAATTAGAAACTGCTAAAAAAGCTTCTAAAAGAGAAATTGGTAATATGAAGAGAAAACTTACCATTTCTAAAAAGAAAACCAAACAAATGGAAGAAGTTTATGAAAATGATGAAGTAGAATCAGCAGAAGATTTTCTTAGGAAGTTTGCAAAAAGTAAATGAGATTAGCTATGAAGATATTAAGATATTTTGTAATATGTTTTTTTGCTCTATCCTTAACCAAAGGTAACGGAGTAGAAATAAAAAAAGGTGGTGAAAAACCAACTACATTTACCTATGATGAGGCATTAGAGATGTTGAAAGCTCGTGATGCACAATGGGAAGGTAAATTAGCTAAAGCAGATTCCTTAATAGAATCTCAGAAAGTTACTATTGCTGATAGTGAAAGACTAATATTAGAATTGGAAGAATATTCTAAAGTAGAATCTGTTTTATCTGAGGCTAAAAGTAAACAAATTACTTTGTTGAAAGAGCGTGATAAAACCAATGAAGAACTTATAAAAACACTTCAACCAAAGTGGTATGAAAATCAATATCTTTGGTTAGGTATTGGATTTATTTTAGGAAAGATATAATGAAACCTGCTCCATTAAAAGAGGTAATCAAAAAAGAGTATGTAAAGTGTGCAAAAGATCCTGTTTACTTTTTAAAAAAGTATTGCGTAGTTCAGCATCCTATGAAGGGTAAAGTTCCCTTTCATCTTTGGGATTTTCAAGAAAAATCGTTACAAACTTTTGAAGACCATAGGTTTAATATTATACTAAAAGCTCGTCAGTTAGGTTTATCAACATTGACTGCTGGATATTCACTATGGATGATGACTTTTGGACAAGACAAAAACATATTAGTGATTGCAACTAAACAAGATACTGCAAAAAATTTAGTGACAAAAGTGAGAGTAATGCACGCCAATTTACCCTCTTGGTTGAAACAAAATTGTGTTGAGGATAATAAGTTATCTCTCAGATACAAAAATGGTTCACAAATTAAAGCGGTCTCAAGTGGAGAAGATTCCGGTCGTTCTGAGGCACTTTCATTATTAATATTGGATGAGGCCGCTTTCATTGATAAAATTGAACCCATATGGGCAGCTGCTTCACAGACTCTATCAACTGGTGGACAATGTATTGCACTATCCACTCCAAATGGTGTAGGTAATTGGTTTCACAAAACTTGGGTTGGTGCAGAAGACGGAAGTAATGATTGGAACTTTATAAGATTACATTGGAATTTACATCCTGAAAGAAATGATGAGTGGAGAAAAGAGCAAGACAAACTATTGGGTCCTTCATTAGCAGCTCAAGAATGTGATTGTGACTTTATTACTTCTGGTCAGACAGTTATTGATGGTATTATATTAGAAGAGTATAAAGAGACTCACGCTAATAATCCATTAGAGAAAAGAGGAGTTGATAGTAATTTTTGGGTATGGCAACCTGCTAATTATACAAAAGATTATATAGTATCTGCTGATGTTAGTAGAGGAGATGGTTCAGACTATTCTGCTTTTCACGTTATGGATATTGAAACTATGGAACAAGTAGCAGAGTATAAAGGTAAGTTATCAACAAAAGATTTTGGTAATATGTTGGTTAATGTTGCAGGTGAATATAATAATGCTTTACTTGTTATTGAAAATAATAACATCGGATGGGCTGCAATACAACAGGTAATTGATAGGGGATATGAAAACCTATTTTACACCAGTAAAGATTTACAATATGTAGATATAGAAAAACAAATAAATAATAGATACAGAACTCAAGATAGAAATATGGTGCCTGGCTTCTCTATGACAATGAAAACAAGACCTTTGGTAATTGCTAAACTAGAGGAATATTTCAGAGAAAAGTCAGTAATTGTTCGTTCAAATCGATTAATTGATGAACTTTTTGTATTTATATATAATAACAATAAAGCCGAAGCTATGCAGGGGTACAATGATGATTTAGTGATGAGTTTTGCTATATGTCTTTGGGTAAGGGATACTGCATTAAGATTAAAACAAGAAGGTATCGACTTACAGAAAAAAGCACTTAGTGGTTTAGCAACACAGATGTTACCTCAAACACCAACGGAAAAGAAAGACACTTGGGAAATGGAAGTGGGTCCGAATGGTGAAAAAGAAAGAATAGACTGGCTATTAGGATAAGGAATAAATTATGGCTGATACAACATTTTTAGGAAGATTAAAAAGATTATTTTCTACTAACGCTGTAGTTAGAAACGTTGGTGGTAGAAAGTTAAAAGTTGTAGACACAGGAAAGATACAATCAGTAGCTAAAAACAGTTTGGTTGATAGATACCAAAAACTATATTCGAACATGCAAAGTTACGGATATAATGAACTGCTACAAGTTCAACAACTTAGATTAGGTTTGTTTAGAGACTATGAATCTATGGATTCTGATGCGATTATTGCATCTGCATTAGATGTGTACTCTGATGAGTCTACTATGAAAAATGAATATGGTAAAGTTCTTTCTATCAACACAAGTAATGATAATATACACGATATATTACATAACCTTTTTTATGATATTATAAACATAGAGTTTAATCTTTGGCCGTGGATTCGTAATATGAATAAGTATGGTGATTTCTTTTTAAAATTAGAAGTAAATGAAAAGTATGGTGTGACAAATGTTATGCCTTTATCACCATATGATACCGCTAGATATGAAGGACATGATCCTGAAAATCCAAATCTAGTTCAGTTCGAATACATTCCGCAGTCAGCTGGTGGAAGTCATGGTGCACGACATACTAAACGAGATAAAGAAATCACTATGTTCGAAAATTACGAAATAGCACATTTTAGATTACTATCAGATTCTAATTATGTTCCTTATGGTCGTTCTATATTAGAAGGTGGTAGAAAGGTATGGAAACAAATGAGTCTTATGGAAGATGCTATGTTAATACATCGTATAATGAGAGCACCAGAAAAAAGAATATTCAAATTAGATATTGGTAACATACCACCAGCAGAAGTTGATAACTTTATGCAACAGGCTATGAACAAAATGAAGAAGGCACCTGTAATGGATGAGAAGACTGGTGAGTACAATCTTAGATACAACATACAGAATCTAACAGAAGATTTCTTTTTACCTGTTCGTGGTGGGGATAGTGGAACAAATATAGATACCTTACAAGGACTTACTTACGAAGCAGTTGATGATATTGAGTATCTCAAAAATAAATTGTTGGCTTCATTACATGTACCTAAAGCATTTTTAGGATATGAAGAGGGGTTAGGTTCTAAAGCTACATTGGCAGCAGAGGATGTAAGATTTGCTAGAACAATTGAAAGGATACAAAGAATTGTAACAAGTGAGTTATCAAAAATAGCTGTAGTTCATTTGTATGCACAAGGGTTTAGAGACCAAGACTTAGTTAACTTCGAATTAAACCTAACGAATCCATCAACAATATATGAGCAAGAAAAGATAGAATTGTGGAACAATAAAACATCTCTTGCAGATTCTATGTTAAGAGATGGACTGGTATCATCAGAATGGGTTTATAAAAATGTATTCAAGTTCTCAGACGAAGAGATAAAAGAAATGGATGAACAAATAGTATTTGACTATAAGACTAAATTCAGAAGACAACAGATTGAGGCTGAAGGTAATGACCCTGCAAAAAGTGGACAATCACAAGGTACACCATCTGATTTAGCTATGGGAAGAAGTGGTCATGAACTAGATGATGAGGGTGGTTCACCTGAAGGTGGTTTTGAAGGTGCCGGAAGACCTAAAGAAGCAAATAAGTATAGTAAAGATAGTGGTGCTAGGGGTAGAGATCCGTTAGGAGCACATGATATGAATAAAGCTTACAGTACACAATCATTATCAAAATATGAAAATGTACTAAAACATTTAGGAAGTACAGGAAAATCATTATTAAGTGAGAGTAGTGAGGTTGAAGAGGAGTATAAATCTGAAGTAAACTCTCTTATTACTAATAAAAATTGATAACACTTATATTTATATATGAAGTACTATACAAAAACGATTGGAGTTCGTAAATGAGTAATAAAATAAAGCACTCAAAAATAAAGAATACTGCTATTCTTTTTGAGCTATTGACAAGACAAATCACAGTTGATGTACTCAATGATAAAGAGGGAGAAGCTGTAAGTATGTTAAAGAAATATTTTTCACCAAAATCTCAACTTGGTAAAGAATATGAACTATATAAAATTTTAAATACCGAAAAGTACAGTAGTGATAGTAAAGCTAATCACCTTATAGAAGCCGTTGTAAAGGCATACAAAGGTATTAATAAAAAACAATTAAGAAACGAAAAGTATAATCTTGTAAAAGAAATTAAAAATAGCTACGATGTAAATGACTTTTTTAATGCAAGAATTCCAAATTACAAAGTATATGCTTCAATATACAAACTATTTGAGTCAGTTTACACACAAGACCCTAAAGAAGAAACCGAAAGTAGGTTTACCATTATAGAAAATATTACTAAAAAGTCAACTTCTACAAAGAAGAAAGACAAAAAAGTTTTAGAAAACTATAAAAAGCAAGAAAAAGACTTGAGATTACTTACTTATACAGTTTTAGTTGAAAAATTCAATAAAAAGTATAAGAAACTAACTGAAAGTCAACGAGATTTGCTAAGAAAGTATATCTATAACATATCTAACACCAACTCTTTGAAAGAGTTTATTGAAAAAGAATCTATTCAAATCAAAAAACAACTCCAATCGTTTTTGCCTAAAATAGACGATAAGGTTACTAAGATAAAATTAACAGAAGCTATCAATCAAATAGGTAATCTTTTGAAAGGTAGAATAGTTGAGGATAATCAGGTAGTAGCTTTAATGAGATATTATCAATTAGTTAGGGAGCTTAAGGATGTCTCTAAGTAAACTCAAAGAATACATAAGAGAAATTATAAAAGACGAACTAGAAGAAGCGTCTAC
>Ga0209645_1001185_pt1 | contig 13180 bp, 20 predicted proteins | sample ETNvirenome_6_30_FD_184070 | JGI IMG/M metagenome (GOLD analysis project Ga0209645, IMG submission 184070) | Marine viral communities from the Pacific Ocean - ETNP_6_30 (SPAdes) (version 2) | ecosystem: Environmental > Aquatic > Marine > Oceanic | place: Pacific Ocean | collected 2013-06-19
GGGGGGGCTATCCAGACGGAAAGCACTTTACTCCATGTTTATAAAGGTACATGTAACTCGGGTCTATAATGAACATAGAAAGTAGAAAACTAACGCCTAAACAACTGGCTCTGGTGGATACGCTTGTAGCAACTGGGTGTTCGGTAAGAGCCGCTGCAGAAAAAGCAGGGTATGCTCTAGGTGAATCAGGAAGGGTAAGCGCATCCAAGGCTTTAGCTCAACCACATGTGCAACAGTATATGATGCAACGTGTCGGAGAGCAGTTAGGTATGAACGCTACCGTTGCAGCTGCGAAGGTATTGAAGCTTGCCACTGGTGCTCGGTCTGAGCATGTACAGCTAGAGGCGAGCAAAGACATTCTTGATAGAGCAGGGTTCAAACCAATAGATCGCTCTCAGGTACAAGTTGCTGGGGACATCAAGGTCAGTATTGACTTGGGTTAGCGTGGGGGGGTCAAAAACTGCGATACATTATGTTGCTAGTAGTCCTTCCCTCTCATTTTTTTCCAAAACAATTTGTGCGTGGTTAAAAATATTTTTTTAGTGTAGGGGTCGATATATGTTTAAATGGGTAAAGAGATTTTGGTATGGCAAGGTTCAAGACTCCTTCATGGCAAAGGAAAGCGGGTCAGAATCCCGAGGGTGGTTTAAACGAGGAGGGTCGACGCAGCGCAAGAGCGCAGGGATCAAATCTAAAGCCTCCAGTAAAGTCGGGGGACAATCCAAGAAGGGCAAGCTTTCTAGCAAGGATGGGCAACGCAAAGGGTCCAGAAAGGGACGAGAAGGGAAAGCCAACACGGTTACTTCTAAGTCTAAAAGCGTGGGGAGCAAGCAGCAAAGCGGACGCAAGAGCAAAAGCAAGGGCAATAAGCAGAAGAAACAAAGCTAAGAAGGAGACAGCATAATGCCGATGGGTAAAGGAACATATGGTTCAAAGGTTGGTAGACCTAAGAAAAAGAAGAAGACGTTACTTACTCCAAAGCAGAAAACGTTACCACCTTCTTTGCAGAAAAAGATTTTAAGGACAAAGGCTAATGGCGGTTAATGCAGCAGGTAATTACACTAAGCCTAAGATGCGTGCCAGTTTATTTCGCAGGATTAAAGCAAAGGCTACGCACGGTACTGCGGCAGGGCAGTGGTCTGCTCGAAAGGCACAGTTATTAGCCAAGGAATATAAAAAGCGCGGTGGAGGTTACAGATCATGAGTGGTGAATTTTCAATAACCGAAAGATACCAATTAGGTTTACAAGATATAAAGCCAAATAGTAAAGAAGAAGTAAGGTATCTACGTAGGGTTATTTCTACAAGTCAAAGGCAAATTAAAACTCTTTTAAAAAATCCTAACAAAGAAACAGTTTCATATAATAGTGAAGACGGTCCTCAAAGAACGACTAATAAAGAAGAGGCAAAAGAATATAAAAAAGTTTCAAGAAGAGCTGCTAGAAGATTAAATCAAATTCAAAAGCGCAAAGATGATTTAGACCCTAAGAAACAAACTAAAGATAAAGCTACTGGTGAAACAAAACGAAAAAGAATTTTTACTAGAAAGATGGGAAGAACAGTAAGCGGTGGTGGCGGCATGATGATTACGTTTAAAAAGGGCAAGAGTCTTATAGAAAAGATGAAAGACTTGTAAGAGGGTATAGATCGTGAAAAAGAAAAAACAAACTTTATTAAAAACAAAAGGTAAAACTAAAGAGCAATTAATAGATGCTGCTCTTGAGTCAACAAGAAATGTAATGACTCTATTTGAAAGAGATGAGCTATTAGAAATGTATAAAAAATATAGAAAAGATGGTATGCCTCCAAAATCTGCTGCACGTTCTACCTTGAGAATGATGAAACATATAGATTTGTTGGAAGTTTTAGAATTTAGGAATGAGTTTTAAATGAAAGCACCGCAGCGTTCTTTGCTAAACTGGGGCAAGCAAAAATGGAGAACCAAATCTGGGAAGAAGTCTAGCGAAACTGGTGAACGCTACCTTCCTAGCAAGGCTATTGCTGCTCTTAGTGATGCTGAGTATCGCGCTACAACCAGAGCCAAACGAAAGGGTAAGGCAAAGGGTAAACAGTTTGTGGCTCAACCGAAAAAGATTGCTAGGAAAGTAAGGCAGTATAGGACATAACAATGGGATGGATAATAGCAAATTCTGGTGAAGATTATGATGGAGAAACTCATGAGCTTGCTGGAACAACATACACAGGCAAGACAAGAACTTCTGAGTCTCGAAGACTTGTATGGGTTGTAGGTCAACCTTTAAGCAAAATACTTGAAAAGCCTAAGAAAAAGAAACGTGCTAGGGATTCTAAGGGTAGGCTAAAGGCTGATGATCCTTCTACACCAGATATAAACGAGGCTTGGGAACAGTGAGTTTTGTTAATGCGCTAAAGCAAGAAGATTTAAATGCTTTGAGAGAAGCTGTTAGAAAAATACATTTTAAATACTTTCCAGAAAAGCATGGTTCATCTTTTGTTACTAATGCAATGGTTGATCAGATTATTGATTGGTATGGACCTGAGGTTGTGGAAAAATCTATGAAGGTATTGGTAGATAAAGGTCTTAGATGATTGATTTTAAGTACAAGCCTGATGGTGAAGTGCTAAAGTCCTTTATGAAGGATAATACTTTTTTTCGTGGCATAAGGGGGCCTGTTGGTAGTGGCAAAAGTGTTGGATGTTGTGTCGAAGTTTTTCGTAGAGCGTTACAACAAAAGAAAGGACCAGACGGCCTTAGAAAGTCTAGATGGGCTATTATCAGAAACACAAACCCACAGCTACGAACTACAACTATTAAAACATGGCTTGACTGGTTCCCCGAATCCAACTGGGGAAAGTTCACATGGTCAGTCCCCTACACCCACAATATTAAAAAGGGTGACATCGATCTTGAAGTAATCTTCCTTGCCCTTGATCGCCCAGAAGATGTTAAAAAACTATTGTCCCTCGAACTAACAGGCATCTGGATTAACGAGGCAAGGGAGATACCAAAAAGTATTATTGATGCATGTACTATGCGTGTTGGTCGTTTTCCAAGCATGAAAGATGGTGGTCCTAGTTGGACAGGAGTTATTGCAGATACTAACGCGCCAGAAGAAGACCACTGGTGGCCTATTATGTCAGGCGAGGTTCCTGTACCAGACCATATACCTAGAGATCAGGCTAAGATGTTGGTAAAGCCTGATAACTGGCAATTCTTTACGCAACCATCTGCTATGTCAGAAATACGAGATGAAGATGGTGAGATACAAGACTACCAACAAAATAATGATGCCGAAAATCGTAAGCATATGATGACAAACTATTATCCCAATTTAATAAGGGGTAAAACAAAAAGTTGGATTGATGTCTATGTTATGAATAGACTAGGTACAATTCAAGATGGAAAACCTATTTATCCAATGTTTGCATCTGATGTACATATTGCAAAAGAAGAAATTGCAGTAGCTGCTAATGCCCCATTGTATGTTGGTTTGGATTTTGGGCTTACACCTGCTGCTACTCTTGGGCAAAAAGTTCGGGGACGTTGGTTGGTTCAGTCAGAAATAGTTGCATTTGATATGGGTATTGTACGTTTTGCAGAAGTTCTTAGAGAAGAAATATCTACACGGTTTTCTCAATGCTCCGATGTATATATTTATGGCGATCCTGCAGGTGACTTTAGAGCGCAGACTGATGAGTCCACACCTTTTCACATTCTGCGTGGCGCGGGCTTGAGGGCTTACCCTGCTCCGAGTAACTCCGTTGACCTTCGATTAGAATCCGTCTCCTCCCAATTAGGAAAGATGATTGAAGGCAAGCCTGCGTTTTTAATTGATAGACGTTGCCAACAGCTAATAAAAGGGTTTGAAGGGGGGTATCAGTACAAACGTATGGAAGTAAGTGGAGAACGGTACGCAGATAAGCCTGATAAAAATATGTATTCCCATATTCATGATGCTTTACAGTACATGATGTTAGGAGCAGGTGAAGGCAGAGCGTTGCTAAATAGTCAAAAACCTGCGCGTACTGTTGTTGCAAGTCGTAACTTTGATGTATTTAAGAAACAAAACACAAGACAAAGAAGGCAAGGTTTATGGGCTAGAATGTAAATTGTGCGTTGCATTTTTTTGTTTTCTCTGCTTTTGGGAAAATAACTTAGGAGATTATTATGTGTTTCAGAAAAAAGAAAAAGGCTGCTCCTGTTGAAGAGCCTAAGGTTGAGGAACCAAAAGTTGAAGAAACAAAGCCAACAAGCGAAGCGGCAACTGTTGTTGATAAAGCACCAACACTTTCTGAGGAAATAGAAAAAGAAAAGAAACGTATTTCTGAAATAGAAGAACAGGCTGAAAAACCTGCAAAGTCTATTGAAGAACAACAAAAAGAAATGTTTGTTGATGCTTCATTAGCAAAGGTACAAGCAGAAAAAGACTTAGAAGCAGAACGCCAAAAACAATTAGAAGCAGAACGTCAACGCAAAGCAAATGAAGCGCAGATTGCTGAACGTCAACGTAGACAACAAATTCGTCAACAAGAAAGAGAACGCTCACTTTTAAAAGCAATGCGTGATGAACCATCTGATGCCGCAAAACGTAGAAGAACAAGGCGAGCAGGTCGTGGTCGTAGAAGTTTATTATCTTCTGTAGCAGGTGGCATGGGTTTTTATAGCAGGTTTACATAATGATAACTGATCCAATCGCAAAAAATTATCTTGGTCGTTATGAACGCGCAAAGTCAAAACGTACAAACTTTGTTGATGTTTTTGAAGAATGTTATGAATATGCTTTGCCTCAAAGAGAATCATTTTATTATGAGGTATCAGGGCAAAGACGTGATGACAAAATCTTTGACTCTACTGCTGTTGTTGCTGTTCAAGAGTTTGCAAGTCGGCTTCAGTCTGGTCTAGTTCCTAATTTTGCAAGATGGGCTGACTTAACTGCTGGCTCTGAAGTTCCTAAAACAGAAAGAGATTCAGTAAACAATGACCTTGATGAAGTAACTGATTATGTATTTGAGGTTCTTCAGAACTCCAATTTTTCTCAAGAAGTTCATGAATCCTTTATGGATTTAGCCGTTGGTACTGGTGTTTTAGTTTGCGAAGAAGGTGATTCTATAAATCCTATTAGATTTTCAGCAATACCTTTACCGCATGTAATTTTAGATACTGGCCCTGATGATAGAATTGATCATGTGTTTCGTGAGCGTAAGAATATAAGATATGATCAGTTACAAATTCTATACCCTAAAGGTACATTTAATGAACAAATTATAGGGTTAATGTCTAATCAAGGAGATCAAACAACAACTGTTCTTGAAGTTGTTTGCCGTGATTACAGTCAGTTAAATGAAGAAGCATTTATTCATTATGCTATTTGTATGACAACTAAATCCGTTTTAATGAAACGTGAGATGAAAGGCGTAGGTTCAAATCCTTTTATTTGTTTTAGATGGTCTAAATGTGCAGGTGAAGTATATGGTCGAGGGCCATTATTTAATGCATTGTCTGATATTAAAACAGTAAATCTTACTGTTGAAATGATTCTTGAGAATGCTCAGATGGCAATCTCTGGCATTTATCAAATGGAAGATGATGGTGTTGTAAACGTTGATACAATAAATTTAGTCCCTGGTACTATAATACCTAAAGCTATGGGATCAGCAGGATTACAGCCAATACAGGCAGCAGGACGCTTTGATGTTGCTCAGTTACAAATTGATCGTGCTCAAACAGCTATTAAGAAAAATCTTTATAGTGAAATGTTAGGAGACCCGAATAGAACACCTGCGTCAGCAACAGAAGTTGCAGAAAGAATGGCTGATCTTTCTAGACGAATTGGGTCAGCCTTTGGCAGATTACAAATTGAATTAGTCCAACCAGTATTGCAGCGTGTAATTTACATCTTAAAAAAGCAAGGGCGTATTGAAGTACCCACAATTAATGGTCGAGAAGTAAAAATTAAATCTGTTTCTCCTTTAGCACAGGCACAAGCAAATCAGGATATTTCTTCTGTATCTAGATTTTTAGAACTAGCTCAGTCTGCCTTTGGTCCAGAAGCAATGCAGATACTAATTAACTCTGAAATGACTGCTGCATATCTTGCTAAAAAGTTTGGAGTTCCAGACTCTTTAATCCGTGATGAGGATGAAAGAAAAGAAATAGTTGCATTAATGCAGCAAATGCAGCAAGTTGAGACACAAGCACAACAACCGATGGAGTAATGCTTGAGTCAAAAAATTAATGTGGGTATTGATGGTATTAACCGTCCACAAGAAAAAGATCGTGAGATCAGTGAAAATATAGCAACACTGTTTAACTCTGTAACAGGTAAAGCAGTATTGCGTTATCTAAGATCAATTACTATTGAAATGGTTAATGGCCCAAATGTTACGACAGAAGAACTGCGTCATATGGAAGGCCAGAGATACATTGTTGGATTGATAGAAAATAGAATTAATCATGCGCATAAGGTAAAAAAAGATGGAACAAGAAGCTGAAACAGTAGAAGCCCCAGTTACTGAAACACCAGTTGCTGAAACAACTGATGATCGACCTGAGTGGTTACCAGAAAAATTTAACACACCAGAAGATTTAAGCAAAGCATACTCAGCATTGTCTTCTAAACTTGGTGAAAAAGAAGAAGATGTTCGCAATCGGGTAATGGAAGAGTTGCAGCAACAAGCATCAGAAGGTGTGCCAGAAGATGCAGGTAGCTATGAGTTGCCTGATTTTGTTGACCCAGAAGAAGCAGTTGATAATGCTATGTTGCAGGAATGGGCAGAACATTGTCATAAGAATGGATATACACATGAAGAGTTCCAAAAAGGACTTGAAATGTATATGAATGGAATGGGTCCCGAGCCTGACCTTGAGGCAGAAACAAAACTTCTTGGTGATAATGCAGAGGCTAGAATAGAAGCTGCATCATTGTTTGCTAACAAGTTTTTCCCCGAAGAGGCACTCCCTGCTATTCAACGTATGTGTGAAGGTGCAGATGGAATTATTGCGCTTGAAGCTATTATGTCTCAAATGCAAGACCCAAGTGTTTCAGAGCAAGCTAATATTGCTTCTAATTTAAGTGAGGTAGAACTTACTGAAATGATGAAAGACCCAAAATATAGCAGCCATAATCAAAGAGATCAGAACTATGTAAAGATGATCGATGAGGGTTGGAAACGACTTTATGCAGGAAGAAATTAAAATATTATCACAAGGGGCGTTTTATATGACGCCCTTTCGTGAATACCATATAAAAGAGTTTCTAAACGTAATTCATCATGAAACTCTTATAGAACTTTATAATTTAGGTTATGAAAGCATTACTGAAGCTTTGCAAAATGTTGTTGATACAAGTGAAGCTTATATTGTTAAAGATAAGAGAGGGGTAATTCTTTTAGTTTGCGGCTTAGTTCATGATGATGAAACACCACAAATGTTTGCGTTATTTACTACGAATTTAAAAAATAACTATAAAGGATTAGTTCGAAGCTCAAAATCACTTGTTAATTTTTTTGATCAGATGCATCCAATGTTGACTATGACTATTTCAGCAAAATATGGTGACATGTTACAATGGGCAGCATGGTTAGGATTTAAAGCAGTTGGTATGTCAGAGCATAAAAATATTACGTATGTTGAATTTGTGCGTTGCAATTCTGTAAAAAATTATGTTTCACATGAAACATCAAGGCCCGTAATGCACTGAGAAGCCCGAAAGGATACCTTTGTTGATGATGCGGAGCGGACACCCGAGATGCTCGTAACTTAATAAAGGAACTGTAAAAATGGCTAATACAATAGATCAAGCCTTTATCAAGCAGTTTGAAACCGATGTGCATCTTGCTTATCAGCGCATGGGTTCTAAATTGCGAAACACTATTCGTTCTACGAATGTGTCAGGTAATGTTGCGCGATTCCAGAAAATTGGTACTGGGACAGCGTCAACAAAATCACGTAACGGTAATGTAACTCCAATGGAACTAGCACATACTAATGTGGAAGTAACAATGGCTGATTACTATGCGGCTGAGTATATCGACAAACTTGACGAAATTAAGACAAACATTAATGAACGTCAAGCTGTTGCTGAATCTGCTGCTGCTGCTTTGGGTCGTAAGACTGATGAGCTTATTACTACTGCATTAGATGCAGGTGCTAACTCAACTCAGTTACACGATACATCGTCTGCCGTTGAAAAAGCAGATTTGTTATCTGCATTTGAAACATTTGGGTCAGCTGACATTCCCGAAGATGGGCAACGCTATATAGCGATGTCTCCTGCGGGTTTTGCAGATTTGTTCAACATTAATGAGTTTGCTTCATCAGACTTTGTTGGACCACAAAATCTACCGTTTGCAGGTGGCATGACAATGAAAGAGTTCTTAGGCTTTAAGATTTTTTCAACGTCTGCTGTAGCAGGTGGCAAAAACTTTTGTTACCATATGCGAGCTGTAGGTATTGGTGTGAACTCTGATGTTCAAACTGAAGTCAACTATGTAGCAGAAAAAGTATCGCACCTAGCGACATCAATGATGTCAATGGGTTCAGTTGTCATTGATGACAACGGTGTATACGAACTGCTAGATAATAACTAGGAGGGTTAGAAAATGGCTTATAGTGCAAGCGGACTAACTCGTATTGGTGGTGATTCAAATGGTAGCTTGTGGAGATACACAACTACAGATGCAATCGCTGCAGTAAATACATCAGGTTACTTTAACGATGCAGCAAACATGCTTGCTGTTCGTGATTTGATTATAGTGCATGATACTAATGCACCAACAACAAATTTTGTAACAGTATTGTCCAATACTGGTTCTGTTGTTGACGTATCTGATGGTACGGCAGTAGCAGAAACTGACGGAGACTAATCGGTTGGGGCTTCGGCCCCACCCTTTCTTTGAGGATTTTATATGGCAGTTTCCAGTACACCCGCAAGATCAGAAATAGATGTTTGCAGTAGAGCTTTAATTCTCATAGGGGCTGACCCAATTACATCATTTGACGATGGGAATAATGAAGCATTGATTGCTTCAAACATGTATGAGGATATTGCTAGGGCTGCACTTGTTAATTGCAGATGGAGATTTGCTACTAATCAAGCGGTATTAAACAGATTAACTGATGTCCCAACAGGACGATTTGATGCTGCATATCAAATACCAAGTGGTTGGCTAATGTCACATGCGGTAACAGTAAATGACTACCCAATCGAATATCAAACTTATGGTGATAAGATTTATTCTAATTCAGCATCAACAGATGAATTAGTATTAGATTACACATATAGAGCAAGTGAACAGGATTGGCCTTCATATTTTACAGTTGCAGTAGAATATGAGCTAGCTGTTGTATTTGCTGCGGGTCTTGCAAGAGATCAAGCATTAGCACAGCTTATGAGTCAACAAGCTTCTCAAGCTATGATAAAAGCGCGATCACTTGATAGCCAACAACAAACTACTCGTAAACTTACAACGAATAGGTTTATAGCTAATAGGCGAACATAATGCAGAAAGTTAGAGTTCCGCTTACAAACTTTCGCTTTGGTGAAGTTAGCCCATCGTTATATTCAAGAACTGATACACAGATTTATAATCAATCTGCTCAAAAAGTAACAAACTTTTTTCTAAGATCAGAAGGTGGCGTTGTTAAACGGTCAGGTTTAGAGAACATATATCAGTTTGATATAACTGTTGATACTGCTAAGACACAACAGAGTAGGCTGCTGCCTTTTATATTCTCTGATGATGAGCAATATATTATTTCATTAGAGCATCAAAAAATACGCATATTCCAAATAAGCCCAACAACAGGCGCTGTTTCTTTAATACAAACAATAACCCAAGATATAAATTCAGCCACATTACTTTTTGATCATGCATATTTGCACGAATATACTTATGCTCAAGCAGGTGATGTTATGTTTATTGCGCATCAAACGTTTTCACCGCAACAATTAGTTCGAACTGGTTTAACAACATTTCAAGTTGAGTCGTTTTTGTTTGATCAAAACTCTTCAGCAACAAAGATTTACCAACCTTATTTTTCTTTTCAAACTGCAGGAATAACTCTTGATCCATCAGCATCAAGTGGTAATGGCGTTACGCTTACAACAAGTTCTGCATATTGGAATACTGGCACTGTTGTAACAGAAGATGTTGCTGATGGTTCTATGGTTGTTAACAATTGGTATATTGTAAAAACTGTAGGGACTTCTGACTTTACTACTGTAGGCGCTCATTCAAATGCAGTTGGGCAGGTATTTAAAGCAACAGGTGTTGGAGATGGTACAAAGACAGGCAAAATAAACAATATTCAACAGCCTCCACAAATAGGATCAACTGTTCGATATAATAAAAATGAAATAGAAATTACAGATATACAAAGCTCTACTGTAGCAACTGGTGATATTCTTGATGAACTAACAATAACTTTATTACCTAATTCGTTAAAAACAGATAACGGCTCAGATAAAGTAGAAGTAACCTTTGTTAATCATGGGATGTCAGAGAGTGATGCATTTACCATGGCTATTTCTGATAGCGTAGGTGGTATTTCTGTAAGCAATCTTAATGGCAGTAGAACAGTTACAAAAGTAATTGATGATGATACATTTACTTTTACTGCAGGTGGTTCAGCAAATGCATCGGAAAGTGGTGGAGGAACACCTACACTTACAACCCATGCACCAACTACAACATGGGATGAGCAATCATATTCAGCCCTTCGGGGTTATCCTGCTGCTGTTACTTTTCATGAAAATAGATTAGTGTTTGGCGGTTCTTTAGCACAACCTGATTCAATATGGTTTAGCAAATCTGGACATTTTTATAACTTTGATTTAGGTGAAGCACTAGATGATCAAGCTATACATATCACTGCATCTGTTGGTGAAATACAACAAATAAGGCATTTAGTTTCTAATCGTGACTTGCAAGTATTTTCTGCATCGGCAGAGTTTTTTGTACCTGCATTTCAAAATAGACCTATTACACCACTAACAGCAAATCTAAAAAGACAAACGCCATATGGATCAGGTTTTCAACGTCCTCAAGCTATTGATGGTGCAACATTGTTTGTTCAAAAGGGTGGTGCTATTGTAAGAGAATATATCTTTAGTGATGCAGAAGCAGCGTATGTTTCTACTCCTATTTCAACTGTTTCTTCACATTTAATTAAAACACCAATTGAAATGAATACATTATATGGTGCATTATCACGATCTGAAAGTTATGTATTTATATTAAACAATGACGGAACAATAGCAGTATTTAATTCTAATAGGGCGGAACAAAGAGCAGGTTGGGTTGAGTTTACTACGAATGGAAAGTTTCATTCTGTTACTTCTGTTGGTGATAAGCTGTATGCGGTTTGCGTGTTTCCTATTGGTACATCTGGTGCAGATACATTTGTTCTTACTGAAATTAAAAGTACATTAAACTTAGACTGTGGAAATACTTACACTGGTACTGCTGGTGTGTTTGATGTGTCTGACTTCTTTGAGGATGGGGTAGAGCTAGATGTTGTTAGCTCTACAGATTATCTTGGTAAGTTTACTGTGTCGGGTGGTGAAATAGATGTTAGCTCAATCGATGCTACGCTAACGTCTGCTGAGATTGGTTTTGGCTTTGACATTGAATTAAAGACAAATCCTATTGACTTGAACACAAGTATTGGCCCTGAGACTGGTCGCCCTCGTACATTGTCTAGCGTTATTCTTGATCTTAACGATACGCTTTCTGTGTCGGTAAATAACAAGAAGCTGATTATTCGTAAGGTAAACAATGACTTTAGTCAGCCACGACAGCCAGTAACAGGCAAGAAAGAGTTTTACCTTCTTGGTTATAGCCGAGATCCACAAATTATAATTACCCAAACTGCACCGTTAAAAATGCAGGTTAATGGTATTACAGCGGAGGTGTCGTTCTAATGGACCCAGTTACTGGCCTTACATTAGCTCTTGGTCTTTTTTCCGCAGGCAGTCAGAAATCTGCTTCAGATAAAGCTGCTAAAGAAAGAGCAGAAGTTGGCAAGCTAGAAGCTCAACAGTATGTTTCAGATATGTTTCTTGGTCGAGCGCAAGCTATTAATGCTGGCACTCGCAGATTGGAAGAAGCTGAGTATGCGCGTAGTCAAAACGTAGCAATGTTTTCTGCTATGGGGCGTGACGATAGATCTGTTGATGCATTTCTTGAGCGCAATGCTCGAATGGCTAGAGAAGATGTTGGTGGGATTGCTCGTATGTCTGAGCTTGAGCAAGCAAAGAAACGCACTGAAGCAACTGTTGCATATACCTATGGTCAGAATGCTGCGGCAGGGATTCGAGCGCAAGGTAATGCAAACTTCTTAACTAACCTTTATTCTTTGTCCCAGAATATTCCGATTCCAACTCCCAAACTATCAAGCCGCTTAGATACAAAAGGGCAGATTTAATAAGGATTAGCCAATGCCAGTAATTAGAGATCAACGACAGTTCGGTGGGGTTGGCCCAGTTGGTGTGGTTCGTATGAATACTGGCGGTGCTGAGAAGTACAGCCGTATTGCAGAGGCAACCCAACAACTTACTAAGGTTGCTATATCTGAGTCTGCTAAGGCTGCGGAAAAGTCTGCTATTGAACAAGCAGAAGCACTAGATACAGCTAAAATTACAACTATTGATCCTAAGACTGGTAAGCCAGAAGCATTGAGTGTTGTAGCTAACCTTGGCTTTATTGGTAGGACTGGCGCAGAGGCTTATGAGCGTGTAGTTCAAGAAAGATTTCAGCAATCTATTGAAAATGAAATTAAGCAAAAAGCTGGTGAACTAGCACTCAAGTATGAGAATGATCCGTATTCTGCTGACAAGTATGAAGAACAGATGGTTTCTTACTTGCAGAACATGGCTAAGACTTCTGAAGTAGGTGGTCAGGCTACTGCATATACTAATTTTATTCTAAACTCAGGGACTCAATATATTACAGCTACTAAGCTGAATATGATGCAAGAACAGATTCGTCGTGAGCGTGCTAAGACCGCTCAGTCTATATCTAATAACATTGAAATAGGCTTAGACCTTGCATACAATGCTGGCTTGGCTGGTACTCTACCTGATGATTTAGTTGAAGCTAAAGTTGCATCAGCAAGAGATGGTGTTGCATCTAATCTTCTAAATACAAACGCTGAGAACTCCACACGCATAGGCATGACAGTTGCTTATGGTGAGGGTGTA
>Ga0209645_1001187_pt1 | contig 13171 bp, 11 predicted proteins | sample ETNvirenome_6_30_FD_184070 | JGI IMG/M metagenome (GOLD analysis project Ga0209645, IMG submission 184070) | Marine viral communities from the Pacific Ocean - ETNP_6_30 (SPAdes) (version 2) | ecosystem: Environmental > Aquatic > Marine > Oceanic | place: Pacific Ocean | collected 2013-06-19
GACCGGACTTACATATGGGCCTGAAGAGTCTAACTACATAGTGGACATACCAGCCGAATTGCAAGGTAGACTTTGTAGAGTTAGAGTTACATTACAAAATAGTACTACTAATACATCTTATATTAAAAACATTTCGATTATCTCAACAAGAGAATATGGTGGAGACTTCTCATCTAAATATTCAGATACAGCTCCATCACTACCGGAAATTGGTTAGTAAAACACTAAAATAAGATACTTATTATTATGGGAGAACTAATAAAACAATGGGTTAAAGAAATCTTAACCGAAGACATCAAAAAAGAAGTGGTAGTCTACGCAGGTAGATTCCAACCATTTCACAGAGGTCACTATGACTCATACCAACATTTGGTAAAACGATTTGGAAAAGATAATGTCTATATCGGAACATCAGACAAAACCGATAAGATTAAGTCACCATTCAAATTCAAAGAAAAGAAAATGATTATGATGAAGATGTTTGGTATTCCATCAAACAAAATCGTACAAATCAAAAATCCATACGCTCCCAAAGAAATCATTGGTAAGTTTGACAAAGACACAACTGCATTCATAACGGTCGTTGGTGAGAAAGACAGATACAGATTAAAAGGTAAATACTTTCAACCATACCATCCTGACAAAATTGAAAAGGGGTACGAAGAACAAGGTTATGTATATGTAACTCCATCAGGTGGAGGTGGAATGAGTGGAACTAAAGCAAGAGAGTTACTATCAAAAGGAACTGAAGACCAAAAGAAAGCAGGATTTAAGCAAGTATACAATGGTAAGTTCGACCCGAAGATTTTCAAATTCATAACTGATAGATTAACAAAAATCTATGGTAAGATGGAAAGGTTCTTATCTACATTTGATATGAATGATGTTATCAAAGAAGCAGGTGGGTATTATGCAGATCCCGGAGAACCTGAAACTGGATATCTTCCTGGTGGATACAAAAGAAAATTGGGAACTAACTCTGGAAAACCTGAACCTTGGTTTGATAGAGGTGGTTATGAACAAATGCATTTTCCAGAGGCAGATTACATTTACTCAAAAGATTCTGTTGATTCAGATAAGGCAGCATTCGCAGTTGTTAAAAGAGTAGAACCCAACAAAGCATTGAAAGAACCAATTGAAACTGATGATTATGTCACATCTGGTATTGGTTCTAAGGGTGATGAGTTGAGAAAGATTGATGAGTCATCTACCACTAGAGTTTCAATCGGTGGTAACTCACAAGGTGTAGATGATGGGCCAGGATTCACATATGGTAACTCAAAGACATATAAGAAAATTGGTGATGACGCTGCAGAAGCATTAGGTTGGGAAGTTGTTGATTATATTTTAGGAACTGACGAAGACTCAATTTATGCAGACGATGCAAGAGGTATCGAAGACAAATATCCTGTATCATACTTTCCATCAGGTGTTGATGGATTAGATGCACAATCACAACGATATGTGGATTTTAAAGGTAATGAAGCATATAAAATTTGGGCAGACCATATCCGTAATGTGGCTACTGCAGTTGGATATAAGTTAATTGACTTCTTAGATGCAGAAGAGGGCGTTGAAGATACTAAAGAAGCACCATCAAAAGAAACATCTCCAAAACAGAAGTTGAAAGAAGGTTTGATTATGGAAGGTGGTGCATATGGTCATATGAATCACCCATTCGATATTGAGATGAACCTTACCTTTGGTGATTTAAAAACCATTATCAGAAATGCACTCAATGGTAACTTAGAATTCGCAAGAGAGAAAACGGATGGACAAGCACTAGCCATTAGTTGGAGAGATGACAGAGGGTTAATCGCTGCCAGAAACAAAGGACACCTAAAAAATAGTGGTGAAAATGCATTAGACATTAGTGGGGTGGCATCTAAATTCCAAGGAAGAGGTGGATTGACAGATGCATACAACTTTGCTATGAAAGATTTATCAGATGCAATCAAAGGGTTGTCTAAAGCACAAAGAGATAAGGTATTCAAACAAGGTTCTTCATTTATGAACTTAGAAGTTATCTATCCAACATCAGTAAATGTGATTCCTTATGGACAACCACTCCTAATATTCCACGGAACAATGGACTATGATGAGAATGGTAAAGCAATTGGTGCAGATACATCTTCAGCTAGAATGTTAGCTGGTATGATTAAACAAATCAACAAAGATGTTCAAAGTAATTACACCATTCAAGGCCCACCTGTAACCGAATTACCAAAGAGTAAAAACCTTTCATCCCTACAAAGTAAGTTTGAGGGTCAACTGAAAAAGATTCAGAGTGAATTTAAACTGAAAGACTCAGATGGAGTTGCAGATTACCATCAAGCTTGGTGGGAAGATTGGATTGAGAAAAACTCACCATCACAATTAGACAATAAAGCAAAGATGGGGTTGGTAAAGAGATGGGCATTCTTTGACAAAGGGTTTAGATTGGATAAAAAGAACATCACAGATTCAGATGTATTGGATTGGGCAAAGAAAACAGATAAACAAGACCACTCTAAGATGGCTAAAGACAATCTTAGAAAGTTCGAAGACATTTTCTTGGGTGTAGGTGCGGAAGTTCTATCATTTATGAGTTCTGTAATCACCGTAAATCCTGATAAAGCAATCAGAGATATGAAAAAGAGATTGGATACCACAATCAAAGATGTACAGAAGAGTGGTGACCCTAAAAAGATTGAAAAACTGAGAATGGAATTGGAAAGATTATCAGTTGTGGGTGGTAAAGATAAGATTGTACCAAACGAAGGTATCGTATTTGTGTACAAAGGGAACACCTACAAACTCACAGGTGCATTTGCATCATTGAATCAAATTTTAGGGTTAATGTACTTTTAAGTATATTTATACTAAACAATAAGTTATGGGTAAATTAAAGAATATCAAAGCAGTTAGTGAAATGTTGGAGGGTAAACACAAAACCCAAACCAAAAAGACTGTTGATTTTGATACAAAAGAAGTTGTAAGACGAAAAGTTGGAGAAGTTTGGACTGATGATAGTGGTCAGAAATGGGAACAACGAAAAGGTTACAAAGTAAAGGTAGGGAAACTGGCCAAACTCAGAGAAGAGTTGAAATCGTTTCCAAATTGTAGGAAAGAGGTCTGTGATTGTACAGAGCCAGGATCTGCAGATTTGAAAATGAAGTCGTATCATGGTATGTGTTTGGGATGTGTTACAGAAATGGAACATGACCTTAAACTAAAAAACGAATATCAAGAGTACGAGAGGAAGAAATTGTTAAGTAATGCCGAAGCTTGGTTGAAAGAGGCAGAAATAGAAAAAGAAGTTCTGAAATCAACCATCAAAGCATCATTCATCAATGAGGATGGTTCTATAGAAGAGTGGGATGGGTTATCTGAAGAAGAAATTGAAAAACGAATTGACGATGGGTTTACGAAGTTCAAAGAAAACTTCATAAATAAACTCAAAGGAGAAGAAAATGAAGAAACTGTTTAGTTGGTTTTCAGGACTATTAAAGGATGAGAAGGGTACTCCTTCATCTAAAAGGTTTATTGGCATTGTAGCTGGGTTATCATTATGTATAACATTATTCGCCAATCAATTTACAGAAGAACACATCGCACCAGCACCAACCCTAATCCAAGCAGTCGCAGCACTTGCTTTTGGTGCATTGGGATTGGCATCGGCAGATAAGATTTGGGGTAAGAAAGATGAATAGTATAAGAGAAGACATACAATCAATGTATGAAGACTACATCAATGATGGTGTAGAAGAGTTTTTGGCATTAGAGTATGTCAAATCAGATGTATATGAGATTCTTACTAATGACAATCTTATGAATGAAGATTTAAGAAAGTGGTTCGGTAAAGGAAAGACTGGTACTTCTTCTGGTGGAGGATGGGACAGATATGGTTCTGATGGTCAGAAGTTAGGTAAGTGTGGTGATGGTAAAGAAGGTGGTGCATACGCAGCCTGTCTATCACAAGAAAAAGCTAATAAGTTAGGGCCAAAGGGTAGAGCCGCATTCGTAAGGAGAAAAAGAGCTGCACAAAAGAAAAGTGGTGATTCTAAAAAGGGTGGTAACAGAAGTAAAGGTAAAGCACCCACTAATGCGAAAACAGGAGCATAAGATGAAAATAAATTTAAAAGCAGGTGGTGAAAGATATACAGTTGAATTCACGGTTATACCATCAACTGATAAAATGTCAGAGTCAGACTTTATCGCAATACCAAAATCATCAAAAGATTCAGATAAATTACAAACGGCAATTGTTAATAGAGGTGGTAATGACCAAGCTATTGGTGCTCTTATTGCAAAAGCAATTGAGAATAAATTGAAACTACCAATGGAGCCCGACTATGGGCACACACAAGGTAATGGGTATGGGGTTAAAATTGATAAATACTCCATAGTCAAAAAATTAAAGTAAGGACTATAATGGCAAATATTGAAAACAACAGAAAGCTGATGATGGAACAGATTCAAAGTGTTAAATCACAATTGAACGAAGCAGACGATTATTACAAAACAGCATCCGCCGCAGCAGACGCAGCAAGGGAAATGGCTGAGAAGAGAGGATTCGAAATTGATGAAGATGATTGGCAGTCCAAAATAGCAACAGGTGGTAGTTATGGTCGTCTACGACCCGGTAAGGGTAAGACACATTCATTCACAATTGGGTTATTGAAAAAGGGTAAGCCACAAAGAAAGATGTTACAAATTTCATTGTATGGTATGCCAGGCGGATCTTACGAACTGACATCTTACATAAACTAAAATGAAATCACCTATATCAGAATTAGACTATGGGAAAGAACTCTTCGGACAAAATCTACCCAATCGTAGATATAATCCGAATTGGAAAAAGCTTATTCCAAATGACGAACCTAATACTGATGATGAAAACAAAGCATTAACTTTATTAAAAAAATGGTATGATGATGAAAAGTCACCAGCAGAACTAACAAAGTTGTTTGGTGAACTACTCAAATTAAAGAGTAAATTTCCTAATGTACTGAACCCAACAATGGGTCGGAGTGAATACGAAAACAATGATTTCTTCAGAGGTACATTACTTCCACTATCACATCTAATTAAATTAGGTGGGTGGAAGAAGTATGATGGGTTGGACTTCGATGGTGCAATACAAACAAAATCATCATATGTATGGAAACCTAAATCATCTAAAGGATTTACATCAGTAACCCCTACAGCAGATTTGGCTCTAAATTTTGCATTAGACTATGCATGGAAAGGGATACGGGGAATGTGGGAACGAAACATACTAAAGTCGTTACAAGGAAAAGGAGATACTTTAGTTCCTGTTATTTTAGTATTCAAAGATACACATCCAAATATGATTATGAATCCTATATTTAGTAACTTACTTAGTGCAAATATAGAATCTGAAGTTATATTGGTTGGTAAATCATCAAAACCATCTTATATCATCGTTCCAAACTTTGATGTTGTACAACAAGAAGCAGAAGAAGAAAACATAAAACTACATAATTATTTTAAAGGATTAAAGGAAAACACTATGAAGTCAAGTGATAAACAACTTAACGAATCATTCTACAATGAATTTGTGTCTCAGTTCATAAGTGAGGTAATGGAAGATGAGGGTGGTTCAAATGAGATAAAAGTTGGTGAATACCAAACGAAATACTTTCACGTATGTCCAGGCGCAATCTCATTATACAAAGACATTGAATCAAAAGGTGTAGATATGGGTATGGCACAAAGAAGTGCTATGTTGCAAGATGCACTCTACTTTGTTGAAAAACATATTCAGAGAGATGGGTACAATCCTGAAAAAGATTATGTAATGGTAGCTAAGAATTTGGCTAAAAACATTATGAAGTTGGCAGAGATGATGGGGTTGGAAGAAGAACACAACTATATCCAAGGTCATGTTGACACAATCGAAAAAGTCGTAAAAGAAAAAGGGTTAGAAGAAAGAGTGTTGGAACTTACCGAAGAGAATGTTCCAACTGACCCATCAAAGTGGTCTTACTACAAATCACAAGCCAAAAAGAAATTTGATGTATATCCATCGGCTTACGCAAACGCATGGGCTGCAAAACAATACAAAGCAGCAGGTGGTGGTTGGAGAACAAAAAAGAAAGAATCAGTAAACGAACATAGGTGGGCAATAGATTTATCCGAAGATTTTCTAAATGAGTGGCTAACTCCAGGCTTTATCTATAAATCAAAAGCAGACGGTATGTCTACTGATGATCTAATTAAATTTTCAAAAAAGAACCGTGGTGATGGTACGAGAATAAGTTTCGATAGAACTGATTTACAAAGTGAAATTACATCAGCGATTAAAACTTTCTTTGAAAAATCTGATCCTTTTGCTATGAAAAAGCAATTTGGTAAAACTTTTAAACTTATACGAGTCGGAAGTATAAGAGAGCATTACCATATTTTAGAGGATACTCGAAGCAAAGACTATATACTGGCCTTCTTTACTGGAGAAATTTCATCACCCCTTGGTGTATCACAACAATCATTTTCAGTTAGGATAGGTTATAAACAAAAACAAGCTTATGTAGATTGGTCTTATGATGCTCATAGTAATGCTTGGCCACAAGTAGAAAATAGTAAAAAAGTTTGGGATTATTACAAAGAAGCATATTTAGCAATTCCTGATAATCCAGAGGATGATAAGCGTTTTATTATGAATAGAAAAGGAGTTGGTAAGGTAAGTGAACTTGGAAAATATAAAGAAATACCAAAATCATTTGTATCTAAGATTATGGAAGACCCTGTTCTTTGGTTGGGATTTGAAGGTGTACCAGAATTTGGTAGCCCAAAAGAAATAAAAAAAATATTTAATAAGTTAAATAAAAAGTACTACAAACAATGGCAAGCGGCTAACCGAAAAGGTACTAAAGGTGCTTTAAGGAATGTTAAAGCTTGGTTTACATCACTCAGAGAGCACGAAGAATATAGTGGTATCACTACATCAAATAAACAATCAGTAAACGAAGTTAGAAGAACTCCTCTAAAAATATTGTATAGTTACTTTCGTGATAACTTGAAAGATACTATACTTATGGTGACTAGTGTAAGTGGTAATATGATAACTGTCCAATCTAAAGATAATATTAACTATGGAGTTAGTGTCAATCAATTTAAAAAATTGGTAAAAAATGGAGATTGGGTAAAATTAAAAGACACCAAAGCTGCAGAGAAACTATTCAAAGAATCAGTAAACGAAGGTAGAGACGAAGTAGAAATGATGAAGTTACTCAGTAAGGCAATGAAGTCACCAAAACGGAAAGCTATTCCACCTATGAGTAAAGATGAAAGACAACATTGGATAGATAGGTGGAATAGATTAAAGCCATCACCACAAAGAGATATGTTAATAAAAATGTGGGGAGGAAAACCAAACAAAAAATTAAGCTCTAAACAAATAAGAAAAAACGAATCAGTAAATGAAGCTAATACATTTACAGATAAATGGAAAAGAGAAGAAGCTGAGTTTAAAAGAATAATAGCGTCTCCCGATAAAAGAGTTTATGATTTAGTAGATTATGTTCAATTCTCAACAGGTGGAATGACAGAAAAAGATTGGGAAAAGTTTATGTATGGTAGATATAAAAAGAATTTACAATCTACAGATTCAAAAACTAAAGAAAAAATGTATAAAGTTCTTCAGAAAATGGTTTTAGAATCAGTAAACGAAGCTAAAGTATCATCAGAAGATAAAGCATATTTCAAAAAGCATAAAAAAGAAATTATGAAGATGATTGAAGATGACCTTCTTTTAGACCCAGTAGAGGCTATTAAACTACATAAACAAAAGAACGAAGTAGTTGATGAATACGATGTGGAAACAATCGAAGAGATGAAAGACTTTCAGAACTTTATCAAAGAATATAAAGCTGACATCAACGAAGCAGAGTATCAAGGTAGAGATGTAAAGCTTGGTAAGATTATGCAAGGTGATGTTAAGAAATTCAAAGTGTATGTAAAGAACGACAAAGGTAATGTTGTAAAGGTAAACTTTGGACAGAAAGGAATGACCATCAAAAAAGATAATCCAGATGCTCGTAAGTCATTTAGGTCAAGAATGAATTGTGATTCGCCAGGCCCAAGATGGAAAGCAAGATATTGGTCTTGTAGAAAATGGTAATGTGTAATTATTTTTACATATTTATTACTGATAAACAATAAAATGAATATTATGACAGCAACATTAGTTATTTCAACGGTAGCCGTTATCGCTACTATAGCGATTATTATCATCGCAATGAACAGAGGTCAAAAAGAGGCCAAACTTACTATTGAAGAACCAAAACCAAAGGTAGTTATCAAAAAGAAAAAAGTAACAAAGAGTTCTTTGAGAACTATGAAGAAGGGGGAGTTGATTAAATTAGCGAAATCTGATTTTGATACTGACTTTGACTCATCTCTTACAAAGACTAATTTGGTAAACAAAGTATATCAGTTGTACCACAAAAAATAATGAACAGATTCTTTAGAGATATAAAGAACATACTAATTGTGGTTTTGTTATTTCTGGCATTGTATAAGTTCTTTATACAATCACCACCAGACCCAATCATTATTGAGAACAAAATTACAAAATGGGATACCATCAAAGTAGATAGTATCGTTTACCAACCAAAATGGAAGACCAGATGGAGAACCAAATGGGATACGGTAGATGTTAATGTAGATACATCAGCAATACTTGATGACTACTTCGCAAAATATTACTATAGTGACACTTTAGGGTTGGATACATTAGGAACTATAGTAGTGGAGGACACTATTACAGAAAATAAGATTCATAGTAGAGTAGTTCACCCTAACATCTTACAAAGAACCATAACGATCGATAGAACTGAGATTCTAAATCCAAATGAGTTCTATTTGGGTGGCGGTGTAGGTAGTAATTATTTAGGATTGGAAGCTTTATATCGTTCTAACAAAGGATTGTCTTACGGATTGGGGGTTGGGCTGGATAATCAACTTAACACAACCTTTTCGGGTAGAGTTTTGTGGAAAATAGAAACGAAGAAGTTCCTATGGCTAAATCTATAAAAGAACTTATTAGTGAAGAGTACATAAAATGTGCTAAAGACCCAGTATACTTCTTCAAAAAGTATTGTTACATCCAACACCCAAAGAGAGGTAAGATTCTTTTTAACTTATTTGAGTTCCAAGAAGATGTTATGGATGAGTTCAACAAACATCGTTTCAATGTTATCCTAAAATCTCGTCAGTTAGGAATCTCAACCCTTTCAGCTGGATATTCTTTGTGGTTGATGTTATTCCACGAAGATAAAAATGTGTTGGTTATTGCAACAAAACAAGAGGTAGCCAAAAACTTGGTTACTAAAGTTAGGTATATGCATGAAAACCTACCAAGTTGGTTGAGAGGTGATACTGAAGAAGATAATAAACTATCTTTACGACTAAAGAATGGTTCGACAATCAAAGCAACATCAGCAAGTGGTGATGCAGGTCGTTCTGAAGCCTTATCAATGTTGATTATTGATGAGGCTGGATTCATCAAAGGTATTGATGAGATATGGGCAGCTGCTCAATCAACACTTTCAACTGGTGGAAAGGCTATCGTATTATCAACTCCAAATGGTGTTGGTAATTTCTTCCATAAAACTTGGTTGAAGGGAGAAGAAAGCGATGGTTGGAATCCAATCAAACTACATTGGAGTGTACATCCTGAAAGAAACGAGAAGTGGAGAAAAGAACAGACTCAGTTGTTGGGTGAGAAGATGGCAGCACAAGAATGTGATTGTGACTTCATATCATCTGGTTACACCGTAGTCGATGGTCAGTTACTAAAGTGGTATGAGGAAACTCATGTACAAGAACCTATAGCAACTGGTGGATTTGATGGAAACTATTGGATGTGGCAACACCCAAATTATACAAAAGACTATATTGTTGTAGCGGATGTAGCTAGAGGTGATGGTGCTGACTATTCAGCATTTCATGTAATCGATGTTGAGAATGTTGAACAAGTAGCAGAGTACAAAGGTAAGATTGAAACCAAACATTATGGTAATATGTTGGTCAATGTAGCAACCGAATGGAATGATGCTCTGTTAGTGATTGAAAACGCAAACATTGGTTGGGCTGTAATCCAAGAAGCAATAGACAGAAACTACAAAAATCTATACTACTCCTACAAAGAGTTCGGATATGTAGACGAAGACATACACTTACAGAAAGCATACGACTTAAAAGACAAATCTCAGATGGTGCCAGGATTCTCAATGACAAGTAGAACAAGACCATTGGTGATATCAAAGTTAGATACCTATACGAGAGAACGAGTACCCATCATCCGTTCTAAAAGACTCATTGATGAGTTGTTTACATTCATATGGAATGGAAGTAGAGCAGAAGCACAACAGGGATACAACGATGATTTGGTGATATCGTTTTCAACATCTCTATGGGTAAGAGATACTGCATTAAAACTTCGTCAGCAGGGTATTGAATTGAATAGACGAGCACTATCATTAACCTCTAAAAACACAGGTGTATTTAAAACCACCCCACAACAAGCAAAGGATAGTTGGAGGATGAAAACTGGTAGAGGTGACGAAGACCTTTCTTGGTTATTGTAAATCTATTTTTTTCAATATTTATACTTTGTAGGGGTATGTAACAAAAACAAACTATTATGGCAGATACTTCATTATTTGGTAGACTAAGACGATTATTCTCAACTCAAGTAGTTGTTAGAAGAGTCGGTAAAGATAAATTAAAGGTAGTCGATTCATCAAGACTACAGGGTGATGGTAACAGAAGAGGTTCTGCATATTATGATAGATATGGTAGATTGCATGGTTCTAATTCAAGAAAGAATTGGCAGACATACAACGAAAGATTCAATTACCATTCTAATAAGTTAGAGTTGTATACTGATTATGAAGCAATGGATAAAGATTCCATTATCTCTTCTGTGTTGGATATCTATTCGGATGAGTGTACACTTAAAAATGATATGGGTGATGTACTCAGAATCAACTCATCTGATGAGAAATTAAAGAAGACCCTACATAACTTATTCTATGATGTATTGAACATAGAATTCAATCTTTGGTCTTGGGTAAGGGGTATGAACAAATATGGTGACTACTATCTTTACTTAGACATTGATGATGAATTAGGAATTGTAAACGCACAACCACTCTCCGCATATGAAACTAGAAGAGAGGAGGGATATGATTTAGACAACCCATATTCAGTAAGATTTGAGGTCGAAGAACAAAACACAAACGCAATCTCACAGAGAAACAATACAAAATTCTTAGACTCATTCCAAGTAGCACATTTTAGATTATTAACTGATACAAACTTCCTACCTTATGGTCGTTCACTTTTAGAAGGTGCAAGAAAGACTTGGAAGCAGTTGATTTTGATGGAAGATGCTATGATGATTCATAGGATTATGAGAGCGCCCGAAAAGAGAATCTTTAAGATTGATATTGGTAACATACCACCTGCAGAAGTTGATACCTATATGCAGAACATCATCGACCAAATGAAGAAAGTTCCTTATGTAGATGAGTCAACGGGTGAGTACAACCTCAAATTCAATCTTCAGAATATGTTGGAGGATTACTACCTACCTGTTAGAGGTGGTCAGAGTGGTACTGAAATCGATTCCCTAAGTGGTATGGAGTTCGGTGGTATCGATGATATCGAATATCTAAAGAACAGAATGATGGCAGCACTCAAAGTTCCAAAAGCATTTATTGGATATGAAGAGGGTGTTGAAGGTAAGGCAACTCTTGCACAAGAAGATATCAGATTTGCTCGATCGGTAGAGAGAATCCAAAAGATTGTTCTTTCTGAATTGACTAAAATAGCAATCGTACACCTATACGCTCAAGGATATGAGGACGATGAATTAGTAAACTTCGAATTAGAGTTGACTACACCATCGATTATCTATGAGCAAGAGAAAGCAAACCTATGGAGTGAAAAGGTTAGTCTTGTTAGTGATATGAAAGACTTAAAGATGTTATCTCAAGAGTGGATGTATAAGAATATCTTCAATATGAGTGAAGATGAGTGGAAGATGGAACAATACAAAGTCATCAATGACTTGAAACTTCAGTTCAGACACGAACAAATCGAATCTGAAGGTAACGACCCAGCCAAAACTGGTGAATCATTTGGAACTCCACATGACTTAGCCGCATTATCACAACAAGAAGGTGATGGTGGTGGAGGTGGTGGTAACCCATTTGGTGAAAACGAAGGTGGTTCACCTGAAGGTGGTTTCGAAGGAGCAGGACGACCCAAAGAGGGTGGAACTTATGGTAAAGATAAGTCACCATTTGGTAGAGATCCATTAGGAAACAAAGGAATTGACATCAAATCAGATTCCATAAGTCATTCCTATAATGCAAATGAAGTTGTAAACAAAGAAGTAACCGATACAATGTTATCAAAAATGAAATCAAAGGTAAAAAGTAAAAAGATAATCATTGAATCACTCAAAACAGATGATTCTATTAACGAACCATCGCTATTGGATGAAAAAAATATATTGAATTCTGATAATTGAGATATTTATTAACAAATATATAGGTTACTTTACTGAAAATGTAAGGAAGTAATGAAAAATATTAAGCATAGTAAGTACAAAAACACAGGCATTCTGTTCGAATTGTTGGTAAGACAAATTGCGACTGATACATTGAACAATAAAGATTCAATGGCGACCGTAATTATCAAAGAACACTTCGGAAAGAGAACAGAATTGGCTAAAGAATTGAAATTGTACCAATCTGCCATCAAAGAATCATTCGATTCAGAGTATAAAGCAGGTGAATTCATCAACATTATACTCAATGAGAGGGGTAAACTTACTGAAACTGCCTTAAACAAACAAAAGTACAACTTAATCAAAGACATTAAGAAGAATTTTGTGTTGGAAGACTTTTTTAAGTACAGAGTAAGTAACTACAAAGAGAATGCATCGATATATAAGTTGTTCGAATACACAAATTCGGACAATCCTAAACAATATGTTGAGTGTAAGTCAACTTTGATGGAACATTTGACTGGAAAATCACAAAATTCTGATAAAGTTTTGAGTACTATCAACGAAGATTACTCAAAACAACCTAAAGAGGTCAGATTATTGGCTTGGAAGATGTTAGTTGACAACTTTAACGACAAATATACA
>Ga0209645_1001188_pt1 | contig 13157 bp, 9 predicted proteins | sample ETNvirenome_6_30_FD_184070 | JGI IMG/M metagenome (GOLD analysis project Ga0209645, IMG submission 184070) | Marine viral communities from the Pacific Ocean - ETNP_6_30 (SPAdes) (version 2) | ecosystem: Environmental > Aquatic > Marine > Oceanic | place: Pacific Ocean | collected 2013-06-19
AAATATCTCTTGTTGACCTGTTTGTAGTTCTGACATACACATATTTATAGTCGTTGTGCATTCAATAAATATGTGTGATATGCCAAGATTATCCATTTTTAAGCCTGAAAAAGGCAATGACTACAAGTTCTTCGATCGCAACATCAAAGAGATGTTCCAGGTCGGCGGAACTGATCTACACTTCCACAAATACGTAGGCCCATACAACCAGGGTGAGTTCCAAAAGGATGGAAACGCTTCTCCGACACAACCTAACTATTCTGGGGACAGCCTAAATGAAAGAACCATACAAGATCTATTATTCTTAGAAAACAGAGATAGGCAGTATGCTGATGATGTTTATGTAGTCAGAGGAATATACAATGTTCAAGATCAGGATTTCAATCTGTCACAATTTGGAATGTTTTTATCAAATGACACATTGTTCTTGACTGTGCATTTGAACGACATTGTTGAAAGAATTGGCAGAAAACCAATGAGTGGCGATGTGATAGAATTTCCCCACATGAAGGAAGATTATAGTTTAGATGAATCAATACCAATAGCATTAAAAAGGTATTATGTTGTTGAAGATGTTAACAGAGCGGCAGAAGGTTTTTCGCAAACATGGTGGCCGCATTTATTGAGACTTAAGATGAAAACTTTAGTAGATTCGCAAGAATTCAAGGATATACTTGGTGACGCAACAACCACAGGTTCGGTTGCCAATTACATGAGCACATATAACAGAGAAAAAACTATCAATGATCAGATAGTTGCACAGGCAGAAGCAGATGCTCCTAAAGCCGGTTTCAATTACAAACAATACTATGTGGCACCGATTGACGAACGTGGCAACATTAGAACAGACAATGTGAACACAGAAGACCAGAGAGTCAGTATGGACAAAAAAGTAAATGCGGTTATAGATACACCAGCGGCATCACACTATGGTTTCTATCTTGATGGTGACGGTGTTGCACCCAACGGAAATCCGGCGGGATTTGGTATCACTTTTCCAACATCAAATGTTGACAAGGGAGATTACTTTCTTAGAACTGACTATCTGCCTAACAGACTTTTCCGTTATGATGGAAATAGATGGGTGAAAATAGAAGATTCGGTAAGGATTACTATGACAAACAATGACTCAAGAGTAAATTACAAAACTGGATTTGTCAATAATACATCAGAGGCAACTATTAACGGATTAACTACAAAACAAAGGCAGTCATTGTCTGATGCATTGAAACCAAAGGCTGACAATTAATGTTACACTTTTACGAAGGACAGGTAAGGAAATTTTTAACTCAATTTATTCGTATTCTGAGTAATTTTTCTGTTGAAACAGGAAAAGGCAAAGACGGTTCTGTCCAACTGAGAGCAGTGCCTGTTGTATATGGAGACCCAACAAGGCAAGTCGCCAACATCATACGTAACAACAGTGAAAACGCACTGCAATATGCACCGAGAATAGCCGCTTATGTCAGAGAACTAAACTACGATAGAGAAAGGATGCAAAATCCTTATCATATAGAAAAGCAACATTTAAAAGAAAGAGATACAGATCCAACAACAGGAAATTATACAAATCAGTTGGGTGCAGGATACACAGTCGAAAAAGTAATGCCTTCGCCTTTCAGATTAGAAGTATCTGCAGATATATGGACAACAAATACAGACCAAAAACTTCAGATCATGGAACAGATACTGTACCTATTCAATCCTGACTTCGAAATACAAAAAACCGACAACTACATAGACTGGACATCGTTGAGTTATGTGGAGTTGACTGGCGTCACATTCAGTTCGCGAACGATTCCTGTTGGTGCTGATTCAGAAATCGACGTGGCCACACTTACTTTTTCTATGCCTATATGGCTATCGCCACCTGTGAAAGTAAAAAAATTAGGTGTTGTACAAAAAATTATTATGAGCATCTATGATGACGACGGAGGCATAACAAAAGGTTTAATTGATGGAGAATTAACGAGCAGAAGTTACATCACACCAAATAATTTTGGATTATTAGTAACAGGTAACCAATTAAGATTGCTAGGAACAACTGGCGTAAATGCCAAATCTGGTGGCGACGGATTCCATACAGGTGCTAGAGATCCAGGATTAGCGGATCCATTTGAAACATTTGGTCCAGCAGTCAATTGGAAAGTATTACTAGATCAGTACGGCAAAGTCACAAACGGAACTTCGCAAATTAGATTGATGCAGGAGAACGGGAATGAAATAATTGGTACCATTGCAACAACCACACTAGATGAAACAATTCTTTTATACACAATTGATTCGGATACCATACCTGCTAATAGTTTGACTGCTGTCAAAAAAATTATAAATCCTGCAACTTTTGATCCTGGCACACCATCTAATGGAGACAGATACTTGGTTATCAACGATGTCGGAGATTCAACCGCAACTTTTAGAAGCAGTAACTGGGGTACTTTGGTTGCCAGTGTTGGCGATATCATAGAATACAACAGCACAACAAGTAAATGGAATGTGGCTTTTGATGCATCTAACCCAGATTCGACACAACATTATGTTACCAACTTGAACACAGGTATTCAGTACAGGTTCAACGGCACAGAGTGGGTCAAGTCATATGAAGGCATCTATACACAAGGTAATTGGACCATTGTTCTCGACGGTGGTGCATCGTCTTATGATCCAAATCTTGACGCTACCACTCCTTAATTGTTATAATAAAACATGGAAAAAAATATAGTATGTTCTGGTGCGTTGTTTTATTCAACCAGCACTAAACGTTTCTTGTTCTTGCAAAGGACTGATAAAAAGACGCAAGGCATGTGGGGTTTGGTTGGAGGACAGGCCAAATACACTGAATCGGCATTTGAAGGACTGAAAAGAGAAATTGAGGAAGAAATAGGTAGTTTGCCTAAGTTCAAAAAAGTCATTCCTCTAGAAATGTTCACATCCAACGATCAGAAATTTTTCTTCCACACATATCTCATAGCCATTGATGCAGAATTCATACCAAAACTAAATGAGGAACATTCAGGATATTGCTGGACAGCGTTTGAGTGTTGGCCAAAGAACCTACACATGGGTTTGAAAAACACTTTAAACAACAAAAGTATTAAAGGTAAGTTACAGACTATCTTGGATCTGATTGTTTAACAATCTTGTATATATTTTTTACCTGTAAGTTTTTCGATGTCTTTGATCATCTCTTCCATATTGACCCTTACAGTTTTTCCTGTTTTCGTATTTCTTGAGAAGTACTCCCACTCGCCTTTTTCATTGTGAGGAGATATTTTAGTAACGTTACCCGCTTCGTCCCTCACGAACACCTCAGCACTTGACGATTCGTCCTTGGCGTATATGTGTGCGATATTAGTCGTGCCGGATGGATCTCCTGCCAGCACACCCAGTTCAACGTGTCCCGTCACCCTTAAACTGGTGTCGTTTAATAATTGTAGACTGTCAGATCTAAATCTTCCAGAGATGTTGTTTGATCCGTTTTTCTTGAAAGCAAATTCTAAGATACCATCCTCAGATCCGTCTGCACTATCTAGGATCTTACCTGAGATTTTTGCATAGTTTACTTCTTGGTCAGCATCATTCTCACCTTGGAATTTGATCTGTCCCAGGTAGTCTGCGTTTGCAACACTCGAACTGTTTCTCTTTAAGGATATAACTGGAGCCGCTGAGTTTGAATCCTCTGTTGTGGTGATTGTCAGAGAGTCGCCTGTTGTGGTAGTTGTTATAGTTGCCGAACCTGTTATGTCCGTGTTTGCGTCTAACTTAATAGCACCTGTGCCCTGTGGGTTCAATGTTAGATCAGCGTTGGAACCGTTTGTAGTGATATCGTTGGATGTTAATGAAGTGGCTGTTATCCCAGCCTCAAAAGTCTTGGCACCAGTGATTGTCTGATCTGTGTTAGTCAAAACAGTGATGTCAGTACCTGCACCAGCAAGTGATCTTAACAAGTTAACCCTGTATGCGTTAACAGTTGTACTTGCACCCGATGTACTTGCAGAACTCACTGTAACAGTTGAACCTGACAGTGCGGCAGTGAATGTTAATTGACTCGAACCTTTGGTTGATACCTGTGGTCCTGTCGCCACATAGGCATCAGCACCGTCACTAACAACAAACACTTCACTTACACTTGCGGCACCCTCGGAACTGCTGTTACCCACTACAACGTAGTGTGCTCCATTGACACTGTCCACTGAGAAAGTGTCCATTGTTGTTGCACTGCTCGAAGTTGTGGTCTGTCCAACTGTCTTTGTGTTGTCACTGGATGCGTCTGATTCTGAATCACCAAGTAAAACCCTGTACATTTTGACCGCTGTGTTGGGTTCATTTGCGGTTGCCCTCAATCTCACATTATCGCCGCTTATGTCAGCAGTAAGACTGATCAGTTCATTGTTGCCTGTGAAGTTGCTGTTGTATGATGAGATGAATGCGTCTGTGCCGTTGTGGACCACCAGGCATTCTATGTTGTGCAGTTCGGTTTTTCCTGTATTATTAGCACTGATGTAATACTTGGCTCCCCTGTATGTGCCGTGTGCAAAGGTGTCTAAGTTTTCTGTTGCACTGTCAACATCTGTGTTTATGATTGTCGCTGTGTTTCCAGAACTGGATGCGGATGTGTTGTCGCCTAGTCCTATCCTTAAGAACTTGATCGAGTTCACTGCCGCCGTACCTGTACCTCGCAACCTCACTGTGCCTGAATTGACATCGGCCGTGAATGTCAGTTGTGCGTTGCTTCCTTGTTGCACACCACCTCCCGCAGAAACGAATGCGTCTGAGTCGTTATGAACCAAACTTACGTTGGCGGTAGCCAGTTCGTCGTTGATCTCGTCCCTCATGACAGCAAGATAGAATGCACTATCAAAGGTGCTTGTGGTGAATGTGTCAATGTTGGTTGCCGAAGTTCCTATTGACGTTTTCTCTCCTGTGCTAGTGTCCGATGATTCAGTCACTGATGCCTGTGTGGCTATGTTTGTCCAGCCTGTTGTGTCGTATCTCTCGTATGTGTCAGTTGATGTGTTGTACCTTATCATACCAGTGACACTACTGCTAGGCCTTGATGCTGTTGTACCTTTAGGTAGTGTAATAGCACCTGGTTCCAGTTTCAGGTTGTTGTGCGTGATGTAAAGATCATCTGAAGTCTGTCCGCTGGCCCTGTAGATGTTGTCAGCCTCTATGGCTAATCTTGCGAAATAAATTTTTGTGTTAGGATTGCAACTTGCCCTCAGTCTTGCCTTGCCGCTGGACACATCTGCTGTGAATGTGGCCAAGGTGTTGTTGGCAGTTATTACAAAACTTTCTGATATAGTTGCGTCTGTGCCTGCATTGTTCACTGTCATCGTCACTTCTGAATTTTGGTATTCAGATCCAGATTCCATGGTAATGAAATATCTTGCCGTCTTGTATTTGAATACATCGAAAGTGTCCACAGTCTCTACTGCTGAATCTATGTCTCCTTTCACACCATACAGGAAGTTGTCAAACTCGCCTAGTTTAGTTTTAGAACCTAGGTCTTGCCTGTACAGAATCGCAGTACCTGTTGTGTTACCTCCAGATGCCGAACTTAATGTTAATGTTGCTCCTGATATTGAAGCACTGATTGTGTGTAGTGGTGTTCCCCTGCTAGACACAAGAGCGTAGTCATCGTGATACACTGTGGTGCCGTCATGTGTCAGGCTAGTCTCACTTATCTGATAATCACCTGCTGTGTCATCTTTTATTAGTATTATGTATTTTGCACCCCTGATATCTGTTTTTGTGAATTGGTCCAGCGTAGTTGCACTTGATGAAATGTTTGTTGAAGTAGCAATTATCTTACTGTTTGTGTTGGCCACTGTCTCGTGGTGATCACCCAGTGCTACCCTATAAATCCTAAGGTTTGTGTGTGACGAAGTATTAGTTGCTCCTGAAAGTTGCACCATGTCTCCTGATATTGCAACTGTGAAATCTGCTATTCTTGTTGAATCCTCGTTTACGTTGTATGTTGCAACGTAAGGTGTTGAATCGTCATGAACCACTGATACTTTAAGATGTCCCACAAATCCATTGTCTTGGTCTTCCATCACTATATCATATATCGCTCCTCGATATTCTGTGATATCAAACTCGTCGACAACAGCAGATGTTGTGCCTAGTTTGTAGTAATTGAATTGTTTTACAGCGGTATTATTTCCGCCACCACCTCCTGATGATTCCGCAAATGATATGTTACCCGAACCGTCTGTCTGCAAAACCTGTCCATTACTTCCGTCTGCTGATGGGAAAGTAAATCCAGAAACTGTTAATGTTCCTGTCGTTGTTAAATTTTCGTTGCCAAAACTTATGGCTCCGCTTGAGTCTGTGATTGATCCATTAGCAAGTGTCAGGTTACCTACAGTCGATCCTGTTGCCAGTGTTGCCGCACTCGTGCTTGTGACACTCGTTGCTGTCACTGTTCCGCTTACTTGTAATGCTGATGATGGTTCTGAAGTACCAATACCCACACGACTGTTCGTTACATCGAGGTACAGTAGGTTTGTTTCAAATGCAAGATCGGTTCCATTCCTAGTCAGATTGGACTTTAGGACCGATCCTGATATACGACCTATGGCCATACTTAGGTACTCCTTATTATAATAATGTTAGTAGAGCATATGCTCTACACGGTCTCGTTATCATTGCCGACCGACAGCAGTATAGGTATTTATGCGCCTAAAAAAAAAGGGCGACCGAAGCCGCCCTTTGTGTTCTACTAAAAAGTAAAAATATTTATTAGTTGTTAGTTCTCACTGCACAGTTTACCAATTTGATACCTGCGTCTGTTGAACTTTCTAATGCTCTACCAATAACGTGGAAAGGTGTGATTGACTCACCTTGTGCTACTGCTCTAGCACAACCTTTTACTGATGAAGTAACTAATCTATCACCTTTGTTAACCGTACCTGTAACTCTAACTGGTGTTCTACCTGTCATTGCTACAAATGGGTGTGATTCGTTGTTACCTGCACCTGCGTTCATGGCGTATGCTGGCATATCAGAGATAACACCAAATGCTTTATCTGAAAGGTCAGTTGTTGTTTCAGTGATCTCTGCTGAACCACCTACTTCTACCACTGCACCTGCTGTCATAGGAGCGTCTGCTTCGAAACGCTCGGCAACGTCCGCGTAGTGAGCCGAAGTTGCTGTTGCGTGTATAACGTTTGCTCTTATGTCCACCAATGCGTCTATGTCACCTGGGTTCTTACCTCTACCTGCTGTCCAGGCACCACCCGCGTTACCATAAATTGTACTGTCATTGTCAGCGAAAGTTTCATCCCATACCCAGAAAAGATCGTTTTCAGTGGCAGTTGATGCATCACCTCTGTTCACTTTCAAACCAGATAGGTTTGGCATACCTGAGTTTGAAGAAACGTTTCTGTTCACTTCGATGATGTTGTCTTCAACTGATAATGTTGATGTGTTGATTGTAGTCGTTGTTCCATCAACTGTGAAGTTTCCGTTCACTCTAACACCTGCGTCTGTTACTGTCATTTCTGTGTTTCCGTCACAAGTCATTGTGATTGTGCCGTTTGTACCCGAATCAGTTACAGTGATGTTCGTGTTGTTTTGTGAAATACTGTTTTGCGATAGACCCGCTAATGAGTCATCAACGTATTTCTTGTTGGCTAACTGACCGTCTGCCGCCGGCGCCGCCGTTGAAGTACCTGTAATAGTGTTAGCACTTGCTGATATTACGATATCACCAACTGATATACCATTATGTACTCTAAAGTTTCTTGTTGTCATAGTTCCATATATCCCTTATGATTTATATTAATATAAAGTCAGGTCGTAAAAAAACGCCCTAACAGTAGTATTTACCATTAGGGCGTTTAGAATTATCTCTAAGGTTCTAGTTTTGCCTACTAAACTGCCGCCAGTGAGTATTGTACTTTAGCCGCTGTCTGACCACCAGTGGTCTGTGCTTGTACATTTACTGTGCCTGAACTGTATGCCGCTGTAATCGTTGCTAAATCACTGTCACCAGTGTTAGTGATTCCATGCACTGTGATGAATGCAGTAGTACCATTGTGTACAACAACACCCTTCATAGCCGCGTACTCTGTGTTAGCAGTGTCAGTCAATTGTATGAACAACTCCGCACTTCTGTAAGAAGAAGCATTGAAACTCATGATAGTTGTCGCAGTTGATGTGAAGTTAACCGAACTTGTCTCTGTTCTTGCAACACCACCTGTTACTAGTGAAGTACCGTCTGCACCTGTGATCGCGAAAATCCTCGCCGCACTGTGTGGAGCAGAAGTAAATGTGATGTTAGTGCCTGATACTGTGTAGTTCTCAGTTGGCTCTTGATATACGTTGTCGATATAAACGAAAACGTTGTTAGCACTTTCTGGTGCTGAACTGAAGAATCCAGTGAAAGTAGTTGTTGATCCGTCACCTGTTGCTGATTCTTTAGTGAAAGTTGGAGCCGATCCAGCCGTCGCTAATTCGATGAAAGTAGATCCATCAGCACAACCTTCGTATTTTCCAGTTGTTGTGTTGAATCTCAAGATACCTGTTGCACCTGTTGGTCTTTGTCCAGTTGTACCTACCGGTAATCTTAGTGCGTCAGTTGAACCTGATACGTCTAAGTCATAAGCCGGAGTGGCAGTTTTGATACCAACATGGTCCTCAGAACCATCAACGAACAATGCGTTAGCATGTCCATTTGATTCTACTCTAAAATCAACTGAAGCAGAGTCTTCGTTAAAAACAACATTTCCTGTTGTGTTTAATGTAGTTACAGTCGCCGCCGCCGCTGTGTTTGATCCTAATATACCGTCGATGTCCGTACAAGTGATATCACCCGCTCTCACGTTTGCGTATGAATCAATCGTAACGTTACCTGCTGTTGTTCCATCCTCACCTGATGTTACCGCAAACGCGAATTGGTCTGCTGACTCATCCCATAAGAATGACACGTTAGCGTCAGATCCTCTGTTGAAGAATAAACCTTGGTCAAACGTGTTAGCCGCTCCACCCGAGTTGTTCTTCGCTAATTGAATTAGCGGATCTTCAATTACTAATGTAGTGGAATCGATAGTTGTTGTTGTTCCATTTACAGTTAAGTTACCAGTAACTTCCATGTTTGAACTTACTGCAACTTTACCTGATCCGTTTGGTGTGAAAGTGATGTCACCGTTTGTTGCTGTACCTGTGAAAGTTGAAGCAGTAGTTGAGAGAGTCGTAGTACCCATAGTGATTAATGCGTCTGCGATCGTCATTCTCTGGTTGCCTGCTGTGTCGAATCTGATGATGTCCTCGTCTGAACTTTCTTCAACCTGTACTTTTGTGTCAGCGTCGGCGTCCTTCAATTCGTCACCTGATGCTAGGTTGGCCCATGCACCGCCGGCGTAACCTTCAATTGTTGAAAGTGTGCTGTTGTACCTGATGTCACCGTTTGCCGCTGATCCTGGTCTTTGTCCAGTTGTTCCTGACGGTAGTCTAAGTGCATCTGTAGCCGAGACGTGTAAAGTAGTTCCTGGTGAGGCTGTACCTATACCAACTCTACTATTTGTTACATCTAAGGCTAATAAATTTGTTTCAAATGTTAAATCAGTACCCGCTCTCGCTAGGTTGGCTGATAACATTGGTCCTGTTATTCGTCCTATTGCCATTTTGTCTTCCCCTTATCGATAATTGTTTAGTTGCAAAACTAATGGTATTTATGTAAAATATGCTTTATTATGGAGTTAAATACCGTAAGACTATGAAAAGCACGTATATTACTGTGGTGGGCAACCTGCCCGTTAGGTTCGATATAGAACAGGCAAAAAAACTGGGTCCTGTGGTTGCATCCGCAAATTCCAACAAAAGCATAAACTTTGACTACGCAACTGTTAACACAGAGATTAACCTTCAGGACATGCTGAACTCTGCAAATTTCAAAGGCACGAAATTATTGGCGCCTGAAAACTTGTTTAAGAAATATGTGTTCTTTGATGACGTGACGTGCCTACCTGAATTTCCAGGTCTCAAGAGTTATGACATAGATCCAGAGAAATGCAGTCCGCAGACATTGAGTCTTATGCTTTCGGTTTACACAAAAAAGGATGTGGTGTTCCTGCTAGGGTATGACATTTCAAACCCTACTGAATTGACCAGATTGAAGAGCATCATGCTGTCAAACCCAAAAACAAAATTCATGTACATTTGTGACCCACCCAGGACGTACCAGTTGGACGATCTTGATAACGGGTTCTGTGACAACTACATAAAATTCCAGGAGTTGATCGACCGTGTCTGATACAGCAGTGTTTTACAAGTATAGTTTGAAACTGATGTGGCCCGCCATGTGTAGGAACAGGAGCGTTGAGATATTGAAAGAGCGTCCGGATCTTGTGGAGCAGATGAACATGTTCAGACAAAAAATTGACAACGTGCTCAAGATAGTTTGCAGGAAGAACTTCCAGATAGATGGTACCTACAGTATGTCTGGCGTAAGGTTGTGGTTCGAGTCAGGACAGGACTGTTATGACTTTATAATTAGGCAACCTGAGTTCAGTTGGGAGATACAGCCTGAGGTGTCTGTGATGAACATCATCACTTCACAACTGCAATCTTTTAATGTTGTCTATACGCCGACCGGCATTACGATAGATTAATCAGCAAATCCGTGCATCACAACGATACGTGCGCCAGCATGTGCACCTTCACCAAAGTTTATCGTGGTGCCTGATATTGTGTAGTTCTGATCTGGTTCCTGCATTACACCATCCACGTACACCACTATGTTGTTCTCGTCTGTGGGAGTGATACTCATTGTGAATTGCTGTGTTGAACCATCGCCGGCGAATATGTCTTTTGTTACGTTCGCCGCGTCGGCATCGGTTCTCAGGTTGGTGTAAGTAGAACCATCCTGTGATACCTCATATTTGCCTGTTGTTGTGTTGAATCTAATAACACCCTCACTGGCCGAAGGTCTCTGTGCAGTGGTACCCTTAGGTACCGTCAATGAAGTCGTGCCCTCGAATATGTACTGTCCCGTTCCGGAATTGTCAAAGGTCATGTCAGCGTTTGAAGGCGCACTTAAGGTAGAACCTGTGAAAGTTATGTCACCTGTAGATGCAGAAGTAAAGTTCTGCAGGCCCAGTGTGCCTGTATATCTTGCACCTGAAACATACACTGCTTTTCCTGAGAAGTTCACACCGTTGGGTAAGTTTGTCCCGATAAAATGTAGAACACCAGACTGATAGTCAAAGAAAAATTCGTCGTTGTTTCCTGAACCAGCGGCAAATACCTGTGTGCCTCCTGATGCGGCATTGCTGGCATCACCTGAGGTGTGTATATAAACTTTCACACCATACGTGGATCCAAATTCAGGTGGTATCCAGTCAGTTAAACCTGTCTTCCAGGTCCTGTTTGCTGTTGCTGTGTTGTCTGCTGTTGTTTCGTCTGGAGCGGAAGTCGGATAAACTGTGACCACGCCCGAACTTGATCCTGGCATCGTGGCTGGTATGCTACTTGCTTGGTTCCATGTCTTGTCACCCCTTAGTAATAACGGAGATGCAATGGCTTCGTTGGGTGCCGCCTTGTTGGCGTTGGTGTCTGTCTTGGTAGCACCATAACCAATCTTCTTCCAAAGGTAATCTACTTTTTTTGCATCTGCTATCGCCATATTACTCTGGTGTTCCCACTGATAAAGCGGTCACGCTGTCTCCTGAATTTAATTTAATTCTAATTAGCACAACGTTGCCTGTGGCGTTCGCTGTACTTTCTGTTCCTAATGTGAACGTGAATTGTTCACTTGAATACGTTGTATTGTCTATGACTCTGTCACCACCTGTCTTGGCACAACCTTGAGATCCATTACCTCCATTGCCGGCATCTCCTCCAGGCACACCTGCACCACCGTACTGTGTAGAACAGTCTAGCCATCCATTGGCATTGGATGCACTATCAATGGCAGTACCAGGCACTGCCAGGAACATTCCTGAAACCTTGCCCGACATAGTGACAGAGAACTGAGATGCAGGTGTTCTTCTGAAAGCGAATGTGTAGTATTGTGCTTGTCCTCCATCTCGTCCTGTCTCAAGATCTGGACCCACGGGTAGGTAACCCGAACTCAAGTCTGTTGTGAAGTGCTTGATAGTTCCAAATCTCGATATGGCTTCGGTGGTCCCCGCCACAGTGACAGCACCCGACCATGCGTTGCTGGTGTAGTAGTTTGTGGCAGAGTTGAATGAAGGTGTGTCTGACGAGGACCCGAACCCTGATATCCTTTTGGCGTCGTCGGTATGAGTACTTCCGTCACCTAAAGAATCTGATACAGTGATACCGCCCGCTTCGTTGTCTAATCCTGACAGCGCCGCGGTCTTGTACACTTGAATTTTTGTTGAAGAACTATTATATGAACCATCACCGTTGGCGTTCTTGCTCCTTGCTCTAATAGTCTTTACTGATTTTACACTCGAACTTGTGATAGGCACAGTCAAAGTACCCAGTGTGTATGGACTTCCTACACCTGTGTTCTTGATAGGGATTCCACTGTTCAACATTGTGCTTGATCCATCTACTTGTGCATACGTGAATGCTGATCCTGTGATGACATCACCAGATGTTGATTCTTGGTTGGTGTCATTGTGCACCTGGTGAGGCGAATTTGTGTCTTGGTATGCTTGACCTGTGAAGTTTGCCACTGTGGTTCCTGTGACTGTCACAGTAGGCGAACCAGCATCATAGTAAGGAATACCTGAAACATACAGTTTGGTTCCTGCCGTTCCCTCTGCCACTGTGCCGATTGTGGTAGTTGGCGTGCCGGTTAGTAGGTCTCTCAGCACATGCACGTAACCTGTGTTACCACCCGCACTGCTTTCGATCCTTACTGCGTTCAGTCCTGCTGAAAAGTCTGTCAGTGCCTGTGATACTTTTGCTGTGGCAACAAGATATAATCGCTGTGGATATGAACTGTCCACCTCATCATAGTCTCTGTGGTTTGTGATAACAAGATCAGTGAATGTTCCGTTGTTAGAACCACCCTCGGATGTCGTGAATGTCCTTGCACCGCTGGCACTGGCATTTATTGATGCTGTCACAGTTTGGTTCACTGTCGAACCCGTGCCGTTGTGATCGTTTGTTAAGAAGTTTGTGACTGTGTTTGTTTCTACTGGTGTGGTGGAAGTGTATCTTCTCGCATTAGTTTC
>Ga0209645_1001189_pt1 | contig 13132 bp, 11 predicted proteins | sample ETNvirenome_6_30_FD_184070 | JGI IMG/M metagenome (GOLD analysis project Ga0209645, IMG submission 184070) | Marine viral communities from the Pacific Ocean - ETNP_6_30 (SPAdes) (version 2) | ecosystem: Environmental > Aquatic > Marine > Oceanic | place: Pacific Ocean | collected 2013-06-19
GTTCGAATATGTTTCTTGGTAGAGGTAATCCTGACAATCCAGACCATAAACCATTTAAAGGTAGTATGGCTTACTTTAAGATAACAAATCATAGAGGTGAAGTAGTATTAGATTATGATTTTGAAAAGATACAAGACGACCATGTTTTTGATTTAAGTAATAGTTGGAATCCTGGTATTATGTTTGGATGTAAAATAGAAAAGGAAGTTATTGATAAGATACCATATACAATTGTTCCACATAGAAGATTTGGTAGGTTTGAATGTTTACCACATGAAGATGAGGGAATAGTTAATGGTGAGTTTGCTAAAGATACCACTCAAGTAAACGAAAAGATTTATAGACTAAAAATGCAAGAAAACAAAATTGATATTGATAATGATGAGTATGGTTTAAGAAATATGAAATATGAAATAGATAGTATAGAAGACGTTTATGAAAACCATAAAATGATTAATGTAAGGTTTGTGGATGAGTAACTACGAACACGATCGTATAAAAGAGATACTACCTCAGATAGAAGCAAAGACATCGCCTACTTTTTGTCTTGCGAAATGGCATCATGTTACCATCTATCTACATTTAGGAGAGACTCATAGCTGTTACCATCCACAACCTCACGTTATTCCATTAGATGAGTTGAAAGACAATCCATCTGCTTTACACAATACTAAACAAAAGAAGTTAGAACGAAAGATGATGTTAGAGGGTAAGAGGCCAGAGGGTTGTAACTATTGTTGGAATGTGGAAGATATGGGTTGTGATTACATAAGTGATAGAAAACAAAGAACATTATCAATACATGAGGGAGATAAAAGTAGATTAGATGATATCATAAATAACCCCTGGGATATGAATGTTAATCCTGAGTATATTGAACTTTCATTTGGAAACTCTTGTAACTTCAAGTGTGGTTACTGTCATCCAAGATATAGTTCAAGATTTTTAGATGAGATTAAGCAGTTTGGTCCTTACACAAAAAACTATACAGGTAGGTATGATGTTGATTGGTTCATTGATAAGTTATATGAATCAGAAGAGGATAATCCATACATCGAAGCATGGTGGAAGTGGTGGCCAGAGGTTTCTAAAACATTAAACATACTGAGGATTACGGGTGGTGAACCAACAATACATGGTAGCACTTATAGATTATTAGATGAGATTAATAAAAACCCTATGCCAAACCTTGAGTTAAACATAAATTCTAATCTTGGTGCAAATCCAAAACTCTTTGATAGATTTATTAGTAAACTAAAACCAATCATAGAGGAAAAGAAAGTAAAAGAGTTTAAACTATTTACTTCTATAGACACTTGGGATAAAGATAAAGCTGAATATATTAGGAATGGTTTAGATATTGAATTGTTCAAAAGAAACTTTGATAGATATTTAACTGAGATAAAAGATTCTAAATTATCGTTGATGATTACATTTAACAACTTATGTGTTACTAATTTTGATTCTTTATTAGAACAGATATTAAAGTGGAGAGAAAAGTATAATGATAAAGATGCAAAAGAACGTGGTAATGTAAATCAAGAGATACAATTACAGAGAATACAAATGGATACACCATATCTAAAAGAACCACCACACTATGATATGAACATTTTACCAAAAGAAGATTTTACACATTACATGAATAGACATTTAGAATTCATGATTAACTTTCAAGATGATGATGACAGCACCAAGTTCAAAACATTAGAAGTAGAAAAGTTTAGAAGAGTTGTTGATTATTTTAAATCAGCAGAGGTTGATGAAGATTATCTTAGAAAGGGTAGAAGTGATTTCTACAATTTCTTTGCTGAACATGATAGAAGAAGAAATACAGATTTTATAAAAGCATTTCCTGAATACGAAGAGTTTTATAATAGTTGTAGAACAAGCACTACTAAAACACAAAGAGCTATTCGATTGGAACAAAGAAGAGCTGAAATGTTAAGGAGAAAACAAAATGATAAAGTGGATTAAAAGATTAATTGATAAAATCCGTTTAGAACGTAGGTATAAAAAGAAGATAAAAGAATTGAAAAAGAGAGATCCTTTTATTTACAAGTAAAATGAAAAAACCTGATAAAGATAAATTATATAACAATGGAGTATTCTGCATACTTCCCTGGATGAGTGCATATATCAATACTGATTCTACTACTTGGTCGTGTTGTGTCAACAAAGCTATGACAGACCATTCTTATCTAAAGACACTTCCACCTACTTGGAAAAACGATATAAGTATTATGGATAATAGTGTAGAAGATTTGATGAATAATGATTACTTCAAACAACTAAGACTTGATATGTTGAATGGTGTTAAAAATAAAAATTGTAGTGATTGTTACAATTTAGAAGAACGCACAGGACATTCATACAGACAAGACTTCAATCAAAATTACGATGAACATTTTGACAAAGTTTTTGAAACAAATGAAGATGGTTCATTAGATAGTTTTGAGATGATATATTTAGATTTTAGATTTTCTAATCTATGTAATTTCAAATGTAGGTCGTGTAGACCAGAATGGAGTTCAACTTGGGCTAAAGAGTCACAATCTTTTCCAAATCATCCATATCAAGATTGGGATGGTCATATACCAAGACATAATTTAAAAGAAGAAGAATTTATAGATAAGTTCAAAGATACATTTAAAACAGTAAAAAGAATTTACTTTGCAGGTGGAGAACCATTAGCAGCAAAAGAACATTATTGGATATTAAAACATCTTATAGAAATAGGGAATACGGATGTATGGGTTGAATACAATACTAATTTATCTATGTTAAAAAATGCTGAATTAAAATTAAGTGTTGTAGATTATTGGAAAAAGTTTAAAACTGTAATTCTAAGAGTTAGTATAGATGGTAGTGAAGCAAGAGGTGAGTATATAAGAAAGGGAACTGATTGGAAGTTGATTGAAAATAATTTCAGATATGTAAAAGAAAACTTACCAAATGTAAACTTAGGAATGTCTTCAGTATTTCAACTAACTAATGCATTACACTTACCAGATTTTTATCAAGATTGGATTGATAGAGGATTGATAGACGAAGAGACATTACGTAATTCAAACATTATTTCATTAACAGGACCAGAACAATTAAGTCCACATATATTACCAAAAGAATTAAAGGTTTTAGTTAGAGAAAAGTGGAATAACTTTATGAGTAAAAATTCAATAGAAGAAGATATTAATTTTAAACGATATGCAAAAGATTGTTTAGACTACATGGATTCAGAAGATTTATATGAAAGTGGAAAAAGAGAATTTGAAAAATTTACTTGGTATTTAGACAAGATTAGAAAAGAAAAATTCTCTGAAGTTTTTCCTGAGTTAAAAGATTACTATGAGTGCTAAAGATAAATACGCAAAACTATATGCTTCTAAGGTATTCTGTATGATGCCCTGGATACACACACACGTTTGGCCGAGTGGTAAAGCATTTCCATGTTGTATGTCTGATAGCACAGTTGAGTATGGTAATCTAAACGACAATACGTTGTATGAGATTTGGAACAACGAAAAGTATAGACAACTCAGAAAGAATATGTTGAACGATGAGGAGACTAAAGAATGTAGTAGATGTTATGAGATGGAGAAGTCAAATGTGTTTACTCTTCGTAAAATGGTAAATCAGTATTATGGAAAACATTGGGATAGGGTGGAGACTACAGAACTTGATGGAACGGTAGAAGAACTGAACATGGGTTATATGGATATTAGAGTATCTAACATATGTAACTTTAGATGTAGAAGTTGTAGTCCCGAATTGAGTAGTGCTTGGTATGAGGAACACATCAAACTATATGGTTACACACCTGAAGACCCAAAGATAATGAACATCTTGGAAAACAAAAAGTTTTGGAATGACTTACAACCATTACTACTTACAGTCGAAGAAGCGTGTTGGGCAGGTGGAGAACCAATCATTACAGAGGAACACTACAAGATATTAGACTTTTGGATTGAGAATGATATTGATGTAAGACTTAGATACACAACCAACTTTAGTAATCTATACTTCAAGAAGAAATCCATATTAGAGTATTGGAATAGTTTTAAGGATGTAAGGATAGCTGCAAGTCTTGACGCTATGGGTTCAAGAGGTGAGTTGATTAGAGCAGGAACTAATTGGGGTGTGATAGAAGAGAATCGTAGAAGAATGATTGAAGAATGTCCCGATGTATACTTTGAGATTACACCTACAGTTAGTATAATGAATGTGTATCATCTACCAGACTTTCATAAAGAATGGATTGACAAAGGATTATTAGAACCACAAAATGTTAGAATGAATATACTGACTTATCCTACAGAGTATAGGATACAGATTATACCACCAAATGAGAGGAAAAAATTTATCGACAAATACGAAGAACACATAAAGTGGATTGATGATAACTTTGGAGATGGTGCTGCAAAAAGAGGATTTAAATCAGTTCTTGATTTCTTACAACAAGAAAACTATGAAAATCTCATACCTGATTTTATGGATAGGAATACACCATTAGATAAATTGAGAGGTGAATCCTTATATCAAGTTGCACCTGAGTTGGAGTTTTTTAAAAGATATGAATAAGTTAGTAACATTCGGAGATAGCTTTTTAGCTCAACGTGTTTATTACAAAGAATTAGAACCAACATCTTGGATTGATATGGTTTGTCAAAAAAATAATTTTACTCTTGATGGATATGGTGATGGTGGAACAGGTCCTTATAATGCTATCTTTAATTTCTTAAATTATAGAGAAGACTTTGATATTTGTTTCTTTAGTTGGTCTCATATCTCTAGAGTAATTTATAATAATAGAAGAGTGATAGATATTGTTAAAGGTAAACAGAAAGAAATGGATATATCAGGAGAAGAATTAACTGAGTTATATCACAAGTATTTCTTTTCTACAGACGAATTTGAGTGGGTGAAAGCACAGGCTATGTTAGAATGGTTTGATAGGTATCTGCAAAAAATTTACAAAGATAGGAAATTTATACATCTTTATTGTTTCAAAATAAATGATAAAGATTTTTATCCACATACATTCAAACATGGTATAAATGTATTTCCATTTTTAGAAGATTTTGCTAAGATAGACGAACCAAAAGATATTGGTGATGATTATAGAAAACTACATATGTCACCAAAAGTTCATGTATCTTTTGCAAGACAATTAAATAAGGTGTTAGATAATAATTCATTAAATGATGGTGACACTGTGGAGTTTGACATTGAACATTAAATCTAAAACATTTTGTCCGTTTCCTTTCATGAACCTCAATAATAATACCGATGGTTCTATGAAGATGTGTTGTGCTCAAAATGAAAACTTACATTTAAAGAAAGATGATGGTTCTACATTTAATGTTGGTAATGATGATATTGATGAGGTTTGGAATTCTAAACATATGAGAGATATCAGAAAGAAACTTTTAAATGGAGAACAGATAAAGGAATGTAACGTATGTTGGAATGCAGAAAATCTAAAGAAATCATTTGGTGGAACTGATGTAGCTACAAGCACAAGATTGGATAGTATAAAAAGTTACATGGAAGATGATGGTATCTATTCACATATGAAAGAGGTGATAGAGAATAATATAAAGATGATGGATGATGATGGATTTATTAAAGACACACTTAATAGTTTAGAACTTAGATTAGGTAATCATTGTAATTTAAAGTGCACAATGTGTTGGGGATACAGCAGTAGTAGGATTAATGCTGAACGATTAGATATGGTGAAAAAACATGGAAGTTCTATGCCAACTTGGTTATTTGATATGTGGTATCCATCAGAATATGATATATCTAAAATTAATATGATGTGGCATGAGAATCCAAAGTTTTTAGATAACTTTAAGAAAATAGCACCGACATTAAAAAGGTTGTATGTAACGGGTGGTGAACCAAGTATAATAAAAGCAAATGATGATATGATAAATCATTTGATTGAGATAGGTAATAAAGAGTGTCACGTATCATTCACTACCAATCTTACAACTTGGAATATGAACTTGTATGATAAACTATCTTTCTTTGACAAGAGTGAGGTTCAGGTTAGTATCGATGGTTATAAAGAATCACAAGAGTATATAAGGTATGGTTCAACTTGGAAAGATATAGATAGAAACTTTAAGAAGCTAATAGAATTACCTGATAAAGTAAGGATTCAGATATACAATGTATTTCAGGTGTATAATATATTTGAAAGTCATAAGATAATGAAGTGGTTGGATTCTTTGAATCTAAAAAGAGAAGTAGCATTTTGGCCTATCATAATAGACCAACCATTACACCTAAGAGCAACTGTGATACCTTATCATATCAGAGATAAAGCAAAAGAATTATATAGAGATTTTTATGACTACACAACTTACAATAATAGATATTTAGATCTACATGGTGCTGCTAACAAAATCATTTCTTACTTAGAGAGTGATTGGGAGCCGCATGGTAGTTATGGAAAATATTGTCAAGGTGTAGAACAAACAGAAGCTAACCAAAAGTATATGTTTTATCAATACACAAATTTTATGGATAAAGTTAGAGGACATAACTTTTTTGAAACCTTTCCTCAGTTTGAGGAACTAAAAGAAGAATTTGAAGAGGTTCTTGATTGGAAATTAGAAACGCCAAATTGGTGGGTAGATGATGAGTGATTTAGTAAAAATATTACCAGGAGAAAACAAGTATCTAAGTGTTACTTGGCAGGTAAATAATTTTTGTAATTATAAATGTTCCTATTGTAATGAGGGTAATTGGAGTGGAACACACAAAAATAATGACACCGAAAAGTATATTAGATTTCTTGATAAGCTGATAACAAGATTTCAATTTAAAGGATATAAATCTTTTAAGTTTTTCTTTTCAGGAGGAGAACCTGCATATTGGAAACCATTGATAGAAGTAGCAGAGTTTATTCATGCAAAGTGTGATAAACCATTGTTAGCCATCAATACCAATTTAAGTAGCCCGTTGTCTTGGTGGGTAGAAAACTATCATTACTTTCAAGATGTGGTTGCAAGTTATCACATTGAGTTTGCTAATAAAGATAAGTTTGTTAAAAATGCAAAGTTCTTACAAGACAAGATGAACTACCTAGCTATCAGAATGATGATGCACGACCATGATTTTCAGAAAGTGATTGATGTTGGAAATCAGATATATGAAGAGATGGATAATTGTGTTTTGGAGTGGGTGCCATTGTTAGATGAACTATCTACTGAAGCAGAACATTGGTATTACAACGAAGATTGGAAAAGAGAGTGGTTTGAAAAAACAGATGGTTATCAAAGAAAGTGGGGAAATGTAACTGAAAGAAGAGAGTTTAGACCAGCGTATAGTGGTGAGGTATGGAGTGATGGAACAGTCAAGCCAGTAAACTCTAATAGACTTGCAGCTGAAAGATTGAATAACTTTGAGGGTTGGCATTGTTGGTTGAATGATGCAATATTCATAAATCCATATGGTGACATTAGTGCAGGTAGTTGTGGAGTTAGTGGTAGAATAGGAAATATCAACGAAGACGTTATAAACTTTTTAGAAGGACCAATAGTATGTCCTAAGTCACACTGCACTTGTGGCACAGATATCATTATACCTAAGATAAGTCATAAAGTTTACGATGGTGAAACAGATTATCCAGTATTAAATAAGGAAGATATAAATGAAAGCTAAGGTTGGAATAGTAATGTGTCCTGCATGGTCTCTTGAGACACCACCACTTAGTCTTGGTTTGTTGGCTGGTGCTTTGAAAACCAAAGGTAGAGAAGTAAAACAATTTCATATCAACTTACTATCTGCTATACACGTAGATAAAGAATCACAAGAAGAATTGTGGGCACCAACTGGTCATTTTTTCTGGACTAACGACCATTCCTTTGAAGACAGAATTTTACCTGCTTATGGTGAATATTGGGATACCTTGATAGATGAGATGGCACAACTTGATATTGTTACATTTACAACTTACTTCTCAAATATTGTAGTAACAGATTATATAGCTGAAAGATTATACAACAAAAATCCAAAGATACATATATTTTATGGTGGTGCTTATTGTTGGAATGCACCAAAAGGTGGATTGAGACAATCTAAACCAACAGGTGAACCTGATAGATATTGGATTAAAGTTTCTTGTGATACTGAGGGTGAGTTGATTATAAATGATTTGATTGATTGTTATGAAAACAAAACAGATTACAAAGAGGTAAGTGGTATATGGACATGGGATGATTATGGAGAACCAATATCTACAGGCATGAGACAACCACAAAAAGATTTAACAGTCATACCAAACGCTAATTGGGATGGTGTAGACTTAGATTCATATGCACAATTTCATTATGAGGGACACACACATTTACCATTACAAGGTTCAAGAGGTTGCACCTACAAATGCACATTTTGTTCAGAGACAAGACTATTTAGATTTAGAAAAGGTCTTGATATTAAAGAAGAAGTTCTTGAACAAGTTAATAAGTATGGCATAACACATTTCTCATTTGTTGATTCTCTTGTCAATGGTTCTATGCCACAATTCAAAGTATTCGTAAATGAGATGGCTAAAGAAGTAGAGAAAGACCCAAGACTAAAAGATTTAAGTTTTGGTGGGTATGCAAGAACGCATAAACAAATGGATAATGATTTGATGAAAGTAGCTTCTAAAGCAGGATTTAAGTGGTTGTCTATCGGAGTGGAGAGTGGAACACCTAAGATACTTGAGGTTATAGAAAAAAGACAAACAGTTGAGGGAGTAGAACAACTTTGGGAAGCATGTTGGAGAAATGGTATTCGTATGGATGCTAATTGGATATCAGGCTACCCAAAAGAAAATCATGTTGATTGGATAATCAGTTTATACTTCTTATACAAAAATAAACATTACATACCTGTAGTAGCAGCAAATCAGTTTCCTGCGGGTGTAACTCCAGGTACAGCACTCGACCAATACAGAGATGTATTCAATATTACTGAGCAAGGAAATATTTTTTACGATTGGATAAGTTGGGATTTGAGAAACACATACATCAATAGATTTTTAAGATTGAAGTTATGTCATACATTTTTACATATGTATAAAATATACTACTCTGGTTTTTGGACTGTAAAGGATGATATAAAACATTTGAAGTTTAAGAATCCAAGTTCTATTTTCAATCAAGAATTTTTTAAAGAATGGAATCCAAAAACAAACGGAACGTTTTGGCAACAGACACATAACAGAAGACAACATCCAGAAGAGTTTGAAATAAAAGATATAAATTACAATGTTCCTTATTTGGAATTTGCTAATATACCAGAAACAGGAGAATACGATCCTTCACTTAGTATTGAAGATACTATAAAGATAGAAACAAGAAATGAGGTAAGAGTTTGGTGTTGGTTAATGCATCAGTTAAATGGTCCTTACGAAATAGAGATGGAGTTTGATGAAAACTATAGTGAGAGAAATATAGATGGTGCTAGAATGGTTACTAAGTTTAGATGGGAATCAAACTTTGATGGTAGTTACAAATTGTCTATAGACAATAAATTGACATTGGAGAAATCTGCTAAAGAAACAATTCATATTCAACTACCTCTTAAATTTGAACATTCAACTAAAGAGCAATGGGAAAAAAGAAGAAAACAGATAATACGTAGATTTAAAGAAGATGAAAATCCTGTGCATCCAGGTCATGTTCATTTTCAACAAACTAAAAAAGAGAAAACTTTAATTAGTTTGTATGATATAAGTTTTCATGATGTGTTTGAGGATGAGGGTAATCTGAATGATAGATATGACGATGAAGAATATTTACAGAAAAAATATGGTGTTCCAAACTATCTTGATGCATTAGATATTGAAAAATATAAAATAAATCTAAAACGAACTTTTATGACAGGAAGACATTAATGGAAGATTTAAAATATTTTTGTTCACATTTATTTACATCATTGAGCTTTGACCAAAAAGGTCAGGTTAGAGTTTGTTGTAACAATTATGAAACACCAAAAGATAAAGATGGAAATCCAATATCAGTAACAGATAAAGATTTCAGTATGAAGAAAGCTTTTAATAGTGATGTTCACACACGAATAAGAAAAAACATACTTGCTAATAAAAAAGATTCTGGATGTGAAAGGTGTTGGCAAACGGAAGATAATGGTGCAGAAAGTTACAGAACAATTTGGAACAATACTTTAGCTAGTGGTTTCTATAGAGATGTCATGTTGGAATCCGTTGATGATGCAGGATACATTGGAGACCCATTCGTTACATTTTTAGATTTTACAATGGGAAATAAATGTAATCTGATATGTAGGATGTGTAATATAGATAATTCTAATTTATGGGAAAAAGAATCTAAACTATTGTATAACGAAGATTTTAATATACCAACAAGAAATGTATCTGTAGATGATAGGTTTTTAAGTGACGATTTTTTTAGAGACAACTTTATGCACCTAAAGCAAGTAAACTTTCTTGGTGGAGAACCTCTAATAATAAAAGAACACAGTGATTTTCTTAAACAATGTATTAAGCATGGTATTGCAAAAAATATGGTTTTATTCTATACTACAAACCTTACCGTATTAAAAGATGAGCTGTTTGATATGTGGAGTGAGTTTAGACACGTTTATCTTGGAGTGAGTATTGATGGTTACAAAGAAGTTGACGATTATATTAGATATCCATCTAAATGGAGTAAGTTAGAAAAGAATATAGAAAAAGTATCAGAGTGGAAAAAAGAACTTAGTATGGATTTACAAATACATTCTACATTCCAAGCCTTAAATGTTTTAAACTATGATAGATTATTAGAGTGGGTATACTCGTTGGGTGACTTGGGTTTTTGGAGAATACCATTTAGTAATTGGGTGACATATCCAAATTGGTATGACTGTAGAGTATTACCTGATGAGTTAAAAGATACAGGTATAGAAAGAATAAATAAGTTTATTGAGAGTAAAAAAGATGTAGAGTGGAGTGCTGGTGAAGAACAATGGTTAGGTATTTTAAAAAGTAATTTAGTAACACTTGAAGAAACCTTTTATGATTTTGAAGCTGTATTGAAGTTTAAAGTGTATACTAAAAAACTTGATAGAAATAGAAAACAACATATCGTTAATTATATTCCTGAATTAAAAGAATTTATTTATGGATAGATTATGGCATACTTAAAATGGGTAGAACCGTGGGGTGGATACAATTTCGTAGAGGATACAGGTTTTTGTAACAGATTATTTCATTGGGAGCTTGCTTATCAGTTAAATGAAATAAACAATTTCAAGTTCAAAATATTGTTAGAAGACTATTGGTGGCCAGAGTTAGAATACTTAGAGTTACCTTATACTGAGTGGTGGGATAAACACAAACCAACTAATACCGATATAGATAGACTGACACCTACAGATTTAGCAGATAACAAACGTAATAGGTTCATAAACTATACCATACCAATAGACTCAAGAGAGATGGAAACAAGACAAGACTTTGTATTGAGTGATGATGTGGATTACTATCCAACTTGTGGTTATAACTTTACAAGACAATTTGAAGAACAATTTGATAAGATAAGACCACTTCAATTAGTTAGTTTGAAAAACAAACAATTAGAAAAAGAGATAATTGAAAAAACTAAAGGAGTGGTAGGAATACATATCAGAAGAGGTATTGGTGTAAAACCACATGATAAAGATGGTGCTATTGAGTATGTAGACGATAAAGTTTATACTGACATAATGGATAGTATATTAAAACTAAATCCAAATCAAAGGTTTTACATAAGCGCAGATGTTCCTAAAGCTGAGTTACAATATTTTTATGATAATTATGATTGTTTTACTTGGGATGTTTTGAATGTTGATAAGTATAAAGTTAAACAAAAGTATAAAATATTACATAAACATACGTTTGCTAATGTTGTTGATTTGATGATGTTATCAAATACAAGTTTTTTAGTTAAGGTTCTAAGTTCATCGTGGAGTAACTTTGCACAATTATACAGAGGAAGTTATTGTTGTGAGGCTTATCATTCGGGTGTAACAGAGGAGCACAGAGGTAATCCGTTTTCAAAAGAAAATTATCTAAAAGGTATGGATGGTAAAAAAGAACAAAACTTGCTACACTTTACACAACCAGCAAATTATAAACAAATGTCAGATGAGGGTTTTACTTTAGGTGAGGATAGAAGAAAAGGTGTAGATATTTAGTGTATGTTATATTTATATTTATATCGAACATTTTAAATTGGAGAAATCGATGATAGTAACTCATGTAGAAAAAGGCTCTCAAATAACTATGAAAGATGGTAGTTACAAATCTATTGAAGACATTTTACCTGGCGATGAAGTGCAAACATACGTTATGGGTGGTGAAGATTTTGATTCTGCTAATATATCAAACAACGAACAAAAAAACACTAAGGTAATAAGTTGTGGAAAAAGCACAGAAGAAATGCCTTTAGTTAAGATTAATTTCGAATCAGTATCATTTGATGATGATGGGGAAGAGGTTAAGTCAGAAAGTAGTTTAGTAATGAACTCAACGGGTGTTATGATGGGTGGTGATGACATAGGTTGGGTAATACCTGATTTTGACAGACTTACAAATATTCTTGTCAACGAACAAAATAATAATACAGAAGAAGTAGCTGATTGGGGAAATCAACTTGAAGTTGATATGGATGTGTCAGCAGACTCAGATAAAAGTCTAATGAACAAAAAAGTAGTATCCATAGAAGAAGTATCTGATGTTGAAACCTATTACATAGATGGTTTGAAAGATGGTGATAGTATTTTTGCAAATGATGTTTTAGTTCTTGTAGATAGAGGGGGAGAAGTTGATAGGTTATAATTCTGGTTTTCATGAAGACACTTTGGTATGGATGGCTGACGGAACTGAGAAAGCAATCAAGGATGTTAAAAAAGGTGAATTGATAAAAGGTTATGATACCTATTTTGAACCTGATGAAATGCCTGGCTTTGATGGTGCTAGTGTGATGCTAAATCCAATCATAGATGGTGAAGTAAAAGGTGTTGCTGAAAAAGAAGTAGACGAATTACTTCAAATTAATTTCAGTCATGGTAAAAAATTGTTAGTTGAACCAAGTTCAGTAGCATATGCAAGACCCTTACCATGTGGTAC
>Ga0209645_1001190_pt1 | contig 13130 bp, 15 predicted proteins | sample ETNvirenome_6_30_FD_184070 | JGI IMG/M metagenome (GOLD analysis project Ga0209645, IMG submission 184070) | Marine viral communities from the Pacific Ocean - ETNP_6_30 (SPAdes) (version 2) | ecosystem: Environmental > Aquatic > Marine > Oceanic | place: Pacific Ocean | collected 2013-06-19
CAAATGTGCTTATTGTTCATTGATTGAACTTTGTCCAAAATATGCAATACAGGTGAGCGAATGAAGGTATGTGAATTATGTGGTAGTGAGAGAGTTGATGGTATTCGCTTTGCAAAGCGTGTTGCTTGTTTTAGATGTATTGACAAAGTGCTTGAGTTTGCTATTACTGCGGGAATGAGGTTTGAAGATGAATCCACTTCACTTTGATTTTCCTAAAGAAGTTGGCTTGTTTAGAAAGGTGGTCAACGATAATAGAGAGTTTGAGAAATACTGGTCGGCTTTGCAAAATTCACAATGCGCGTATATGTCTGTTTATGGTTTCCGAGCCGTGAAACCTAATGGTCGTCGCGCTGAATATAACACAGCAATCATCAAACATTTTGTTTTGGACTTTGATAAAAAGTATCGTAAAGGTAGCAACATGATAGAAGTTGAGGGTAATGAAGTTGTTGAACAAGTTAAACGCTTACATTATTTTCTTTTAGGTGCAGACATCAATCATGGTGTTTGGTTCAGCGGTAATGGATTTCATGTATGGGTTTCACTTGAGAAAACTCATTTACCATCAAGCGGAACTCAAGTATCACATATCAAAGCCGCTGGGAAGAAAGTCATTAACGAATGGAAGAAAGACATGGACTTGTATTGTATGGACCCAACTGTTCCATTTGATACCGCGCGAATGATAAGAGTTCCTAACTCTTACAATGCTAAACAACATGTTCTCCGATGGAGCATACCATTGAAGACGGAAGACTTGAATAATTCATGGGACGAATTGTGTGAAATGGCACAAACGCCTCTTAACAAAGCATACTTCTATGGCACCAAAGGTGTTCACTTACCAATAAAGGAAGTGCGTAAAAATCAATTCAAGGTATCCGGTGAGCCTGTTAACTTTGAAACTGTTAAGATGGGTAGTATCAAAATCTTACCATGCCTAATGGAATCAGCATGTCAAGTTGGTAGCAACCCACCACATATTAGCCGCGCAAGTTTAGCAATCTATCTTGCTTCAAGACTACGCAACTTCCTTCCTGTTCAGCGAACTACTGTTCAAATGCGTGAAGCGCATATTATAACTCTTCATGATTTCATCAAGACTCTTCAATGGGCTGATTACGACCCCGGAACTACGGAGTATCAATTGAGGTCTATTGTTGAAGGTGGATACATGGAGAGATGTGAAAGTCTAATCGGTAAAGGATTATGCGTAGGTCGCTGTCAATTATGGGACGGCACAGGTGAACATGAGGTGATTGAATGAAAAGAAAATATGAATATAAAACAGTAAATGGAATACTAAAAGGGATAACGATAACATCAACAGAACATGTCAAAAGTGATAGTTGGGATAAAGAATGGTTAGATGCGATATACATTGAACTACTATTGAATATTGATGAACAATGGAAGACTGCTCGGCAACTACTAAAGTATATGCGACCGGAGTTAAGGGTCACAATGACAACAGCGCAGATTAGACAGTTCTTAACTTACTTGAAAAGAAAAGGTCTTGTTGAGTATCAAAAAATAAACAGAACACATAGCCAATACAGAAGAACGCAGAAAATACCAAAACACATGGGGAGGAATGGTTGATGAAACCACCTTTGATAATTGACACTAATGAACGCGGTTCTCTTGTATCAGCAATTGAACGCCGCGCTAAATCTCGCTCCCCTCGTATTGACATACTCCGTCAAAACTTGGTGAACGGAGATTACAAGTGTGGTGATTGGCTAATAGAAGCAAAGAGCGTTGATGATTTATTCAACTCAATGAGGAATGGACATCTAATGCGACAACTTGACAACATGGACGCTAATGACGGCAACTATGGATTGGTGATATGGGGAGAAGTCGGTGCGTATGTTCACCGAGCGCGTGAGCGTGGCTCTTCAATAACAGCAAGTCAAGCACTTAAACAAATGACAGGGTTTCTTGGTAGGGTTGTAGCCGACTTCGGTTGCCTCATTTACCGCGCCCCTAACGCAAGTGAAGCGGCGGCTTTCATGGTCGCTTTGCATGAAAAAACATACAAGAAAGCAAGCAGACATGGTGCGCAAGCAGTAAGACGCGTATCCACAAACGATGTCCGCAAAGATATGCTAATCACCATACCCGGTATTGGACCGGAGATGGTTGAAGCAATACTCAACGCGTGCGGCTCAATAGAAGAAGTTGCATGTGGTGATTGTTTGAGAGATGTTCCCCGTATGGGTAAGGTCTTGAGAAATAGATTAATTGAAGTTCTTACAAGCGAAGATGAAGTTCGCTTTGAGAGGTGATAGCGTGAATATTTTATATACTCTCGCGAATAAAACTCAATATTATCTTTATTATAATAAGGCGATAAATGATAATATTAGAAATGGTTATAGGCTGACCACCATACCCCAAGAGTCAACCGCCCCCCTAAAGGAGATGAAAAAATTATGGCACAAAGAATATGGAACCAATATACAGCAGTAAAAGAATACCCAATGTTGAAGGATTACCTTGAGCGTTTTAGGACTACCTCATTTTTCAATGAGATACCCGGCCTCATATCCTTCTTCTATTTGCAAGGTCAAGCCCTTGTTGACTACATAAGAATACCAGTATGGGCTTCGGCACTTGACCCAAGAATACATGTGTTTTGGATACAACCGACGCGTTCGGGTAAATCTATCGCATGGGAGTTCACAGGAGAAGTTGCGGAACTTGCAGGTTTGAATACAGATATGTTCACCAGTGGAACAGACAGCGCGCTTATCGGGTCAATTGACTCGGTTAGCGACGGCAACGGTGGATATGAACTAATACAGAATGAAGGATTACTCGGTGGTAAGAAGTGTTTGAACTTTGATGAAGGTTCAATCCTTCTGCAATCAAACCCTAAGCAATTCTTCTCGGAAGTTATCTTGTATTTACAACAAGCAATGAATACAGTCGGTAGTCATTCTAACACATTGACTAAGCACATGAAGAACGGTAAGGTTGAAACAGAATCGCGCGTATCCTTTTGGATAACATCATTCCCACCAAGCGGTGTTAAGGAGTATGTTCTAACCAAAGGATTGTTCCAGCGTGTATTATTGTTATACAGACCATGGAGCGATGATATGCGACAGATGGTATCGGAAAGAAGAATGGAAGGTATCTTCAAGGATAAACTAACAGATGTGAAATCACTTGATGATATATCCAAACACTTCATTAAGATTCGTGAAAAGACAGAAGCGCGTTTATTACAACTTGCTAACATGACTCATCAAGAATGGGAAGAGTTATCCAATGAAGGTAAAGAAGAAGTTGCGCGTGGTTGTATGCATGAGATGTTCACTATTGACAACTCCCTCCACCCTCAATTGATGGCTTCTGTTGATGAATACTACACACTTGTTCGTGGTATGGACAAGCATCTATCCGATGTTGTTTGTTCATTCATTCCGAATGTTCTAAACTATACAATCATATTTGCTACACATCTTGCATTGATGAGAGTTGAGCGTGATAGCATACCTATTGATGGTGATTGGAAGGTGACAGGTGATGATGTTGAGATGGCGACTGAAATCCTCTATGATATATACGAGCAACTTGTCCTATGGCTTGAGTCCGAAGTTGAAGTTGGAGCGAAAGCGGCTGAAAAGATTGCGCGCAAAGATGAATGGTTGAATGCTCTCAAGGTATGCAAGTCTGTTGAGATAGAAGGACGAGGTGAAGGTTGGGTTCTAAAGAATGATTTGTTTGATAGATACGCTAACCAACTTGGTAAGACTAAACCGACTGTGTATAAGAGATTCAAAGATGTTGAAAAGTTATTCCAAACACACAAGGTTGGAACTGCGGCTTATGTTAAAATTAAGGAGGAATAAATATGGCAGATGAAAGTTTAGACCCATATAGTGAAACAACAGAACATTACAAAGAGTTGCTCCGTGAAATACTTGACACCCTTGAAGGTGGAGATGTAGCACTTGATTTTGAAAATGCACCAAGCGCGGCTACCACTATTCGTATTATAGCCGATGTTGCCGGAAATGCATTGCGTGGGATTGAAGCAATAGAAGAATTGCAGAAGATATTAGACAGGGTGATTGAATGAGCAAAGTAATGGCTTTAGATATTGAAACAGCAAACTATTCTCATGAGATAGGTGGTTGGGATAACACCCACATGTTTGAACCAACGGTTGTTGCTACATGGGACGGAGAAGAAGCACACGCTTTCTCTAAGTCCTTCCCTTCGGCATTAGAAGATAGAAAGGATATAATGTCGGGTGAAGCGCACATGCACCCTTTACACCCAAGAGAGTTAGGTGAGCATTTGAAGAAGCATGTTGACAATGGTGGTATCATCGTTGGACATAACATACGAGGATTTGATTTACCCGTTCTTCGTGATGCGCTTGATATGCACTACGCCGGAGTTCTTCTTAGTAAAGCAGACGAGCATCTTGTTGATACATCGTGGTCAGTAAGGAGCGCGGCAGGTAAAAGCCATCAACTTGATTCTTTGTGTAAGCATACACTTGGAAGAGGAAAAGAAATTATGGATTCAGCAGACGCGCCGATTGCTTGGAAAGAAGGTCGGCACGCTGATGTAATCAAATACTGCATAGCAGACTGCAAACTCAATTATGACTTGTTTCTCCATGGGAGGAATGAAGGCTTTGTTAAAGGCCGTAATGAAGAAACAGGACTGATTGAAGAATACAATATAGGTTGGTGAAACAATGACAGAAGAAAGAAAAACAGGAAGAGAAGCCCAAATGAGTAATATAAGAGCCGCGGTTCAAGTAGCCGAAACTGTGAGGTCAACACTTGGCCCCGCTGGTATGGATAAAATGCTCGTTGATGAACGCGGAGAAACAATAGTAACCAATGATGGTATTACTATTCTCCGAGAACTTGAAACAGCACACCCCGGTGCGCAGATGATGGTTCAAGCGAGTCAAACACAGGAAGAAACATGCAAAGATGGAACAACAAGTGTTGTTGTCCTCGGTGGTCAAATGCTGGCGTTGAGCGAAGGTTTGCTCATGCGTGGTATCCACCCACAAACTATTGTGCGCGCATTTAACAAAGCATCTAAGATTGCTCTTGGTAGTATGCCGGAAGCATCAATACACATAGAGAAAGTAAATGTTGCCGCAACAGCGTTGCGCGGTAAAGCATCGGAGAATGCTCTTGAATTTGCCGCTCAACTATGCTCGGAGGCCGCTGTTAGAGCAAATGGTGATGCAGACCATATCCGCACACTAACACAGGCAGGTGGTAATATGTCGGACTCTTACATACACAACGGACTTGTTCTCAACAAGACTTTTGCTAACCCCGAATACAAAGGTAAAGATAAACCGCGTTTGCTCATGCTTGATGGTGGTCTTGATGGATTCAACTATGAAGATGTGCAAATGCAGATTCAAGACCCTGCTCAACTACAACAGATACAACAACAGGAAATGCATATTCTAAGCGAGGTTGCAAAAGCAATTGCTGAAATGTGTGATGTTGTAATTGTTCGTGATGGTATTCATGAAGCGGTTGCTAAGTATCTTGACATTCAAGGAGTCGGTGTTGTTAGTCGTGTTCAACAAAGCGACATGGACGGTATAGCGCGTATTACAGGTATTCCAATATATCATCGTATTACTGAAGTTCCCGAAGACTATGATGAAAAAGTAAAAGGTTCAATCAAACCTATTCGCATTGGCGACCTTGACTATGTATCAGTTGAAGCGAAAGGAAGTCGCACAATAACTATGGTTATTCGTGGGGCTACCCGACAAACACTTGATGAATACGAGCGTGCTTTTGATGATGCGGTTGGTGTTGTTTGCTTATACATGAATGATAAGAGAGTATATCCCGGCGGAGGTGCAATCATGTCTAAACTTGCTATGGCTGTTCGCGACCACGCTACTCATGAAGTAAATCTAACTGCGCGTGAAAGAATGTGCATGGAAGCATACGCTGATTCACTTGAGATTATACCAGCGGCTATCGCCAGCAATGCGGGTATGGACGCTCTTGATGTTGTAATGGAGTTGCGTTCTGTATCTAACAATTATGGTCTATTCATTGACTTTGCAGGTGAAGGGAGAATATGTCAAACAGGTCAAGAGAATGTATGGGAACCAGCCGCGCTTGTTGAACAAGTTATCAAGTCTGCTACCGAGGTTGCTTGCTCAATACTTCGTATTGACGACATCATAGCAAGGCGTGGTCCTCAATGAAATTTTTTGAGAGCATAGGATTTATTCTTGCGCTGTTTATTGTTATTGAGATTGGTTATCAGTTAGTCAATCTTGCTTACAAGAAGATGAGCAACATACCTATTCGGGGTTCTCAAGAGGAAGAATAACTATTGTTGAAACATTGCGTCTTTCTCCGATGTTTGCATACCCATACATCGGTCTTCATGAAGTGAGCGTTGGAAAGGTGTAGCGTTGGCTAACCCTAACTGCTCCCATGTTTGTCCGCATTGATAACATGTGTTGAAATCTTTTAACAAGCGCATGGCTATATCCATTGATTCACCGTGATACATCATTGCGTCGTCTGCTTCTTGATTGATTCTTTGTTGCTCTTTCATTAGACACGCTGTGCATACCGATGCACCCATTTGCTGATTAGACACGGATACTTCTTGGGCGTTCATCATTGCGCCACACAATTCGCATTCGGCAGATTGTCCACTAAGATTCATTTGTGGTGCTTTGACCACGACCATCTTGAGCGTGGAGCCTACTGATGGGTGAGAGCGCGCCCTGTTAGCGTGTGGGTCTTCCGGCACTATCTTGCCCGTCTTTGTGTGGCTCATGTCTTTACCGCCCTTACCAGCAACACCGCGCTTGCGACGCTCTCTTTCTAACTCCCGTCTGTATTTCTTACGCGCGGGTGAAGACTCATACTGCGTTTCATACTTGCGCTTATGTTCAATTGCGGTTGGGGACTTGGCTTCTTTTTTAACATTCATTGGTTTGACGACAATGTTTCTTCGTGAAGGCATATCTTTCTTTTGAGTCACACGCACCCCATAGTCTTGAGGATAATTCTTTCTGCCTTTACGCGGTCTGTATGGTCCGCGTTTAGGTAAATCCCCAACGGGCGAATCACCTCTTACACCCACCATAGCATAATTACCATCTTTGTCAACTCTATGACGAGAACTCCCAAGTCCTTTAGTGTCGTCGGGATTGTTGCTGACGATGCTCCAAAACTCTTCGGGGTAATCCCCTTGAAGGTAATCTTTTGTATATTCTTTCGGTTGCGCGCTCACTTGCTGAACGGGTTTCCAACCCTCCCAACCTGTCGTTTCATCAAGTTCGGGGAAAAATTGAGGTAAGGCTGTTTGATACTTACGGATAACAACCTTCCACCAAAGATTAGACATGCGCGCCCCTCACATTTGGTCCATGATGTTGCCGGGTTTGATTTGAACATCTGTGCCTGTGGATTGATGCACACCGTAGTTCCTATCGGGTGTTTCATCTTCGTTGCCGAACTCCATTGTGTTGCGAGTCTGCTCCCTTGCTTCTTGTCGGTATCTCTCTAATCGTCTTTTCTCGGCTTCGTCGTTGTGTGTAGCCATTCTTATATGAAGCGGGGTGCCGTGTCCACCTTGTTTTAATCTATTCAACAACTTCTTTTGGTGTGTTGGTTGTTGCATTTCTTCCATCACATCAGCCGCGCTTTCATCATCGGGATTACCAAGTCGTGGGTCAAATGGGTTCTGCTCACCTAAATGGATTTGCGTGGCGAGGTCGTCATAAACCATAGCGGCAGGGTGATTGATAGCGCGCCCTTCTGCATCACGCATACTTGGGTTGCCCTTCAATAACCCCCATGCTGAATCCATAACATTGCGCGAATCAAAAGAAGTTGCTACATCATCATCATTATTATTAAACGGTGGAGGGTTCATTGATGGGTGAGATGATTCAACAAATTTTGGGTCAACGCCTTGTTGTAATGCTCTCATTGGTTGAGTTTGAGTCATTGACATTCTTTCTCGCGCTTGTTGATTCTTTGCTTCTGTGACAAGTTGTATCGCTTGTTCCGATGGCATGTTAGGGAATGATTCTTTCATTGATTGTAATGCTTCTTCCATTGTGTTTGTTTCTTGTGCTATTAAATCAACAGTTTTCATAGCACCTTTCAACAAAGCCCACGCTGGGTTCATGACATTGCGCGAATCGGAAGATGTTGCAATATCGTCATCGTCTTGAGGTGATGGTAATTTGGAGAAAGGACTTACATGCGCATCTTGGAATATAGTTGATGGTTGAGTTTGAACTCTTCCTTGAACCGTTTTTAGCGGGAACTTTGGTTTGCTCATTGCTCCACCACCTTGACCCAACTCTCTCAACGCCGCATCTGTCGGGTCGGGTTGGTTGGCTTGGAATAATCTTTCAAGCATTCTAAGTTTTTTATCTTCTGCGTCTTCAAAATCTCCTTCAAAGTCTGTGAATGTATCTTTTTTATCTCTTATACGCGGGTCGTTGGCTTTTGCTTCTTCTATATTTTGAAACATTTGACTGTATAGGTCTTCGTAAGTTTCATCGCTATCTAATCTATGCCTATAACCATACGGTTCTTTAAGTTGGTATAATCTATTTGTTCTTTTTCGGCGTTCTTGTTCTAAGGGTGTCATTGGCGCGTTAAAAGAGGTTTTGGGTTTTGTTTTTTCTTCTTCGGGGTCGTCGCCCGGTATGTCAAACATATCACCTTTCGGATTACGCTTTTTCTTCTGTCCTACTCTTCTTCTTGGCGCGCGGTCAAGTGTTATACGCGGACCTCTTTCACTTCTTAGTTTCGCCATTCTATCTTGAAAGTTCATGAAAGGGTCGTCTTCCATGGATTGTTTGAAATCCTTAAGTTTAATCCCTTGTCTTTGCATTGACTCTTGTAATTTTTTATTTTTGACATTACCTGTTTCATCAAACTGCCCCATGTTTGCATTGTTGATTCTTTTGACTTCATCAATCAACTTTGGGAAATTAGTATCACTACTCTTTGCTTCTTCAAGACTTTTACCTTCAACTTTTTGCAAATACATACGGAACATTTTTTCGGGTATGTTTAGTTTGCTTAGTGTTTCTTCAAGTAAATTAGGATTTGCGCGCATTTTATTTTTGAAATGGTATAGTCTTTTTCTTTCTCTATTACCAAGCCCACCACGCTTTCGCGGTGCTGTCATTTCATCTGCTTTCTTTACACCATCTTTCTCTTTCTTAGGTTTTGCACCCATACCGATAATCAATACCATACCGCCTTTCTTTGGCTTTTCTTTAGACATTTTGCTCAACTCCGTGGTGTTTAAATTTAGGTTTATTTAGTCGCGACTCGCGCCATAATCTTTGGCATAAAGGGCATTCCCATACAAGCACACGCGTATCCCGGTCATTAACATATCGGCCTTCTATTCTTAGCGCGACAACATTTTCACTACAACTTGGACATTTTTGACTTAAGCGTTCTCTCAACTTACCCATTACTTCACACCCTTCCGTAATCCGTTCCAACAAGCCTGTTGAAGTTCCTCTTCCGAGTCAAAAATAATAAAATCTGTATCTTTATCGTCAATCATAGAAAACCAAGTCAATACAAATCCAAGCGCGAATGCTAATAAAAACCATACCCATAACATCTTTTCACCTCAAATACCCGGCGGCGGCAAACTTCCCCAAAAATCTAAATCGTCGCAGTATTGTGAATATCTATTCGTCATGGCAGTTTTATAATCCGCCCAATTTAAACTGTTATCACTACACCATGTATCAAACCACATTACATTCCAATGAGAATTAGCGGGAGGTGTCCATGTTTCTATGTCTGCTTTAATTAATGTAAATCTATTATCTTTGGAGCAATGCGCCCATACTAAATCTATTACATCTTGTGAATTTTCAATAATTGTCACAGAATTAATGTTAGGCGCGCTGATTAAAAATTCATTTACCATTCCTATACCTAACCCACCGATTAATACATCTCCTGTTGCATTATCCCATAACCATTGATGTTCTCTATACTCTCCTTCGGAGTCTTGCATGATAGGCATAGGACAATTATCTTTGATTAAAACACAATAATTAGAATGACTTTCATTTTTCATGTCAAGATACATTTGCCATTGTCTATCTGTTGTTTGGTTTGTATAATGCGCTATCTCAAAATCACCGGAAACTCCCGCAGGGATATTAACTTGTATTCTTGTCATATTTATTCCTCATGTAAAATTAATTGTCACATCATGTATAGCGGTATATACAGTTCCGCCTCCATCTTCGTCACTAACTGATAATCTAAAAGTGAAACTATCTCCGGCTTGAGGTAATGTGTTTGCACCCCTACCTCCGGCATGGTTTATCCTAATTCCATCAAGAACACTTGAAACCCCACCATGACTCGGCTGATTATAAACCCCGTAAGTGCTACTACCAAAAGTGTTATCTCGGATTTGAACTCTATTAGCCGGGGTGTTTGACGAACTTACTGAAACTCCCGTGGAAAAAGATTGACTCAATATTGTCCCCGAACCAATAACCCATTGTGCTTTATTGGCGGTAGTAAAGTTATTACTTCTAATATACCCTCCAATAAAGAGAACACCATTACCGGACCCGTTCGCATTCCATGAAGCAAGATAGTCTGCGGCAGAAGCAGTAATTGTTTGAGTCGTTCTTGTCGGACTTGTCGCTGTCCCAAAAGATGATTGCGCGCCTCCTAAAATTCCATTGGTGAAATTACTTGAATGCTGTGGGGGATTACCACCAGCCACAACAGCCGCATTATTCAAAATATATACTTCAACCGCGTTATCATAATTACCGGAGGCACTTGTCGCTACGCTGACACTTGCTACGCCACCACCACCACCACCGCCACCGCCACCAGCCGCTCCTTGTTGCGCGCATGTTCCGACGACAGCGTTATACATCATATACCAACTCCGAACCAACCATATCCAGTTGCAAAAATACAAGTCACCGCATCATTAATAGGTAAAGAACCGTTTGATGCCGCGCCGTTGATATTGTTTCCGTTGCGGTCAATTGTAATCGCACCCGTTGTTCCAACATTAGCATTGAGTATAGTATAGTGTTCTCCGTCTGCGGGAGAGGCGGGTAAAATAATTGTCACACCACCGGGAGATATACAATATCTTCCCGCGTGAGTTGCTTCTGTAAGAGTCGTTCCACCCGTTAAACCCACTAAAGGTAATCTTGGTGCGTTAAATGTAGTCCCTGCCGCTAAGTTTAACCCTGCCGCGTTAACTGCGCTTACTGCACCTGCCGCGTTAACTCCACCAATGTCGCTAAGAGTTTCAGCGGCAGTTCGTCCTTCAATTGATGTTCCGTCAACTTTTAAGAAATCATTATCTGCTACATTAGCATTAGCAACTAACACATTACCGTTGGATATACCACTTGCTAAACCTTTTACAAACGCGAGATTTGTGACTTCGCTATCCATCAATGCTCCCGCCGCTGTGACATTTGTTGCATCTGTCACATCTGCACCGTCTTCAACATTCAATGCTGTTCGGACTTCGGCTACTGTCAAACCTTCAACTGATGTTCCGTCAATCCTAAGAAAATCATCATCGGCTACATTGGCATTTGCAGTCAAATAATTCCCGTTGGCTATGCCAGCAGTAATACCGTTAAGTTTTGTTTTATCAGCACCCGACATTGAACCTGCCGCGCTTGTTGTAGCCGCGCTAATTCCAATCGTGCCGGACCCTGTAATTGTTCCTCCGGTAATCGGTGCGCTTGTTGCGATACTTGTCACGGTTCCCGCATTGGCTGTTGCACCATCAGCAACATTCAAGTCGCTTCTCATTTCAGCCGCGGTTCGCCCTTCAACTGATGTTCCATCAATTTTCAAAAAATCATTATCTGCTACATTAGCGTTAGCGACTAATACATTACCATTAGATATACCCGAAGCCAACCCTTTTACAAACGCAAGATTCGTTACCTCGCTGTCCATTAATGCACCTGCGGCAGTTACATTAGTCGCGTCTGTTACATCTGCACCCGGCTCAATACCGAGAAGCGTGGTCATTTCTGTTTGCGTGATACCTGTCGCAAAGACTGGCGCGCCGCTGTTGATTTCAATAGCCGGAGCCGCCGTCGCTGATATGATGGCTGACTGATAATCACATCGTATCCAAACACTTCCTTCGTAAATGAAAGTAGCGCGGTGAGTTGGTCCAACGGTTTCGTTAGAGCCGCTTAAATCATCAAAGATAATATTACCTAATCCGTTATTGCATACTTCAATAGTATGTCCTTCGGGAAATTTGTAATTACTTGATGCATCTTGCTCCGGTTGTAGTGTAATGTCAACACCTGCGTTTGGTGCAAGCATAAAGAATGAATCTCCGTCTGCTGTAATTTTCCAAACACCCGGTGTGGTTAGTGCGGTTGTAGTTGCATCAACACCGCGTCCCTGTAATCTTACCGAGTAGTGTCCGGTCTGTTCATTGTTGCGCCCTGCGAAATAAAATGTATCAGCGACATGACCACCACCACGGTCTGCACCGCGCGACGGTCCTTGTCCATACCCTGCATCACCCGGTCCGGGTGGTGATTGATTAAATGAACCATAGCGCGGGTGGCTTACCCAATGAACATTGACTGTATCTGTCACAGCAAGTTCGCCGTTGTCATTGTGAATAGCGTTAAGATGCGCAATTGTGTTAACACCTTCCGAACCACCATCTGCAATTTCAGCAACGCTTACTCCACTTCCCGACGATATTGTTCCTGTTGAAAGCGGAATGCGATAGTCTGCCGAACCTTGTAAAAAGACGCGCTTATCATTTATCTCAACAATGTTTAGATTATTACTACCTCCACCGGAACCAATATACTGAACACGGACATGAGCAAGCACGATTGTTTTCATGTTGTCTTGTGTAGTGGTTCCATCGTAGTCAATAAGATATTGATTAGACGCGGAAGGATATATTCCCGTTGTAGTATCAACAGGGCTTCCAGCCTCAAAAGCAACTTTGTTAAGTCCTTTACTTGGCGCAACATAAATTGTATAAATTGCTTCTTGGTTTGCGGCAAGAGTAAGCGCACCACTACCGTGTGAAGCATTGTTTAAATCAAGAGTAATTGT